>Ga0315282_10011297_pt1 | contig 13862 bp, 8 predicted proteins | sample YL17G07_20_MG_FD_203693 | JGI IMG/M metagenome (GOLD analysis project Ga0315282, IMG submission 203693) | Sediment microbial communities from Yellowstone Lake, YNP, Wyoming, USA - YL17G07_20 | ecosystem: Environmental > Aquatic > Freshwater > Lake > Sediment | place: USA: Wyoming | collected... | reverse complement strand
GTCGATGCCCGTCCGCGCCCCCAGACCCAAGCCCTTGGCGAAGTAATCGATCTTGTCAATTCCCAGCATCCTTCCCATGGTGTAAAAGTACACGTCGCAAGATTCACAGATGGCGGTGTGTATGTTTACGGTGCCGTGCCCTCGATGTTTTTCGAACACCCAATCGTGATAGAGGTGTCCGTAAATCGTGACGGCGCCCGCGCAGTGCACGATGAAATCGGGTTTGACGGTCCCGGTCTCGAGGGCGGCGGCGGCGGTCACGATCTTGAACACCGAACCCGGCGCAAGTTGCGCTTGAATGGACTTGTTCATGAGCGGCTTCATGGGGTCGCGGGTGAGTTGGGCCCATTCTTTGGGGTCGATGCGCTTGGCAAAATCGTTAGGATCAAACGACGGATGGCTGACCATCACCAAAACTTCGCCCGTGCGTGGGTCCAGAGCAACCACCGCGCCGGCGCGCTCACCCAGCGAAGCTTCCGCCACCATTTGCAGATCCAGATCGATGGTCAAGCGCAGGTCGTTTCCAGGGTGCGCGTCGACGGTTTTCAGCGAATCTACTTCTTGCCCCCGGCTATTCACCACCACCCGCCTCATGCCATCACGGCCGGAGAGAATCCGGTTGTACTCGCCTTCCACCCCGAACTTTCCGACTACATCACCGGGCTTGTAAGATGAGCCGAGCTTGGCGATCATTTCCTCTGGAACTTCCCCCACATAACCCAACAGCGCCGCCGCCACCTGGTGCTTGGGATAGAGCCTCTGCTGCACTTGGATCAGGTCGAGTTCGGGATATTCCACGCGGTGGGATTCGACGAAGGAAATATCCTCAAGTGTCGCGGCCTGCTTCAGCAGTACGGGTTGGAAACGCGGCAGGCTGGCGGTGCGTTCAATGGTGCGCTGGAGTTCCTCGGGGTCCAGTTGCAGCCCCCGCGCGATTCCTGCCACGCGCTCCGGCGATAAGGTGGCCGCCGACTCGCGCAACAGAAGCACGCTGAATGCCGGGAAGTTGTCCGCCAGCACGCGGCCCTCGCGGTCCAAAATGCGCCCGCGCGGTGCGATGACAGGAAGGTTGCGGATGCGGTTGCGTTCAGCCAGATCCAGATACTGCCGGTGTTGTCCGATTTGCAGCCGCCAATATCCCACCAGCAAACCTAAGAAGTTTGCGGCAATGACATACTGAAGCAAAGCAATCTTCCAAGCGGGGGGACGTTCATCACTGGGAAATCGGACTTCCATTCTTACCCATGTTGCCGGGGCTGAATCTTAGCGCGTGACCTCAGCTTAATTACTCAGTTAGCACGCGTGAAGCCGCGATTCAATTGCTGGGAATCGCCTTTTCTCCACCTCATGACCGTAGCACACCGCGCCTTCGAAGACAAGAAGAGAGCGGGCAGAAAGTCAAAATAGAGGAGCACTGCCGGCTCTTTGTAGACCCCGGCTTCACAGGCTGCGGAAGAACGCCTCCCATCTGGCTACCCGCTGGTTTGCCACCTATTAGCTATCGACTGATTAATACGCTGACATCATATCCCTCGACACTCCCGTCTGCTCGTGAAACAATTCTCCCCGCGAATTCACCTTCATCGAAGCGAAGCAGGTTGGCGGCTGTGGTTCGGCGGCTCTCGGACGCGCAGATTCGTTCTTGTTATGACCGTAATTGAGTATTTCCGGCTTGAGTAATACCCAAGCTAAGGAGGGCATATGAAGCGACGAGCAGCAAGAGCCTTGCGTGCGGCTTTCCTCTTGGCATTCCTATGCGGGGCGGTGCGGGCCGCGGCCCAAACCCTCCCTAACGGCCTGGACCTGGCCAAGTTTGAAATCGACGCCAAAAGCCCGGCCCTCGTGGACAGCACCGTGACGGTGGAACTGGTGTTCAAGAACCTTTCTAATCAACCCTTGCAGTTTGACGGCGAGCCGGGGATTTTTGTCGCGGCGCGGGCGAATTCCACGAGTGACGCCAACCCCCGCGACTTCGGCCACACCCACCGGCCTCTGCTCCTGAAACCCGGGGCCAGTGCCACCGTGCGAGCTTCCACCAAGCTCGACGTCGCGGGCACCTGGCGATTCTGGCCGGGCTTCCGCCTGAATGGCCATTGGGGACCTTTCCGCTGGATGGAGAAAACTCTGGACGTTTACTCGAGCCCGGCGGAAGCGCGCTCGGCGGGCGAGCCGATGACGGTTTCAGCCCTTCTCCAGAACGCGGCGCGTTATGATCAGAAACGCGTTACCGTCGACGGCTTGGCGCTCATTGTGCGCAAGAATATCGACGCGCGGGGGCAGCCGTGGACGCTCATGAGCTTGAGCGACATTGAAGAGAACAAGCGCGTGATGAACGTTTTCGGACCCGGGCATCCCGCGGCCTCCAATGGCGACCGCGTGCGCGTGAGCGGAATCTTCCGGGTAAAGTCGCTGCGTGGCCGCTACACGTTTGACAATGAGATCCAGGTGGAAGAGGGCGGCATTGTGGTGACGCGCGCCGAAGCCGAGTTGCGGAAAGCCGACACCAGCAACCGTCCCGTCATCGACCTGCGCCAGGTGATTGGAAAGCCGTTCGATCTGGCGCGTGTGCGCTCGAACCTGTGGCCACTGGGTGCCACCATCTCCCTGCGTTTTCAATCGCGCGCCTACACGAATCTCCCGAACCCCAACACGATTGTGCGCACGGGCATGGGGTCCGCGCAGATGAAGGTGCTTCGCACGGAACGGCCGGAGCGGCCGGGCGGCCTGGGAACGGACTTGGCGGGACCGGGGAAGGCCTGGTTGGTCGTCCACCTGGCTTTGTGCGGGAACCCCTCAAACTTCGGCATGCCGGCGACGTTTTACCAGCTTCCCTTTGGTTACGATCCCGCGCCGACGTTTTTCCTGACGGACGCGACGGGTGAGGTCTATTGGCCCGATGGCGTGTGGCAAAATCCTATCAACTATCACTACAAGGGCAACAAGACCATGGGCGACATCAGCAGGCATGAGGCTGGCTGGGCGAATACCGCGACCATTTTCAAGATCCCTCAGGGCATTCGCCAGCCCACCCTCGTCAGCATCACCTGGCAAGGCGGGAACAGCTTCGCGTACGCGGGCGTCCGGCTGGAGTGAGCGCGGGAAGGCGCCGTTAATGGCTCTTTCGCTGGGGTCTTGGTGGTTCACCCAACTTTCTTTTTGCCCATTTAGAAATGCCTCGAATCCCGATTTCTGGTAGAATGGGCTTATGCGTAGGGTGCTCGCCAACGCGGTCGTTCTGGCGGGTCTGCTCGTACCCCTGTGTCTACATGCGCAGCCTCGCGGCATGCCCCGCTCGTTTGCTGGTTCCCGAAGTTTTTATCGAAGCTATCCCGCCGGACCCCGAACGCGGCCGATGCCCCGGCAGGCCCGGCCGGCAACTTCCAGCGCCTCATTTTTTACGAATTTTGCGCTTCCCCCTGTGACGGGCACGTCCCTGGTCGGTTCAGGCCAGTCGGCATGTCTCCTGAACCCTTCCTATGCTGGTTCCCTTTACTGCCGGCAATATTATCCTAGAGGTCCCGCTTTCGGCGTCGAACCGGTCTTTCCCTATTGGTTCCTACCAACGGAATACGGGACTGAGCAGCCTGCCCCGCCAGCTCCCCAACCGGAACAAGACTCTCAACTCGCCGCGCAAGTCAGCAATCTGGCGGCGGAAGTGGAAATGATGCGCGAAGATCAGGCCCTGCGCGACTCTCGGAATGCTCCCTCCGCTGAGCCTTCCATGGGGGCCAAAGAAAAGCCTCCTGCCACCCTCCTCGTTTACCGCGACGGTCACCAAATGGAAGTGCAGAACTACGCCATCCTCGGCAAGACGCTCTGGATTTTTTCGGACCAGAGCACGCGGCGAGTCCCGCTCGCCGATCTCGACCTCGCCTCCACCCAGCGCGTGAACGGAGAGCGCGGCGTCGATTTCGTTGCGCCTGACCCACAATAATTCCGCGCGGCGTTACTCCAGCCCTGCCTGGGCCAAGAGGCCGAGAAACTGTTTGCGGGTCCGCATGTCAATCGATTCCGCCGCGAGCTTCCCGCTGCGATCGTAGACGAATGTCTTGGGGATGCCCATAACGTGGAACAGGGTGTTCACTTTCCGGCCCGGGTCGAGCAGCACCGGGTAGGAGGTTCCCTGTTCAGCGATGAAGGGCTTTACCTTGCTCGCATCCTCGTCGGAGATGGCGAGGATCACGAGTCCCTGCTTTTGAAACTGCTTGTAGAGCGACTCGAGATCGGGCATTTCCTTGCGGCAAGGTGGGCACCAAGTAGCCCAGAAATTCACCAACACCACCTTCCCTTGCAGGCTCTTCAGCCTCCACAGTTTGCCCTCAAGGTCGGTAAGCGTAAAGTCCGCCTGCTGCCGCTTTTGGTCGTCCGCCTCCAGTTCCGACATGGCCTCCCCAAATTGTGGTGAATCCACGGAGGCCTGCACGTGCTCGTAGCGCACCAATTGAGCCAGTTCGAGGTACGGCATGGCAGGCTCACCACGCTCTTTCGGCACGGGGTGCTCCGCGAGCGCCGCGGCCAGCGTCGTTGCCACCTCCTGCAAGGTATCGCGGCCGAAGTCACCCTCGGTCGAGAGGTTCGCCAAGCCATTAGCCAGCCCCAGCTTGTGGTCGCCCCCCGGCAGCGCCCGAATGTCGAGGGCCAGTTGCTTGGTCTCCCGCGCCCGCGCATCGTCGGGCAGGGAGCGCAGCCCGTGCAGCGCCTGCACGACGGGCTTCTCCTGCTCACTCCAGGCAATCTGCTGGCGCTGGGCGGGCAGCCCGGAGGGCGAAACAAGCAGGCCCACCAGCCATACGCCGACCGCTCCGATTGTCCCGACGGTCATCCTAAAACCAAGCTTTGCCCGAAAGCCTTCTGCTCGGTGCGTCATCAGTCTCGAAACCTCCGCGTGATTTTGCCCGACTGGCTCCCCACCGTCCGCCGAGCCGAGAGAGTATTCTACTACCACGAGCCCAGACCTAGTGGTTGGGTCCGCTCTCTTTGACCTTAGCGAAAAACCGCAGACCCAAGCGGCGCGCGTGCGTTGCGCCTTCCGGTCCGCTCGGCCTAAGTCGTTCAACTGAAACAAGTGATTTATCGATTCGGAACGCTGCCTGCGGTAAGATGAGCTGGACATCACGCGAGGTGTGAACCCATGAAATCTTCCGACGGCAATAATACCAATCGAAGGCAATTCCTGAAGTCCGCGGTGTTGAGCGGCGTGGGAATGGCGGCAGGGGGCATCAGCATTCCATCCGCTTCTGCGAACGCTTCGAAGAAATCGCTGGTTCTGGCGAAGCAGGGAAAGTCCACCTACTCCATTCTCATTTCGCAAGCAGCCTCGCCTTCGGAGCAGCGCGCCGCTGGAGAGTTGCAGAGATTTATCGAGGAGATGACGGGGGCGCGCCTCCCGATCGTCACCGATGCGGAAGAGCCGACGGGGGATTTGGTGCTGGTCGGCGACAGCCGCCAAGTCCAGAAGCTCGGTTTGAAAATCCCGATTGACAACCTGGGCGCTGAGGGCTTTGTGCTGCGGACAGAAGGGAAACGCCTCATCATCGCCGGAGGCAAACAGCGCGGGACGATGTATGGGGTCTACACGTTTCTGGAGAGGCTGGGCTGCCGCTGGTTCACCGCCGAGGTAAGCGTCATTCCGAAAATGCCCACGCTGGTCGTCAAGCCCCTGAATGAGTCGCAGAAGCCGGCCTTCGAATATCGTGAGCCCTTCTTTACCGAAGCTGCGGATAAAGACTGGGCGGCTCGCAATAAGGTGAACGGTTCTTTCCAGAGACTCGATGAATCCACGGGGGGCAAGGTCAGCTACTTTCCCTTCGTCCATTCCTTTTACTCCATACTTCCCCCCAAGCAATATTTTCAGGATCATCCCGAATACTATGCGCTGATCGACGGCCAGCGGCGGAGCGATGACGCGCAACTTTGTCTGACCAACCCGGACGTCCTGCGGCTGACCATTCAGACGGTCCGGAAGTGGATTGACCAACATCCCGAGGCAAGCATTTTTTCCGTCTCGCAGAATGACACGCGGGGTTGGTGTGAGTGTGAAAATTGCCAGCGCGTCGAGCAGGAAGAAGGCGGCGCGCACTCTGGACCTATCTTGCGGTTCGTCAATGCCGTCGCTGCGGAGGTGGGCAAAACCCATCCCGACAAGCTGATCGATACCCTGGCTTATTGGTACTCGGAACCCCCTCCCCTGAAAGTCCGTCCCCTCCCCAACGTGCGAATCCGCCTCTGCCCAATCGGGGTCTGCGAGGCTCAGGCTTACGACCGGTGCGTACACGATCGCTATTTCCTGAAGGATCTCCAAGCGTGGGCCAAGATTACGAACCAGCTCTACATTTGGCATTATGTTACGAATTTCGCGCACTACCTGCTGCCCTTCCCGGACTTCGACGAACTTGCTGCCGACATTCCCATGTACAAGCAACACGGGGTGGTGGGGATATTCCTGGAAGGAGACGCGGCCCCCGGTGGGGGCGGGGAAAACGCCGAGCTTCGCTCCTACGTGATGGCGCGTCTGCTGTGGAATCCGAATATCGATGTTGACGAAACCGTTAACGAGTTCATGGCCGCTTACTATGGCAAAGCCGCGCGGGTGATGCGCGCCTATTTCGACTTGCAGCATCGGCAGGTAAGGCCGCCTCCCGAAGGAAAGGGCCACCACATGTGGATCTTCACCCACCCCGGCGCGCCGTACTTGTCCCAGGACTTTCTCGTCCAAGCGGCAAAGCTCTTGGATGAGGCCGAATCCACGGCCGCCGACGAGGCCACACGGAAGAGGGTACAGAAGGCTCGACTTTCCATTGACTATGTGAAAATGATCCACTCGAAAGCTTTCATCGCGCGCGAAGGTTCGTATGCGCCCGAGGATCTCGATCAGCTCAAAGAAAACTTCCTCCACGTCTTAAAGACCGCCCGCTCCTTCGGCATCACCGCACTCCATGAAGGGGGACAACTGGAAGAGGACGAAAGGGTATTCGCCAAGTGCATCAAACCCTATCGGGTTGCGACCTTGGAGAGTTCCACCTTGCGCGTCATCGTGGCGCCGGAGCTGAGCGGCCGCATCATCAGCATCGTTGACAAAGCCACCAACACCGACGTCGTGCATCATCCTGACCCGGGTGAGCGCTTGTATCCCGACCTCAGCGGCTTGGGCGTGTTTGTGTACGCTGACTACATCCTGCGCAAGCCCTACGACGCCGTTTGGAAATTGGAGAGGCAGCCGGGGCCACTGGAGATCCATCTCACGGGGACATGTCCCGATGGACTGAAGATGCAGCGCACTATCCGGCTCCTCACGGATAAGCCAGCCGTCCACACGGAAACCACGGTGGAAAACACCGGAAGTTCTGCCGCCGACACTGTGCTCAGCTCCAGGTGCGACGTCGTCTCGAAACACCTCGAGGAGTCGGCGGTTATCTTCCGCAGCCAAGCGGGAAAAACCGTGCAGCAAGCAGTGTTGTCGCCAGGGGAAGAGCCCAGCGGTTCACAGTGGTATGCGGGTCCGGACCAGCCCGACGGAGCGTGGACCCTCACAGGCGTGGAAACCCAAATGACGGTCGTCAATACTTTCCCCAAGGATCAAGTGACGCGCTGCTATGTGAATTGGACGGGTAAAGCGGATAGCCGGGTGACCATGACCGTGTGGTCAGCCAAACGTACCCTCGCGCCGGGTGAGACTTTGAAGCTGGAGGCTGATTACGAAATTAGCCGGTCGTCTTGAATTTACGACCCTCGCCCCGAGGGGGGAGGGCTGTAAGTTCAAATCAGCGCGGTCCTCTGTTGCCACAATCGCAAAGAGTCTTGGAGGTATAGAGCAATAACGCCAGGTGCAAAAACCCATCTTTGCGTTACAATTGTGCTCCCAAAGGAGGGGACAAACTACTATGGCTGAGATCAAGGACCTGAAGGTGAACGGGCCGCAGAAGCGGTTGCGGGGGGCACTGCCGAAAATCGGGATTCGTCCGGCGATTGACGGACGCCGCAAGGGCGTGCGCGAATCGCTCGAGGGGCAAACGATGCGAATGGCGAAAGCCGCTGCGGATTTCCTGGAGAAGAACCTGCGTCATCCCAACGGTTTGCCGGTGGAATGCGTGGTGGCGGACACCTGTATTGGCGGCGTGGCAGAAGCGGCCGATTGTGCTGACAAGTTTGCGCACGCGGGTGTGGGAGTGTCGCTGACGGTGTCGCCTTGTTGGTGCTATGGGTCAGAAACGATGGACATGGACCCGCTGATTCCCAAGGCGGTGTGGGGCTTTAACGGCACCGAGCGCCCGGGCGCGGTCTATCTGGCCGCCGTGTTGGCCGGACACAACCAGAAAGGGTTGCCGGCATTCGGCATTTACGGGCAGGACGTGCAGGATTCCACCGACACCTCGATTCCCGGTGACGTGCAGGAGAAGTTGCTGCAATTCGCCAAAGCGGGCCTGGTGGTAGCGGAGATGCGGGGCAAGTCCTATCTATCTTTGGGCTCCGTCTCGATGGGCATTGCCGGCTCCATGGTCAATGCCGATTTCTTCCAGAACTACTTGGGCATGCGTAACGAGTACGTGGATATGTCGGAGTTCGTCCGGCGCATCGAAGAGAAGATTTACGACGCGAAGGAGTTCGATCGCGCTCTGGCTTGGGTGAAGGCCAATTGCCCCGAGGGTAAGGACTGGAATCCTCCCGCGCTTCAGAAGTCGCGCGGGCAGAAGGACGCCGACTGGGTGACGTCCGTGAAGATGGCCATCATCGCGCGCGACCTGATGGTAGGCAATCCGCGTTTGGGGGAACTGGGTTACGGCGAAGAGGCCTTGGGCCACAACGCCATCGCGGCGGGCTTTCAGGGACAGCGCCAGTGGACCGATCATTTCCCCAACGGCGACTTTATGGAAGCCATCCTGAACTCTTCTTTTGATTGGAACGGCATCCGCGAGGCTTTTGTCTTTGCTACGGAAAACGATTCCCTCAATGGGGCCACCATGCTCTTTGGGCACCTGCTCACCGACACCGCGCAGATTTTCGCCGACGTGCGCACTTACTGGAGCCCGGCGGCGGTGAAGCGCGTGACCGGCTACAAGCTGGCCGGAAAGGCGAGCGGGGGCATTATCCATTTGATTAACTCCGGCGCGGCCACGCTGGACGCCACAGGACAGATGACCAAGGACGGCAAACCCGCCATGAAGCCCTTCTGGGAAATTACCCCGGCGGATGCCGGGCGTTGCCTGGCCGCCACGCGGTGGGCTCCGGCGGCGCTGGAATACTTCCGTGGCGGCGGCTATTCCTCGCAATTCCTCACCTCCTGCGAATTTCCGGTCACCATGGCGCGCCTCAACTGGATCATGGGACAGGGGCCGGTGCTGCAAATCGCCGAAGGTTATACCGTGTCTCTGCCGCCGGAAGTCAACAAAGTCCTGGATGAGCGGACCAATCCCACCTGGCCCACCACTTGGTTCGCGCCGCTTCTTGCCGGCAAGGGCCCCTTCCGCGACGTCTATTCGGTGATGAATAATTGGGGCGCCAACCACGGGGCCATCTGTTACGGGCACGTCGGCGATAAGCTGATCAGCCTTGCGTCCATGCTGCGCATTCCCGTGTGCATGCATAACGTCGGGGAAGAAAGAATCTTCCGGCCCAGCGCCTGGACCCACTTCGGGACCCACGACCCCGAGGGCGCCGATTACCGCGCCTGCGCGAACTACGGCCCGGTGTATGGAACAAAGTAGGACGAGGAGTCAGGAGTCAGGAGCCAGGAGTCAGTATAACGGCTGACTCCTCATGACTACCGGTAACCGTCTGCGCATCGGCGGATCGCCCCAGGTGCGCTCTTCCGGTCTGCGCTGTCCCAAGAGGCCGCAAAAGGAAACCAAAAGGCAAAGAGCAAGAAGCAAAGGATAAAGGATTGGATACGAGAGGCGACCGTCTGAAACTTCGCCCTCGCGGTCTACAAACTGGCGTCTGTAGCAGCAGGAGTGGGTGTCAGGCCCACAATTTCCGCGAACTCGCGGGAAAACTGTTGACGATCATAACGCGAGAGAGCGGATGCAACGGGCACGATTTTGATCCCCTCGTGCTCGAACTCTTTCCTGTCCTCTGGAGTAACGCTGTAGTTGGTCACCAAGACTGGAATAACGTCCTCGGAAAAACTCCGCCTAGCCTGCTCGCATAGCAGGCGCATCTGGGAGGACGTGCTACTCGGCAACGGTAGCTCTGGATTACCAATCTTAATCTCGACAACGGCCACCCGCCGCCCTTGGGGTATCACCAAATCGGGAGATGATGCGCCTGACGCAATGCCCGGAGACCCTTCTAAGGAAGTGGACACCACGTCCGGGCCTGCAAACCGCTGCGTCAAATCCAAAAGCACCTGTTCGTGAAGAGTGCGGACGGAGTCAGCCTTTGGTGATAAACGTCGAACGTTTTTTTGCAAAATATCCCACATTTTTACACCTGCCTGAGCTCCCATTCAATTTTACCACGTCCTCGGTAATAAGCGAAGAAAGTGTCGCTCAGCGTAAACACCAAGGTAATTATAAAACTAGCGAAGGCAGCCTTTGGTGACTCCTGTTTGAGGCCGTAGTGGATGAGCGCCATTGCGGTAAGGAACGCGATCAGGCTAGACCTCAGCTCGGTCCACTGGAACTTCTTCCGAAAGGTAGAGGCGAGCGTGACCAATTTACCCTCCACACCAGTCTCTCGACCATTAACCTCAAACAGCCGACCCGCAAGGGATCGCCCCTTATAGCCGCGCTTCGCGGGGGACGTTCGCAAGGCCCGCAGCAGGTTTTCCGAGTATTCTTGTGCAGCTTGGAACAGAGTCTCGACGGAAACTGCCAGGCTGTTTCCCTCTATGTGGTAGGTGCTCGTCCGGTAATTCACCCCACGGGCTATAACGAAGCAGTTCCAAGGCGTATCAAACGCGAACAACGAATGCGCTGGAGGTGCCAGCTTATAGATCACGCTCATCCCATACGCCGTAGCAAGAACAATATCAGTGCCCAAGCGGCCACGCCCGATGGCCGCCTCTAGACCCGGCCCCGTTATTACGTCCCGGTGCTTGACGACGATTTCGCAGTACACGCCGGACGGACAATACCATGACGGGCAGAGGTAAACAAGCGGACAAGCAAGCAGAAGCATTTTTCTTTGTGGTCTCTGTTCGCTCTGTGGGGAGCCTTTCCTTCGCGGCGCTCAGGATGACAGTGCAGCGGGCAGGGCGGAAGCGGAAACAAGGAGGTTTCGCCGCCCATGAGGCTGCGATATTCTACCGCTCTCTTAAATCGACCTTGAAGGGGTGCGTATGGGATTCATCCGTTTTACAAAAATAATGAATAACAGATTGCTCTTTATTCTTGCATTGCTAGCAATGCTCTTCTTTACGCACGGCTTGTTTGCCCAAGAGCGCGGAGGGGCGCAAGGCGAGCCGCGTTTTGACCGCGTGGTGATTGAGTCTCTCGATCCGGACGGCTGGAACGGCGTGGTTTTTATGGCCAAGGCGTATCAGCAGCAAATCTCCTTCGCTCTGCGGGTGGGGTCGCGCCGGGGCCATTTTCTGGACGGGGAGAAAATCTTCAATGCAGTGAGCGAGGTCGGGCCGCACGCGCCTGATGCTTCTTACTGTCGCGTGAGCTGGCGGCATCCCGCGCACCAAGCTCCGGTGACGCTGGAATGGTCGCGCATCGATGCAACCACGGTAGTGGGTCGCCTCAACTCGACGCAAGGCCTGCAACTGGTGCTTGAAACCTATTTTGCCAACTCAGCGGGAGGAGCAACGGGCAATTATGCGGTGGACGAATCCCGCCGCGCCATTCTCGGTGAGACGTATTTCGACAAGGTCTTCAACCATGTGGCCCGCCTGGTGGTGATGACGGACCGGCCGCTGATGGGCAGCGGCGCTTATCGCTCTCTGGCCGACTTGCAGGCCGGGATGGACGGCCCGGGGCGGCTGGTGGCGCCCATCCCCAACGATTTCCTCCAGGGAGCGGCAGGGCTAGAGTTTGCTGATTCCGCGCCCGCGCATTTTGTGGCGGTCATCGGCTGGGAAAAGGAATCGTTGCTGAATCAGGCGAGCGCGTTGCTGGCTCCGGGAAAGATCGACGGCATTCTCAAAGAAAAAGCCGAGGCCTACGCGGCGCGGCGCCCCACCGTGGGCGGATTGTTTGAAGGCGCGCCCGAGGCCATCGGCAATTCCATGTTCTGGAATACTCTTTACGCTCCCCAATATGACCTCATCTTCCCCAGCATCAGCCGCCACTGGGCGCATGGCTGGGGCAACTGGGTGGTGGGCGAGTGGGACTGCTTTTTCGGCGCGCTCCTGACCAGCCTGGAAGACGAGGCGCAAAGCAGCGCCGGCATTCGCGCCATCTTGTCGTCGCAGACGGAGACCGGTGTAGTACCCAATATGGCGTCCGGGGGAGGCATCAGTCCCGACCGCTCGCAGCCGCCCGTGGGCTCGTACGTGGTTTGGAAGGTTTACCAACGGCGGCAGGACCGCGCTCTGCTGGAATGGGCCTATCCGCACCTGAAGAAGTGGCACGAGTGGTGGCTCAGCGATCGTGGGGACGGGCAACCCTGGCGCGATGGCAATCGCGATGGCCTGCTCGAGTGGGGCAGCGACCGGGGTTCAACGCCCTCCAGCGGCGGGCGTGGGAACCTTCAGGCCGCCAAATGGGAAAGTGGCATGGATGACAGTCCCATGTACGACGACGCGAGCTACGATCCGCACACTTATACGCTGGATCTCGCGGATGTCGGTTTGAATTCACTCTACACGCTGGACGCGGAGTGCCTGGCAAAGATCGCCGCTATCCTGGGCAAGGAAGAGGACAGCCGGAAATTCGCCGCCGAGTATGAGCGCATGAAGCAGCTTGTGCGCGAAAAACTTTGGAACGAGAAGGACGGAATCTACGAGAACCGCTTCTGGGACGGGCACTTTTCCAGTCGGCTCTCCACCACGAATTTCTATCCCCTGTTCGCCGGCATCGCCACGCCCGAGCAGGCGGAGCGCATGATCAAGGAACACTTGCTCAACCCCCAGGAGTTCTGGGGCAAATACGTGGCGCCGACGATTGCTCGCAACGATCCGGCCTTCCCCGACCAGTTTTACTGGCGCGGGGACATTTGGGGGCCGACCAACTACATGCTCTACGAGGGTATCAATCGTTATCGGTTCGACCAGGTGGCGCTGGAATACGCGCAGAAGAACTACGACCTTTTCATGGATGATTGGCGGATCAACCAGCACGACAACGAGCAGTACTACGCCTGGGGCGGCACGGGCGGCGGCGATCCGCACTACACCTGGGGAGCGTTGCTGTGCCTGGTGCCGCTGGAACAGTACATCGACGTGAATCCCTGGGAAGGCTTGCGGTTTGGCGCTCTCGACCCACCGGCGCAAGGCGATTTTCGCCGCGCGGTTTGGGAGAATCATACTTACGACATCACCATGGGTCCTGACCACACAGCCCTCGCGCGCGATGGGCAGCAACGCTTTGAGGCCAACGCTGGAGTGGTGGTGAGGAATTACCAGGCGTCGGCGTCACAACTAACCTTCAGCTTGAAAGCCCAACGCGCGGTCGTTGCCGTCACGCTGGAGTTCGCTGGCGGTGAATTGAATCTGCGAATCGACGGCAAACCAATGGGGAAAGTGCGCGTGCAGGAGGGGCGCGCGAGTTTTCAACTTCCCGCGGGTGAGCACAACGTGGAGCTGGCGAAGTAGGGGCAACCCCTGTCGTTGCCCGAGGGCGGCCATAAGGGCCGTCCCCACATGGCCGAAGCGCCTTGGAGTGCGGTAGCAGCAGCTACCGCCTTTCTTGCTGCACCTCTTGCGTCTTCGCAGCGCGAACCGCCGTTTGAAGGCGGTAGCTGCTGCTACCGCACTCCAAGGC
>Ga0315282_10011296_pt1 | contig 13863 bp, 10 predicted proteins | sample YL17G07_20_MG_FD_203693 | JGI IMG/M metagenome (GOLD analysis project Ga0315282, IMG submission 203693) | Sediment microbial communities from Yellowstone Lake, YNP, Wyoming, USA - YL17G07_20 | ecosystem: Environmental > Aquatic > Freshwater > Lake > Sediment | place: USA: Wyoming | collected... | reverse complement strand
AGTTTCAGCCCCCGGCAGACCGCACCGCGAGGCGCTGCCGCCGCCTTCTCCTAACAGCGCCCTAATTCCGCTTGCCAGGCCGGGGCGGATATGACATCATGGCCACATGGACGCAAGGGCGTTTCTGCGGGAAATGACGGGCGACGCGCGCTATCGCGGGCAGATCGCGCACGTGCGGGAGATCCCCGCCAGGCCGGCCCAGTACGCCCAGTGCGCCAGCCCGCTGGACGAACGCCTGCTCTCGCTGCTGCGCCGGCACAACATTCATCGGCTCTACACGCACCAGGCGTCCGCCATCGACGCCGTCGCGGCCGGGCGGGACGTGGTGGTCGTCACGGCGACCGCCAGCGGCAAGACCCTCTGCTACAACCTGCCGGTCGCCCAAACGCTCCTGGGCGATCCGGCGGCCCGCGCGATGTACGTCTTTCCGACAAAGGCGCTGGCGCAGGACCAGTTCGGCACGCTCGCACAGTGGGCAAGCCAGGAGCCGCTGGCCGGCGTGCTCAAGCCGGGCGTGTACGACGGCGACACGCCCAGCCACAACCGCTCGAAGCTTCGTTCGGCCGGCAACGTCATCCTGACCAACCCGGACATGCTCCACGTGGGCATCCTGCCGTATCACGGCAAGTGGCACGCGATGCTGCGCGAGCTTCGCTACGTCGTTCTCGACGAGGTCCACGCCTACCGCGGCATATTCGGCAGCCACGTTGCCGGCGTCATTCGCCGGCTGCTGCGCCTCTGCGAGCATTACGGCTCCAGCCCGCGGATCATCTGCTGCTCGGCCACCATCGCCAACCCGGTGGAGTTGACGGAGAAGCTCACCGGGCGGAGCATGACTCTGGTGGACAACGACGGCGCGCCGCGCGGGCGGAAGTACTTCGCGCTGTGGAACCCGCCGCTGCTGGATCACGCCGACGAGGGGCTCCTGCGCCGCAGCGCCAACGTCGAGGCGGTCGAACTGCTGGCCGAGCTTGTCCGCCGGCGCACGCAGACCATCGCCTTCACCAAGGCGCGGATCGTGGCGGAGCTGGTGTACAAGTACGCCTGCGAGGCCCTGGCGGGCAGCGGCGACCTGGCCTCGCGGATCCGCCCGTACCGCGGCGGCTACCTTCCGGCCGAGCGGCGGCAGATCGAACGTGAGCTCTTCAGCGGCCGGCTGCTGGCGGTCGCGGCCACCAACGCGCTGGAGCTTGGCATCGACGTCGGCGGGCTGGACGCGGCCATCCTCGTGGGTTTCCCGGGCACGATCTGCTCGACCTGGCAGCAGGCGGGGCGCGCGGGGCGGTCGTCGTCGGACAGCCTGGTGGTGCTGGTGGCGTACGACGATCCGATCGACCAGTACCTCGTGCGGCATCCGGAGTACTTGTTCGGGGCGTCGCACGAGCACGCGGTGATCGACCCGTCGAACCCGCACATCCTGGCGGCCCAGCTTTCGTGCGCATGCTTCGAGAAGCCCCTGACGGGGGCCGACGAGGCGTATTTCGGCCCGGTGGCGATGCGGGTGGCGGAGATCTGCCGCGAGGAAGGGCAGATGCGCGCCATCGACGGGCGGTACTACTGGTCTACCGCGGAGTTGCCCGCCCGCCGGACGAACCTGCGGATGGTCAGCGGCGACACGTACGCCATCGCGGACGTCTCCGCCGGCGGGAAGGTCATCGGGCAGGTGGACAGCATCTCCGCCCCGGAACTTGTCTACCCGCAGGCGGTGTACCTGCACGAGGGGAAAAGCTATCTCGTCAAGGATATGGACCAGGCGGCGAAGATCGCCTCCGTCGAGCCGTGCGAGGCGGATTACTACACGCAGGCGGTCCTGGCCAGCTCGTGCAGGCTGGGCGAGCCGGCGGACGAGCGGCCTTACCTCGACGGGCGGGTGAGCTTCGGCGAGGCCGACGTGACGTGGCGGACCACCGCGTTCCGCAAGGTGAAGTATTACACGATGGAACTCATCGGCCAAAGCGCGCTGGACCTGGACGCACAGACGCTCTCGACGACGGCCATGTGGTGGGCTCTCAGCGACGCGATGCTACAGCGGCTCGCGTCGGCCGGCCTCAGGCCGGTCGAGGCCCTGTGCGGGCTGCGGAACCTGATGCTCGCCGGCCTGCCTTCGCTTGCCATGTGCGACCGTCGCGACATAAGCGGCATGGTGGACTCATCGAACCTCGGCCGCCCGACGATCGTGATATACGACCGCTACCCAGGCGGGCTTGGATTCGCCCGGCAGGGCTACGAGCTGCTCGACGTCTGGCTGGAGATGTGCGCTCGAATCGTCCGCGAGTGCCCGTGCCGGCAAGGCTGCCCGAGCTGCGTGGGCCTTGCAAACCTGCGCCCGCCGATCCACGGCGACCCGGACATCTTCGGGTTTATGCCCGTGCCGGACAAGCAGGCCGCGAAGATGCTGCTGGACTTGCTCGACGAGGCGGCCGACCAGGCCGCCCGCAAAGAACGAGAAAGGATTTCTCACGCAGTCGGACATGAATCTTCAGTTTACCCGAAAACATGAAAAGAAGGTCATAGGTCCTAGGTCCTAGCTCTTAGGGCGCTGAGACAAATGAGCTTAAACACTCAAACTGACCGAATTTGAAAGCCCCGAATGGGGCGACAGCCTTTAGCCGGGGGCGTAAGCCCCCGGAAATGATAGCTTTAGAATCGAGCCCCGAAGGGGCGAAAGAAGGACGCTTGACTGGAAGATCGGCATATGTGCTCTGTCGCCCCTTCGGGGTTCATTTATGTAAGTGACTGTGTTCCTGGGGCTTACGCCCCCGGCTAAATACTTTCGGCCCTCCGGGCCTGCCGAATCGGTCAGTTCGAGTTAAATACGTACATAGCCAGGATTAAGGCTCTGCCACCCTAAGACCCAAGAGCTATGAGCTAAGACCTGCTTTTCGCAACACAGTGCGCACAGTGCGCAGAGGAAGGACAGCGATAGAAGCAAAGGTAAGAAGAAGCAGGAAGGGGATTACATGGATTAGGAACGTAATATCTGCTTTCATCCATGTAATCCATGTAATCCCCATCTAAAGCTTCTTCTGTCTTTCTTCCTTCTTCTCGATTTTCTCTGCGGCCTCCCGAAGGGGCCGTTGGTCTGCGTTCTCTGCGATGAACTGTTTCTTCTTTTGAGGGCCGAGTTGCCCATGTCGATGTCTGAATCGAGAAGGCGGAAGCTGGACATGCTGATGCGGTCGCTTGCGCGTAAGGACGTCGAGGCCGGCGGGCAGGCCCTTCGCGCGCGCGGGCACTCGGGCGTCAATCGCCAGGCTCGTGGTACGGCGGGGCTGGGCGCGGATGTGACGGCCGGCGTGGGCGCGGCGGCGGGCCGGTTGGTCGGGCCGGCGGCACTCGAGCAGGCGTGCCCGGGCGCGGGGGCGCCGGTGCGGTTGCCCGGCGGGGCGGCGGGGGAGTATTACCTGATTCGCCGCACGCTGGCCCAGGTTGCTCCCCAGTGCGTGGAGATCGGCCGGCAATACGCGGCCGTGATGAAGGGGGCAAGGCAGCGCCTCAGCGAGGATTCCGCCCTGTCGGCCTCGCCGGAACTCTGCCGCCTGGCAGGCGCCCGCCGCGAGGACCTGCTGTTCATGGACATCGAAACGTGCGGGCTGACGGGGGCGATGGTCTTCCTGGTGGGGATGATGCGTTACGAGGATGGGCAACTGCTCTTCGAGCAGTGCCTGGCGAGGGATTACTCGCAGGAGCCGGCCGTGCTTGCCGCGTTCATGGACCGCTACGACTCGGCGGGGATGCTGGTGACGTTCAACGGCAAGGCGTTCGACATGAGCCTGATCCGCGAGCGGTCGGCGTTTCACGGCCTGGATTCCGGGCCTCGCGAGGTGCCGCACCTGGACCTGCTCCACGAGTCGCGGCGGCGGTGGAAGGGCGACGTGCCCAACTGCAAGCTCCAGACGCTCGAGCGGCTGCTCTGCGGGCGGCGGCGGGTGGGGGACATTGCCGGCCCGGAGATCCCCGGGGCGTATCACCGCTTCGTCGCCACGGGCGACGCGCGGCAGGTGGCGGACATCATTCACCACAACCTGCTGGACCTGCTGACTATGGCCCAGTTGGTGACGGCGATCCTGACCGGCAGCGGGCCGCTGGCCGAATAGCTTAGAACGTGTATGAAAACCGCGTTCGGTCGTAGCACGGGCATCCTGCCCGTGAGTCGCAGGGGCGTCCCGCCCCTGCTCTGGCGGCTGTTCCCACGGGCCAGAGGCCCGTGGGACTCATGGGCGGGACGCCCATGCTACGGTTTTCATACACGTTCTTAGCGCATCTGGCTCACCAGGAGCACGGCCGCCTTGTCGGTGGGGCCGATGACGTTGCTGCGGTCGATGACGGCGACGTACCGCCACCTCTTTCCGGCCGCGTTGCGACCGTACTGGACGGTGACGTAGCAGGCGAACATGTCGCTTCTGGTGGTGAGGCAGTCGCTGATGTAGCCGAAGAGGCAGTTTCGCGCGCGGACGTAGTCGGAGTCTTTCTCAAACTCCGCGGAGCTTGCCGTGAGAAGCGTATCCACGTACTTGGCCAAGGGGATGCCCACTTCGCCCGGGGTCATAAACCCGGTTATGTTGCTTCCTGTGGCGCTGCGCAGGCCGGTTATGCCCATCGAGGCCGCGCGGCCGATCTGGTCGCGGTACTGCCGAATAGCGGAAATGGCCGCGTCACGGGCGTATGTCAGCGAGCCCAGTCCGAGGCCCAGACGGTTGCCTGAATTGGTGCTCACGCTGCCCGATGCGGTGGACGTCGGCCAGGGCAACCACCAGGCCGCGCAGTCGAAGGTCGCGTTCTGCGGAAGCGCCAACGTGTTGATGTTGATCATCCCGTAGAGGCGTTTCCTCTCATTGGTTCGGGCCTGGTGTCCTGGCGTCCGGGTGAAGAATTCGTGGAACATGTAACCTGGCGGCACGTCAGGGTACTTGGCGGTGGCCGCGTTGAAGGCGGCGTCAGCCATCGAAGTAACTGCCGCCGACAGTTTGGCGGTGGGCATTCGCCCGATGTCGAGGCGGTCCGCGAACGCGTTAGACAGGTCGGTGCGGAGGATTTCCGTCGTGAACGGACGATCCGTTCCGTCGCGGATCGGACCGGCGAGATAGATGTTGCACAGGTCGGCGATGCTTGGCAGGAAGTAATCGGCGGCGGGCATGGACTCCCTGGCGGTCCCACTGGCAGCGACGTTGATGTCCCGCGGGCGGTAGATGCCGGGGCTGTAAATGGCGCTCCGCCCGCCGGTTGCCCCTCCGACGGCGCCATAGGTGCTTTGGCGAGTCAGTGCGCCTTCGGTAATGTTGGTGGCCTGCCCGAGCAAGGTGCCGCTGGTGGCGGTGCTTACGGAGTAGATGGCCATGTTGTACCGCGCCGGACGGTAGACGGGGGAGCCCGTCTTGAGGCGATCGTCCCGACGGATGTGTATGCAAGTGTCACCGGTAACGGTCGGCCCTTTCTTGCCGGGGTAGTCGCCCCGGATGTCCGTCAGCCGGAGGTTGGTGTTGTATTCCAGGTCGCTGGTGCCGTCGGTGCCGACGGAGACGTAATCGGCAGGCACTCGCTGGCCGTTCACGTTCTTGTAAAGCGTGATCGACAGCTTTGGCGCGCCGGCAAGGAAGTTGAGCTTATTGTCCTGGTACCACGTGGTGCCGCCGGCTACCGCTGCCCCGAAGAGGGTGGCGGTGGTCTTGTCGGCGCGGCCGGCGCCAAAGGCGCAGCCGTATACGACTCGCTTCTTCGGCGTCAAGTCGGTCGAAGCAGGCGCCGCGAGGCCCTTGCCGCCCACTGTCCAGACAGGAACGACAACCGTGTTCCCGTCCGACTTGATTTCCAACTCGTACTGGCTCACCACGACCGTGTTCGCGCTGGGATTAGACAGTTCCACGGCGAAGCCCCAGGCGCTGTCGTCTTTGCTCATGGTCGTGTCGTTCGCGTCGAATTTGGTGTTGGCGATGTGCCTGGCAAAGACCTTCGTGATGACCATGCCCTGCCGGAGGCCGAAAACCGTGAAGCCTCCGCCATCCTGAGGAGTGAACGCCCAGGGTTCGTCGACCGCGTCGGAGGTGGCTCCCACCGGCTTGGTGTTGGAGCAGTAGGCCCACAGATTGGCCGCGAAATGGGCGGCCATGCGGGCCCTGGCGCTACCGCTGGTGCCCATGCCCGTCGCTTCGAGCATGAGTTTCATGCGGTCGTAGACGAGTTGGCAGTCGGCCGCGCTCTGCACGGTGTTGAGGACCAGCGGTTCGGTGATGCCGGCATTGGGCCAGCGGACCAGAGAGGAGACGCAGTTCATCGTGGTCAACTGGCGGCGGATATTGTCCAACAGCGGGGTGCTGTTTCTGGCGATGTCGCACAGCGGGGAGATTATCTGGTTGATCCGCCCGCCGAACTGGGCCATGTTGTCCAGGTACTTGTTCCCATTGAGGAAGAAGACCTCCTCGCCGATGCCGAAGGGATCGTAACCGCCCGTGCCCCCCGTCGGCTTGCCGGGCGCCAGCAGAGACGACCCGCAATAGCGGCTGTAGCCCCTTGTGGACGCCGGGGCGGGGTTGTCGGCGGTTCCGTTTGACGGTGGGGAGGCGTCGCCCACGCGCCCCTTGGCGCCGCTGGTCGTGTCGCCGGCGTGCAGCAACGGGTAAAGCTGGACCGGTGCCATGGTTCCGGACCGATTGTCGAGGAAGGTCCGCAGATCAACCATTTCCGGGCCGGAACCGGAGGGGCGATCGTACTGCCCCTCGGTGCTGTTCCAGCCCGCGGCGGTATTGACGCACATTCGCGCGCCGAGGTCCTCTATCCGCACGCCCGCCCAGTAGGTGTTGGGGTCGCTGGTCAGCGGGCCGATTATCTTGGTGTCGAACAGCCTGGCGTCGGGAACCCCGTCGCCGGTGGTGTCGACGTACTCTCCCGACTGCCCATCAGGGTAAACCCCGTTTTCGGCGAACGGCCTGCCGGTGCACGCGGCCGCGCTATTTGCCGGGTCATCAATGTTGGTGAGTTGGCCGGAGATTCCCTCGCCAGGGACATATGTGCTGGACAACCAGTGGTCGGTATTCTCGGCGCTGGTGTAGGCGTGAGGGTAGTCCATGAAAGTGACAAAGCCGGAGTCTGAGGCAAGCATCGCCCCGTAGGGCCCGTTGGAGGTGACCGCTCGGTCGAAGCCGATCTGCGCTACCGCCTTGGACAGCAGGCCGTCGATGATCGGGTCCGCGCAGGCCCTTACCGAGAGACTCTCGGTCTCTTCGGAGTCGAGGTTCGAGATCACGAGGAACGTGGAGGCGAGGATGGCGAGGATGGTCAGCATGCCGATCGCCATCAGCAGGACCGAGCCGCGCCGATTGTGCATGTAAGTCATGGTGCTCTCCTTCGCGCCGTCGCGCTATTGTCCCACAGTGCAGATCACCTCGTACCCATAGCCGGTGCCTTTGCGCAACTCCTTGGGCATCAACGGGTCGTCGATCGCGAACGTTATCCGGATGGCCCTGGGCCAGTTGGTCTGATCCCGGTACGTCCACAAGTTGGCGCTGGTGACCCAATTCAGGTTGGGGCCCTTCTTGGTCCCGTCCGTCCAGGATACCTGGAAGTTGTCGACGTTCGTGACCAGCACCTGCCAGAGATTCTTCAACTGAGTCGCGTTGGCGGGCGGAAGCTTCAGATCGCCGCTCGGAGCGGTCGAGGCCACCTTGTTGGCGATGTCCTGAAGCGTGAACTTGACCTGGGAGTTGGGGTCGCCACAGGTCTGGAGCGTGGAGAAGTTAACGCCTATCCTCTCGCCCTCGATAGTCACGTCGCTGATGTTCTTTGGGATGGCGCCGGTGGTGCAGTTGCAGACGTACTCCGGCCGCCAGAGGAAATTCACTGTCTTGCTCGTGTCACTGCTGTTCGTGCAACTCCGCTGGCCGTAGCAGACTATGCTGCCGTCGCCCTTGGTCGTTTCGTTGATTCCGGTCGTCGGCCCGGCGGTGCTGAAAACCAGCATCGAGCCGCCGCCGGCGCTGGTGACGCACAGGAAGCCGTCCTTGGAGATCCGGCGAAGGTCGCGGCGGATGATGCGCGCTATCGTGAAGGCCATGGCGTGGCTGCGGCGGTTCTCCTGGGCGGCCGAGATGAAACGCTGGGTCTGGACCAGGATCGAACTGACCGCCAGGATCATCACCGCCAGCACGCTGATGGCCACGAGCATCTCGACCAGCGTCATGCCCGCGGCGGGCCATCGGCTGAACGGGCCGCGGCCCCGCCGGGCGCCGGCAGGCCGGGTGCCGGCAGGCCTGGCGCCGGCAGGCCGGGTGCTTGGCGGATTGTCATGAAGGGTTGTCATGATTTCGTCATTCCTCGAACGGCGAGCCTAGTTGTCGCCTGGGATCCAAGTACCCACCGCCGGGCTCAGTGCCGTCTTGGTTTGCACCGGCTTGCTGCACTCCAGCCTGTCATTGCTGCCGGCCGAGACCGTCAATGCGGTCAGCGTCACACCAGATTTGTTGCCGGCCGTCAGCACGTCCGCCAACTCCACCGTGTTGGCGGTCTCGGGCAGAGACTTGACGAGGGAGACCTGCCCGTTTCGGTTGTCGATAATGGCCGAGCCGACCTTCACGGTGCCGCCCGCGCAGCCGGCGGGCAGGGTCAGCATCGAGCCGCCCGACGAACCTGCCGAGACCGTGCAGGGGGTCATATCCGCCGCTGCCACCGTGCTGTTCGTTGTCGTCGTCGAATCGGAGACCAGCCTGTAGGGCACTATCAGGACGTCGTAATCGTTGGCGGATGAGTTCGCGTCGATCGCTCGGCGCTTCATGAAGACCGCGGCGCCGTATGGGGTGCCGGTGGTATTCGAGGGGTATGTCAGGTCGCCGGGCCCGAAATAGTTGCTGCCGAGCAACTGGTACTTGTCCGTCGGGATGAGGTTGTTGGCGTTGGCGGTGTGCCGCACCCGCGCCTGGACGATCGCCAGGGTGTTGTCGCCGATCAACTGGCGCATGATGTCGTCGATCGTCCGGATGTGAACCTGGATCCCCGCGTGCATCGCCCCGGCCACCATCGCCATGCCGATGGCCAGCACGCCCATGGCGATCATGATCTCCGTCAGCGTGAAGCCGGTGGCATGGGCGTCTCGCCCATGAGCAGCACGGCCGTCTCGGCCGTGGAGCGCAGGGCCGGCACGGCCCCGCGACTCACGGGCAGGCCCAACGGTCCCCTGTCGGTGATGCCCGCGCCGCCGCAACTGGCCGCGGGGGGCACGAATTGTCGTTTCGCCGGTCTGCATGGTTCTACTTCCTTGGGTAAAGCTGACCCGTGTGAACGTTCAGGGGCAGCAACTGTGCGTTGTCCTTGAGGTAGTCCTGCTTGCTGGACGCCGAGGCGTACTCGGTGATGTCGAACATGGTTATCGCCGTCGCGCCGTAGCGGTCCTGGACGTAGTTGTTCGCGGCGTCGTTCGCGGTTGTCATGCGCCAGAGCCGCTTCGAGCCGTATATCGCCACGTCGGCGGAGGTGTCGGAGAAGATCTGGCTCTGTTCGTTGAAGTGGATCGGATCGCCGTTGACGAACCTCGTCACCGCGCCGATCGGGTTGAATATCACCGAGAAAGTGGTGAACTTCTCGACTTTATCCGCCACGCCCGACTGATTGCCGCCGCCGACGAACGGGGCCGATTCGTCGTTGCCGATCGTGGCGTCCAAACGGCACGCGATGCCCGCCTTGTTGGTCCCTATCACCTCTTGGCTGGCGTACCCGAAGACGTTCTTGCCGGGAATACGCTGGGGCGCCGTCATGAGATCGAACCACTTATTCTGGGAATCGTAGGCTATCAGGCCCGAGAAAGACACGCCGGAAAGCTCCGGGCGAAGCAGGCCGCCGCTTGCGTCCAGCGCGTCGGCGAATTGCACGTGAATGCCGTCGTACGTGCTGGACACCACCGCCTTGGCGCGGGCGGCCGTAAGCTGCGCCGAAATAATGTTGTACGCCTGAGCGTCGGCGCCGGAGTCGAACAGGGCGATGATGCTCGGCAGCGCCATCGATGCCATGAGCGCCACCAGCCCGACGACAACCATCATCTCCAGAAGGGTGAACCCCGCCGGCCGGACCGCCCCGGCGGCCCGGAGGCCCGATGTTGTGAGGGTTCTTGTCATCGTGGTCATCATGCTATTCCTCGCGCCGCGCCGTCGCGGCGATCAGTTCACGTCGCTTCTGACGTTGTCCTTCTGGAACTGAGCCAACTGGGCGGGAGTGTAGCTCTTGCCGTCGGTGAACCCGCCGTAGCCGAACTTCCCATCCGACCCGGCGGAGACTATCACCGGCCTGCCGCCCACGCCGCCATCCATCAGGTACACCATCGCATTGCCCCAGGCGTCGTTCGTCATCGAGGCGCCGGTATCGCCAATGAACGGGCGCGTCGCCCTGTAAATAGGGCTGCTGTTGTCGCCACTGGTATTGCTGGGGTTACCCGAGGAAAGCACGCCGATCAGGTTGCCCATCAGCTTTGAAGGTAAGTAGTTATCCTCCACCGCGCTGGCGGGGTTGTAAGTACACCTTTCCGACGCTATCGCACCGGGCACGTGGCCTGTGACCTTGCGGAAGGCGTCGATGGCGGCCATCAGTCTCTTCTGGTTGCTGATGGTCTCCTGCTTGCGCCCCTGCTCGATGACGTACCAGCTTACGCCGACCACCAGCGCCACCAGCACCGACAGGATGAACATCACCAGCAGGAGTTCGACCAGGGTGAAGCCCCGTCGAGAAGGCCGCGCTGGCCGGGCGGAAAACACTTCATGCTTGGTTGTCATTACTGAGCCTCCACGAGGTGAAACGAGAAGTTCGCTATGTCGTCTGTCTTGGTGGTGTTCTGATTGACCTGGTCCCAAACCCGGTTGGGGCCCGGGGAAAGCAGGATGTAGTCCTCGCGATAGTAAGGATGCGACTGGTCGTTGGTCCGCGGGTCCGTGACGTACGTCATCGGGTCCGGCGGGCCCTTGACGTTGGTCACGTTGTTGTCAGCCGACCTGTAGGTCCTGGACGCGGAGTCAAACCGATAGTAAAGGATGCTGTTGCCGAAGGCGTCCTGGAATACCGGCGGGTCGCCGGCAACGGGCATGTTTTGCGACACGTACGGGCCGAACTTCGGTCCGGCGCGTTTGAGCCGAAAGCCGGGCCCGTCCAGGCCGTCCTTGTCGCTGCCCATGTATCCCGTCAGGCTCTGCACCAGGCCGGCGGCGCCCGAGTTGAGGTCCGACACCGTCAGGCTCGACGGGTGCGGGAAGCTGCCGTCGCTGGGGGGCAACTCGCCGACGTCCGTGAGGTAGTTCCCGATGCCCATCGTCAACTGATGCATGTATGCCTTCGTCTGGTCGATCAGGAACATCTTGCGGACTGTCTGAACCGACGGGGCGACCAGCCCTATGAGCAGGCCCAGGATGATGATCACGGTAAGCAGCTCCACCAGCGTGAAGCCACGCCGCGGCCGGGGCGACCGCGCGCCTTGGCGCCCCTTGAGGCGATTAGCCTGCCTGTCTGTGCCTGTGCTCACCGCGAACTCCTACTTGTTGAAGTTGTCGACCGAATCCGAGTCGAAATATAGGCGTTTCGGCCCCGCCGCCGTGATGACGAACAGGCCGTCCTGGCGCATCGGCGTCGTCGTGTTCGTGTTCGTCGGCCGAACGTAAGTCTGGATGTTTACCTGCGCGCCGCCGCTGTCCTTGGCGGAATTATTGGTGTTGACGTACCGCGAGTTGTCCTCAATCCTGTACTGTTCCTTCTTGCCCTTATCAGACAGCCGGGACGGGTAGTACAGGATCGCCATTGTCTCGCTCGCGTTGTCGAGGATGCTTCTGGCCACGCCGGTGATGGGGTTCTGGGCGGTGTCCAGCAGGCCGGTCTCCAACTGGCCGTAGCTCGAGACCGGGAACAACGTCTTGCTTGAGTCGCTGGGGTCGATCCTGGTGAACAGGCAGCGTGCAAGCAGGGCGCTGCCGGCGTTCACGCAGTTGGGGTAATTGTTGGACGCGGCGCTGCCGGTCAGGGCGCCGATCCCCTCGCCGTCCTGCCCAGGATAGTATCGGTTTCCGGTGGCCGACTGCTTGTATATGTCGCACCCGTCGGCAAGCGACCTTATCCGCACCTGCAACTGCATCCGCTGCTTGTTTTCCAGCACCGCCTTTATGGTCGGCACGACCATGCTGACAAGCAGGCCGATGATCATCACCACCGTCAGCAGCTCTATCAGCGTGAAGCCGTCGGCGCGTTCGCGTTCGATCCTGTGCGTTCTCATGTTTCAGCGTCCTTTCCGGGCCGCCGGTTATTGCTGACCCTGCATGGCCTTGAGCATGCCGATCATCGGCAGGAAGAGCGACACGACGATGTAGCCGACGATGCCGCCCAGCGTGATGACCATCAGCGGCTCCAGCAGCGAGATCATCGAGCTGACGAGCACGGCGACCTCTTCGGCGTACGTGTCGGCCACCTTCTCGAGCATCTTGTCCAACTCGCCGGTTTCCTCGCCGACGTCGATCATGTTGACGACCATCGGCTCGACGATGCGGCTCTGGCGCAGGGGTTCGGCGAAGCTTTCGCCCTCCCGGATGCCTTCACGCACCTTGGCCAGCGCGCGGCCGAACACCTCGTTTCCGGCGGTTTCGCGCGTGATGTTCAGGGCCTCGAGGATGGGCACGCCGGCGGACAGCAGGGTGCCCAGCGTCCGGCAGAACCGCTCGACGCCCGTCTTGGCGTTGACCTGTCCGATCACCGGTATCATCAGCTTCATACGGTCGACGAGCAGCCGGCCGGTCGGCGACATCTTGACCATCTTGAAGATGAGCCAGAGCAGCACGGGCGAGAGGATGATGACGGCCCAGCCGCCTCCGGCGACCCAACTGCTGACGTCGATGAGGCTCTGCGTCATGGGCGGCAGGGCCCGGTTCATGTCGTGGAAGATCTTCTGAAAGGCCGGCACCACGAACCACATGATGCCCGTGACGATCAGCATGGCGAAGCTGATGACCATGACCGGGTAGATCATCGCGCCTTGGACCTTCTTCTTGAGGGCCTGGCTCTTTTCGAGGAAGTTGGCGAGCCGGCCCAGGATGACGTCCAGCACGCCGCCGAGCTCGCCGGCGCGGACCATGTTCGAGTACAGCGGACTGAAGACCTTCTCGTGCCGCGCCATCGCGTCGGAAAGCGTCACGCCGGCCTCGACGTCCTCAGCCACCATGCGCACGGCCATGCGCATCGGGCCGGGCTTCTGCTGCTGCTCGAGGATCCGCAGGCTGCGAAGGATGGGCAGGCCGGCGTCGACCAGCGTCGCCAACTGCCGGGTGAACTGGGTAAGCAGCTTGGATGGCACGCCGCCGACCTTGCGGCGCTGCGTCGCGCTGGTCTTGGTCGTGCCGGCCGCCGCAACCGGGCCCTTGCCCCGCTTGGCCGCCCGCTCCTTGACCTTGGTGGGGAAGTTGCCCATCGCGCGGACCTTGGCGGCCGCCTCCTCGTTGGTCCCCGCGTCGACCGTTCCCTTGACGGTCTGGCCCACGGAGTTCAGGGCTTCGTACTGAAAGGTTGCCATAACTTACTCCTCTTTGCGCTCAGTCCCATGTCTGCTTATCGCCGCCAGAGAGGACAAAGCAGTAAGTAGATGCCGCCAGGCACGACGCGGAACAAGTCCTGCCGGTCTCTTTGGCCGGCTGTCCAAACCAGGCGTCATCCGCTTGTTCTACTTTCTCCCTTCTACTGTCTGCCGCTCCGCGTGCGGCCGCCGGCCGCACACCGTCATACCTCTTCCTGGATCGTCTGGGAAATAACCTCTTCCACCGTCGTCGTGCCGTCGAATATCGCCAGCAGGCCGCTCTCGCGGAGCGTCCTCATGCCGCGCTTGCGGGCAGCCTCGCGAACGACGCCGGTGCTGGCCCGCTT
>Ga0315282_10011295_pt1 | contig 13863 bp, 15 predicted proteins | sample YL17G07_20_MG_FD_203693 | JGI IMG/M metagenome (GOLD analysis project Ga0315282, IMG submission 203693) | Sediment microbial communities from Yellowstone Lake, YNP, Wyoming, USA - YL17G07_20 | ecosystem: Environmental > Aquatic > Freshwater > Lake > Sediment | place: USA: Wyoming | collected... | reverse complement strand
AAAGCAGTATACTGCGAAGTTTTCGAAGCCCACCGAGTACTCACAGTAACAAAGTGCTTCTGGCTAAGATGATAATTATGCGTGTTTCTTCATCAAAGACTCACAGCGGATAATTTTGATGAGGTGCATATTCCACCTACAAGGTGTGAGAAATGGATGATGAAGAGAAGTGACGATTATGAAAAGAAATGAATGACCAAGGTAAGCAGCGGGGGCAATCAGGCAGGAATGAAAAACACACCAGCGTTATTCCCCGTCTGCTTGACCTGCTTGTTGTGCCGGATTTTGGTCAGCCATTATTTATTTGATCCCAGTTCATGTTTATGGCCTCCTAATATGCCTTTTTTATTGCGTTATAAAGTGGTTGCAAACTCGATGCACTGTTGATGAAGTTGTCGCACTCAATGGGATTATCGGCGCGCCATCGATACAGGATTACAGCTATTTCCATTATATGGTCTATTGCACTATGTTGAGCTGATTGCGCGATAGGGAAAAACATAGGCAGAACAAACAAGACACAATTAAGTATTAAAAAGATTGGGCCGAGGGCATAGCTTGCAACGGTAGCGGTAATGCCAATGAGTCCAAATATAATTTCAAGACGTTTTATGGTTTTCCGATCGCTCTCGATGGCGCAGGATATATTTATAGCATAGCCAAGTTGATTTTTCTCTGCGTAAGCTGCGAATTTTGGGTTTGGGTCGTTGAGTGAGCCTTTTAAGATTAGCTCTTCAAGGAAAGGGCTAAAGCGTATTATATCTCTGAGGAATTTATCACGTTTTATAAGTTGCCAAAAAGAATTACATACGAAGAGGATAGCAATAGCAATGACAACTTCAAGCATAATATTTGTAATCATGTTTTATATTTCCTTGCACAACGCCGCCGGGCACAGATGCAAAACTGAAAACAAAAAGAGCTTCCACCCGGTCGGTTGGATGCCTTTGTGTGATTCTTCATTTTATTTTTTCAGGAGATTCACGGGAAGGAACTACCTCATGTCTTACTACAACCTCAACCGGAAGTTTTTCTCTTTCAAGTTTATCATTCAGAAGTTGGAGTTTGATAATTTGCCGTTCTTGCTTCAAATGTTTTGTCTCAAGTTTGAAAATCTTTTGATTCGCTTTTTCAATTCGTATTTGAAGTTTTCTATTTTCTTCTTGAAGTTCCGTTATCGTCTGTGGTTCTTTCTTGAGTTTCTTTATTTCTTTACTTTCCATGGAAAAATTCTCCTTCGAGATGAGGATAATTTATTTGACACACAACATTATTTTTTATGTCGCATGCGTCTTTTTGTGTGATTTTAGGACAAATTGTATATTTGGTCAAGAGAAATCTCCAACCTGTAATGCTTAACGTATCAAGAAATAAGAAAATTAATTTTCAGTTGATAATTATATCGTATGCGATATAACTTATGAATTAATTATCCTTGAACACAGAAAACGATTTTCTTGCGCATTTACATCTGTATTATTGCATGAAACTGTATTCACCGAAGGCAATAATACAGGAAGGACCAAACGGAAGCTATAAACCTCGCAGGGCGTTGCGTACTATGTGCACTCTTACTCTCTACCAAGACCTCACAAGGCGTTTGCTTCAGGAGGAAGTAATCGCCAATTTAAATATTGCTGCTGTTGGAAAAATTTATCTGAGTCTCAATTTGTTAAATATGATCCCTAGATACTTATTTATTAGGCTACTTCTTTTTAAAAAGGATATAACTGGAAATTTTCTCGTTCCAAGTTTATTCAATTCATCGACAATTTTCTGATTTGCTTCATAATTTAAGCCTTCCCTGAATATCTTTATTGCATCTTCTCTTTTATTAGATAGATGATTGCACTCATAACATCGCTAAGTAAGTTAAGTTTTCCTCTTTGTATGTTGTATTGCCTTACAGCGTTTCTCATATTCATTTTGATTCTTCATCGCCTTTTTCTCCTTCCAAAAGTTTTCGGAAGAAGTTTAGGCAATGTAAAATTTACTTAGCGATGTTATGACATAAATTTACTTAGCGATGTTATGATATAAACCCGATAGAAGGTAGATCCTGCCAAGATTTAGATAGTGAATAGAACTTTCTGGATCCTTTTTTATAGCCTCCTCACATAATGAAATTGCCTTACTTAACTGTCCTCGTTCTTTTGCTATACAAAAAGCAAAATAAGAACTAATAATGGGGCTGTCTTCAATATCTAATGCCTTCTCAAAATAGAAAAGAGCGGAAAGTGTATTATCCTGATCAAGAGCTTCTACACCTTTCATGAAAAGCCTTTCTACCTCTGTATTAGACACATAATAATTTTAGACTATTTCTGTAAGATTGTCTAAAAAAGGGGAAATCCTCTTATTGATTTTAGTTTGAAATTTTACATTTTTAGATAAGATTTAAGATTGATGACTTCAGCTTAAGAAAAATCTTGACATCTACCTTAGAAGAGGAAGGACTAAATACAAAGCAGAAACCTCGCAGGGTGTTAACTCCTATATGTACTCCTATGTATTCACTATCGTTATTGAGCTTCCAAAAATGCAGAGTTCATGAAGTACTTAATGGTATACAGAAATTTCTGAGATCATTGCTTTCTATGATGAAGGCTTTAATCGAAACATAATCTGATCATCTGTTATATTGATTCTTATCTATGATATGACAGATGAAGGTAACAATCGCTAATGAATCTTCCCTCCGCCTTGCCTCCAAAATCATCCGGGCAGTAAGCAGATAGTCCATCAAAACAGCCCACTAACAACTATTTATGATAGAATAAGTTTCATTCAAGGCATTCAATATGAAGGTTGCTACGTTATACAGCTTCAACGACATCCGCATAGAAGACATCCCGATTCCAGAAATAGGTCGGGGAGATGCGCTCCTCAAGACAAAGGCTTGTGGTATATGCTCAGGGGATATAATGGCATGGTATATAGAGAAAAAATCCCCATTGGTTCTGGGACATGAGCCTTCAGGTGAGATAATAGAAGCAGGCAGTGATATCACATCCTTTAAAAAAGGTGACAGGGTTTTTGTGCATCACCATGCACCATGTTTTATTTGCAGGTATTGCAAGCGAGGAGATTACGTGCAGTGTGAGACATGGAAAAATACAAAGATTATCCCTGGAGGTATTTCAGAATATATCCTTATACCAGAGACAAACCTCAAAAATGATACATTACATTTACCGGATAACTTATGTTATGAAGACGGCACATTGATAGAACCAACTGCTTGCGTTGTAAAGGCTTTGAAAAGGGCTAATATAAGACGTGGAGATATAGTCCTTATAATTGGTCTTGGTGTTATGGGTCAACTGAATATTCTTTTGGCAAGAACATATGGAGCAGATAAGATCATTGGTGCTGATATGGTTCCATTCAGGCTTGAAAAGGCGAAGGAATTTGGGGCTGATGAGGTTATTGATGTCTCAAAGGAAAATCTAATTGACTGTCTTAAGAAAGTAACAGATGGGGCAATGGCAGACCTTGTTATCGTCGGGCCAAATAGTGTTGATGCAATGAGACAAGGTATATCAGCAACCGGTGCTGGCGGCAAAGTTTTATTTTTTACGCCTGCCAAATTAGGTGAACTACTTACAATCGAACCGAATGATCTTTATTTCAGAGATATTAATATAGTTACCAGCTATTCCTGTGGACCTACTGACACTGCAGATGCACTTGAATTAATAGAGCAAGGAATTGTGAGAGCTGAAAAGCTCATTACACATAGGTTTCCGATAGAGGAGACCGCTGAAGCATTCAAGATAACAGCGGAGGCGAGGGATTCTCTGAAAAGTGTTATTGTGTTTGATTAAGCCAAATTTAAAATGTTTATGCAATTTGTCACCCTGAACTCGTTTCAGGGGCTCTTTTTAGAGATTCTGAAATAAATTCAGAATGACAATTCTAGATTTCCTAATTCCGGTTATAGATGATGGAGGATTTTTAAAATGCCTGAAAAGAAAAATATGCCAACATACTGTGATTGGAGAAAAACGCCTGATAAAGAAAAGAAAATATGTGCAGAAAATAAAACTAAGCTTTATAAATATAAAGGTAATTTTACATGGCAAGGGATTAGGATCGAAAGGTATAAATCAAATGGTACAAATTGGTCTGCTATTGTAAGACAGACATTGATTGGTAATCATGGCGAAACAGCGAAATTTCACTTAAGGTATTTTGAGATTGCACCGAATGGATATAGTAGTTTTGAGATGCATAAACACGGGCATGTTGTCATTGGAATAAGAGGTAAAGGCATATGTATTGTTAGAAAAAAGAAATACCAAATTGGCTTTCTTGATACATTATACATAAAACCGGATGCGCCTCACCAGTTGAGAAATCCGTTTGATAAGCCTTTTGGTTTCTTTTGCGTAGTTAATGCAAAAAGGGACAGGCCCAAGATCCTTAACGAACACTGACAGTTGAAAGCGATTGACTGATATCTCCGTTATAACAAATCCCCTTCCCTATTTGACAAAGTTTCATATTTCTTTTATTTTTAATGACTATAAATAAGTTTACAAACATTTCTGGGTTTATGGAGTTTATACTGTTTCATAGGTAAAAACCCGATAAACTCATCAAACAAGTGAGCTTTGTAAACTTAATCGGAGTCTGTTTTGAGGTTACCGGAATGGATAAAGGTAAAAAACCCTATGGGGCTTCACGGTACAAAGCGAATATTGAGAAGTTATGGACTTTCCACTATTTGCGAAGAGGCAAGATGTCCGAATATGGGTGAATGCTTCTCCAGACCAACTGCAACCTTTATGATACTCGGCTCAAAATGCACAAGAAACTGCGGTTTTTGTTCTGTAAAATCTTCAATTCCGGAGCCACTCGACCCTGAAGAACCTAAAAGAGTTGCAATGGCTGCAAAAGAGATGGGAATGCGATATGTTGTCATCACTTCTGTAACTCGCGATGACCTTTCTGATGGTGGGGCAGGACATTTTGCCAAGACTGTTCATTCTGTCAGAAGATATTTGCCTGAAGCAAAGGTCGAGATACTAACACCTGATTTTAAAGGACATATAAATAGCCTTAATACGGTCCTGAATTCAAGACCTGATGTGTTTAATCATAATGTAGAAACCGTTCCAAGGCTCTATCCCATTGTCAGGCCACTCGCAGACTATAGGCAATCACTATACATTTTAGAATACGTCAAGAAGACAGCTTTAGATATATATACAAAGTCAGGACTTATGCTCGGCCTCGGGGAACAAATAGATGAGGTTATTGATGTCTTGAGAGACCTGCGAAGCGCAGGTTGTGATATCATTACTATAGGCCAGTATCTCAGGCCTTCAAGATTTAATCTGCCCGTCATTGAATATATACGGCCAGAGATATTTGAAAGACTTCGTCTGACAGCTCTTTCTATTGGGTTTAAATATGTGGCTTCTGCTCCGCTTGTAAGGAGTTCAATGAACGCAGATGAGATGTATAATAATTGAAAAATACAAATATCGAATATGATAAATCCAAAATCAATGTCATTCCAGCTTGTCCGCCAGAGGCGGGCTTGTCTGGAACCTTACATAGAAAAGGAGAAGAAGGATTCCGAACGAGTCGGAATGACAGATTAAATCAATTGGAGTGTGACGACTATGTATGAGTTCAACAGAATTAAAAGGCTCCCACCGTATGTCTTCAGTATCGTTAATGCTTTTAAGATAGACGCAAGACACCGCGGGGAAGATATTATTGACTTAGGTATGGGGAATCCTGACGGTGCACCAGCAAAACACATTATAGATAAACTCTGTGAGGCTGCGCATAACATGAAAAACCACAGATATTCAGCATCGAAAGGGATAACCCAATTGAGAAACGCGATATGTGAATGGTATGCAAGGCGCTATGATGTCATCCTTGATCCTGAGATAGAAGCTGTTGTTACCATCGGCTCAAAAGAGGGCCTTTCTCATCTTGCACTTGCAACTATAAGCCCCGGCGATGTAGTAATGACACCAACCCCAGCTTATCCCATACATCCTTACAGCGTAATAATAGCGGGTGGTGAGGTGAGGAGTATACCGATTGGCAAGGGAATAGATTTTTTTGAGGAGATGGAAAAGGCTTATAAGTCGTCATGGCCAAGACCAAAGATGCTTATTATAAACTTCCCTCATAATCCTACAACACAGGTCCTGGAAGGATTAGATTTTTTTAAAAAAGTTGTAGATTTTGCAAAGGAAAACAATATTATCGTTCTGCACGACCTGGCTTATGCAGATCTCGTCTTTGATGATTATAAAGCCCCAAGTTTCCTTCAGGTACCAGGGGCAAAAGATGTTGGAGTTGAGTTTTTCTCCATGACAAAGAGTTATTCAATGGCAGGATGGAGGGTTGGTTTCTGTGTAGGAAATCAGGATATTGTCGGAGCACTTATTAAAATAAAGAGTTACCTCGACTACGGAATGTTTCAGCCTATACAGATCGCAAGCATAGTAGCATTGAGAGGACCTCAGGACTGCGTTGAGGAGATACGAAAGACGTACGAATCGAGGCGTAATGCATTAATAAAAGGTCTTCACCAGGCCGGCTGGTACGTCGACCCGCCAAAAGCAACAATGTTTGTATGGGCAGAGATACCGGATCGATTTAAGAAAATGGGTTCCCTTGAATTTACAAAGATGCTTATCCAAGAGGGAGGTGTTGCAGTCTCCCCAGGTATAGGATTTGGTGAGGGCGGGGACAACTATGTAAGGTTTGCCCTTGTAGAAAATGAGCACAGAATAAGGCAGGCAACAAAAGGGATAAGGAAGGTTTTGAAAAAATGATAAACGTCGGAATCATAGGTTTTGGGGTCGTAGGCAGTGGCACAGCAAAGGTTCTCCTCGAAAATAAGGATATCCTTAGAGAAAGGCTCGGTTTTGAGATAAACCTCAAGAGGATCGCTGATCACGACATTGAACGGGACAGAGGCATAAAAATTCCTGAAGGAGTTCTTACTTCAGATGTCAATGCCATCTTTAATGACCCGGATATTCAGATCGTTGTTGAACTTATCGGTGGCATAAGACCCGCGAAGGATTTCATCCTGAAGGCAATTCAAATGGGCAAACACGCTGTTACTGCAAATAAGGCGCTGCTTGCCACAGAAGGTACTGATATATTTGCTGCCGCATATCGAGCAGGTGTCGAGATTGGATTTGAGGCATCTGTAGCAGGAGCCATTCCAATTATTAAGGTAATGAAGGAAGGTCTCGTTGCAAACAGGATAAAGGCAGTTTACGGGATAATCAATGGCACATCGAACTATATACTGACGAAGATGACAGAAGAGCATGTTGAGTTTTCAGAGGCGTTAAAAGAGGCACAAGCACTCGGATATGCCGAAGCTGATCCGACTCTGGATATAGAAGGGATTGATACTGCGCATAAACTTACAATCCTTTCGACACTTGCTTACGGGATCCCTCTCTCGTACAATTCCATATACATAGAAGGAATATCGAAGATTTCTTTGCAAGATATAGGTTTTGCATCTGAGCTGGGTTACAAAGTGAAACTGCTCGCCATCGCAAAAGAATCAGAAGGTGAAATAGAACTCAGGGTTCATCCGACAATGCTCCCAAAAGAGTATCTGATATCAAAGGTTGATGGCCCTTTCAATGCAATATACGTTGACGGAGACGCAACAGGCTCAACCTTATATTATGGTAGAGGTGCCGGCTCTATTCCAACAGGAAGTGCCGTAGTAAGTGATATTGCTGATATTGCAAGGAACATTCAAAAGAATGCCATAGGAAGAGTACCAACAATACCAACAATTTTCAGGAATGTCAGAATCAAAAAAATTGACGATGTGGTATCCAGGTACTATTTCAGGTTCTCTGCTCTTGACAGACCTGGTGTTCTTTCAAAGATTTCAGGGATACTCGGTAATTATAACATCAGTATTGCTTCAGTAATCCAAAAAGGCAGAAAGGTTGGCGAAGCAGTTCCACTTGTGGTTCTCACCCATGAAGCAAAGGAAAAGGATGTACGACAGGCTATTGAAGAAATAGACAGATTACCTGTTGTCATGGGTAAAACAGTGTTTATCCGTGTCGAAGGAAGGGAAGAGAGTTAAAAAAAGGACTTTATGAAATTTACAGAAGACCAGCTCCAACGATACAGCAGACACATAATCCTGCCTGAGGTCGGAGAACAGGGACAGATAAAGATCTTAAAGGCAAAGGTTTTTATTGTGGGTGCTGGAGGCCTTGGTTCACCTGTCGGTTTTTACCTCTCAGCAGCAGGGGTTGGAAGAATTGCCTTGATTGACAATGATGAGGTCGATCTCAGTAATCTCCAGCGTCAGATAGCACATAACACCAAGACCATTGGAAAACCAAAGGTAGAATCTGCTAAGAATACCTTTGAATCCCTGAACCCTGATGTCCATATTATTCCTATCAAACAAAGGTTAACTAAACATAATATTCTCGACCTGATTAAAGATTATGATATTGTTGTTGATTGTAGTGACAACTATGCAACGAGGTTTCTGGTAAACGATGCCTGTGTTATGGCAAAGAAACCATTGGTGACTGGTGCGATATTCAAATTTGAAGGGCAGTTAACGGTAGTTATACCCGGTGAGGGCCCGTGTTACAGATGTCTCTTTGAAGAACCCCCTCCCCCTGGTATCCTTCCTTCTCCCCAGGGGGTTGGACTCCTTGGTGTCATCCCTGGTGTAATAGGTACACTTCAGGCTGCAGAGGTATTAAAACTTATTGTTGGTACGGGGCATATACTTAAAGGTGAGTTACTCATTTACGATGCACTCAAGCCGTCCTTCAGAAAGGTAAAAATCCCCAAAAACCCTAATTGCCCTGTCTGCAGCGACCACCCAACAATAACAGAGCTTATAGATTATAGCTAACGATACCGTGCTTTATGAAAATTCTAAACGACCCGTACAAAATCCTAAAACATGTTATTCAGAAAATAAAGAAGGATATAGTATTTGAGCGGCTTTAAATTCTTTCAGAGAAAGAATTTACCTCGGAGGCTCGATTTTCTGTCGAGCCGAGAATGAGCGAAAATACTATATCCTTCTCTTTACACAAAATTTATGAATTCAATCGTCATATCCAAAATGCTTCTTGATAATGTTATCTCACACTGTAAAGAGACTTACCCATATGAGGCATGTGGTATTATTGCAGGAAAAGATAGGGTTGTAAAAAAAGTTTACCCGATGACAAATATTGAGAAATCTGGTGTCAGTTATATGATGGATACAAAAGAGCAGTTTATTGTCATGAAGGATTTGAGAGAGCAAGGACTTGAGATGACAGCTATCTTTCATTCTCATCCATATGCAGATGCTTATCCATCACCAAAAGACATAAAACTCGCCTTTTATGAAGATTCATTCTATTTGATAGTAAGCCTTATCCATGACGAGCCTTTAATAAAGGCATTTGAAATAAAAGATGCAATAGTCAGAGAGGTAGAAATTATATCTATTTTGAAGTAAAATGTTTAATATTTTCTTCGCCTGAGGCTAACAGGAGGGAGGTGCAGGGATGGGGTATGTAAAAGGGCTAAAGTGCAGGGAATGCGGCAGAGAATATTCTGTTGAGCCTATATATGTCTGCGAGTTTTGTTTTGGTCCGCTTGAAGTAGTTTACGACTATAAAAGCATTAAGAAGGCACTTAAAAAAAAGGTAATCGAACAACGCGAGAAGAACCTGTGGAGATACAGGGAGCTATTACCAATAGACGGTGAACCTCAGGTAGGGTTAAATTCAGGATATACCCCCCTTTTGAGGGCTGATAACCTTGCAAAAGAACTACGGGTTAAGGAACTTTATTTAAAAGATGATACCGTTGCCCATCCTACCTTATCATTCAAGGATAGGGTTGTGGCAATTGCTCTCACAAAGGCAAAGGAATTCGGATTTGATACCGTTGCATGTGCTTCAACAGGGAACCTCGCTCATTCTGTTTCAGCACAAGGCGCAAAGTCAGGGTTTAAAAGATTCATATTTATCCCTGCAACGCTTGAAGCAAGCAAGATAGTTGCTTCACTCGTGTATGAGCCTAATCTGATTGCAGTCGATGGCAATTATGATGATGTAAACAGACTCTGCAGTGAGATAGCAAACAAATATAGATGGGCATTTGTAAATATAAACATACGGCCATTCTATGCAGAGGGTTCAAAGACACACGGTTTTGAGATTATAGAGCAGCTTGGATGGAAAACTCCTGATAATATTATCATCCCATGTGCAAGTGGCTCACTCCTAACAAAGGTATGGAAGAGCTTCAAGGAGTTCAAGGAAATAGGGATAATAAAAGATCTCAATACAAAGGTATATGCAGCACAGGCAACGGGTTGCTCCCCAATAACAACAGCAATAAAACAGGGCACCGATGTCATCAAACCCGTGAAGCCGAATACAATTGCTAAATCACTCGCTATAGGTAATCCGGCGGACGGCTTCTACGCCACTCAGGTTGTAAATGAGACAGGAGGTACAGGAGAAGATGTATCCGATCAGGAAATCATTGACGGCATAAAACTCCTTGCAAAGACTGAGGGCGTTTTTTCAGAGACTGCAGGTGGGGTTACTGTTGCAGTAACAAAAAAACTTATTGAGTTGGGTAAAATCGGAAGAGATGAAACTACTGTTATATGCATAACAGGAAATGGATTAAAAACCCAAGAGGCATTACATGGTCAGACTATTTCTCCGAATTATATAAAACCAAATATTGTTTCGTTCGAAGAGGTATTAGAAAAAATAAAGAGAGGAGGCGGATAGATGGCGGTGAAAGTAAGGATTCCAACACCACTTCAAAAGCTTACCGATGGGAAGGATGAAGTAGAAGGAGAGCCTGGTACCATTATCAGCCTGATCAACGATCTCGAGAAGAGATTTCCTGGAATAGGAGAGAGAATATCTGAAGGGGGTAGGATAAGAAGGTTTATAAATATTTACCTGAATGACGAAGATATAAGATTTCTCAAGAATGAGGAAACAGAGGTAAAGGATGGAGACGAGATCTCTATCATCCCGGCGATTGCAGGGGGTAGTTAAGGAGGAGACGATGAAAAAGAGGGTTAAGCTAACCTTTCCACAGCATCTCATTAAAGAGCCTGTCATTTTTACAATGGCTAAGAAATATGATGTTATGCCAAACATAAGACGGGCAAGGGTAACAGAGACTGTAGGAGAGATGGTTCTTGAACTTGAAGGCGCAGAGGAAAACCTTGTGAAAGGGATACAATCACTCAAGGATCAAGGAATCGATGTAGAACTTGTTGAAGGAGATGTCATAGAATAAAAAAATGCAAAATAAGAATTTCAAAATGTGAAATTGATGAATTCATATCATTTTGCAATTTGCATTTCGCAATTTAACTTTTGCATTTACATCAGTTGGAGATTGTATGGAAATAGGCGAGAGTATTATTAAGCGAATTTCATGGAGAGGCATCATTGAAGAATATAGAGAATTTCTTCCAGTTACTGACAATACACCGGTAATAAGCCTTAATGAGGGCAATACACCACTCATCAAAAGTCAGAATATTAAGAAAAAGCTCGGCCTTGATATTGAACTATATTTCAAATTTGATGGTGCAAATCCAACCGGATCTTTTAAGGACAGAGGAATGACCCTTGCACTTTCAAATGCCTTGGAGAAAGGAGCAAAGGCAGTAATCTGTGCTTCAACAGGTAATACATCAGCATCCGCTGCAGCATATGCAGCAAAAGCTGACATCAAGGCTATAGTTTTGATCCCGGAAGGCAAGATTGCCCTCGGGAAACTTGCACAGGCACTTGTACACGGCGCATATGTCCTTCAGGTAAAAGGAAATTTTGATGAGGCCTTAAGCATAGTAAAGGCACTTGTGGAAAAATATCCGATAACACTGGTTAACTCTATAAATCCGTTCAGGCTTGAAGGCCAGAAATCTGCTGCATTTGAGGTCTGTGACCAGCTTGGCTTTTCCCCTGAATATCATGCACTTCCTGTAGGGAATGCAGGGAATATTACTGCATACTGGAAAGGCTATAAGGAGTATAATGGTGCCAAAAGGATTCACTCCCTACCCGTGATGCTTGGTTTTCAAGCAGCGGGGGCTGCACCAATTGTCCTTGGCAGGCCCATAGAGAAACCTGAGACAATTGCTACAGCAATCAGGATTGGAAATCCTGCAAGCTGGAAAGCTGCGGTTGCAGCTCGTGATGAATCAGCTGGAAGAATAGATGCAGTAACTGACGAAGAAATACTGAACGCTTATAAACTTATTGCATCCTTAGAAGGGATTTTTTGTGAGCCTGCTTCAGCAGCCTCACTCGCCGGCGTGTTAAAATTATATAAAGAGAATTACTTCAAACATGGTGTCAGTGTTGTCTGTACACTTACGGGTAACGGTCTTAAGGATCCGGACACCGTCTTTAAAGTATCAAAGGAACCTTTAAAGGTAATGGCTGATGTAAAGGCTGTTGAAAAGGTTTTAGAAGGCATCATATGAAATACGTTGTCATTATTGGTGATGGTATGGCAGATAGACCTATAGAAGAGCTTGGTGGCAAAACACCATTGCAGAAGGCATTTAAACCCAATATGGATAGGCTTGTACACGAAGGAATATTGGGTAAGGTCAGGACTATACCGCAAGGGTTTCATCCTGGCTCAGATATAGCTAACCTGAACATTCTCGGTTATAATCCTGTAGAGTTTTATTCAGGGAGGGCTCCACTTGAAGCTGCCAGTATAGGAATCATACTAAAAAAAGATGATGTGGCGTACAGGTGCAATTTGGTCACCCTTAAATTTAACAGAGATAAGACAAGGGCTGTGATGGAGGATTACAGCAGTGGCCATATAACAACAGAAGAGGCAAGAGAACTCATTCATAACATTAACAGAAAAATTGGTACGGAGCAGATCATTTTCTATCCAGGTGTGAGTTACAGGCATATTATGGTCTGGTCTGCTGGTGCATTAGATATAGAATGCATTCCACCACATGATATTACAGGCAAAGATATTTCAGATTATCTTCCTGTTGGAGACGGGGAAGATATGTTGAGGAGTATGATGCTTAAATCAACAGACATCCTTGAAAGCCACCCCATTAACAGGGAAAGGCTAAAAAGAGGTGATAAACCTGCTAATAGTATCTGGCTGTGGGGACAGGGAAAAAAGTTGAGCCTTCCGACTTTCAAACAGAAATATTCCCTTGATGGCGCACTTGTTTCTGCTGTTGATCTCATGAGAGGGATTGGTATATGTGCTGGATTTGAGATACTCGAGGTACCTGGTATTACAGGATATCTGGATACGAACTATGTCGGAAAAGCAGAGGCATCTCTTAATGCCCTTAAAAAAGTTGACCTTGCCTATATTCATGTTGAGGCACCAGATGAAGCTGGCCATTCAGGTAATTATATGGATAAGATAAAAGCTATAGAAGATTTTGACGCACTTGTTGTGGGCACTGTCTTGAGAGGGATAGAATCTTTTGGTGAGTACAGGATACTTCTTCTACCTGATCATGCAACGCCGATAGAGGTCAGGACCCACACAGATGAACCGGTGCCCTTTGTCATATACGATAGCCGCATGAAGAGGAAAAATGATGATACCGCATTTGATGAATTTATTACAGAGAGAGAAGATATATTAGTTTTTGAGGAAGGGTATAAGTTGATGGATTATTTTATTAAAGGGCACTGATGCCCTGGAAAATCTTCCTTCCCCGCCCGCGCGATGAACAAATAACGTCTGAGGCCAAAAGAATTTGTGCAGCAAGTTAGGCGAAACACATCGAAGCCGTTTAGCCTCTGTTATCTGCCGTTGTCTTCAAATGATGTATCG
>Ga0315282_10011294_pt1 | contig 13864 bp, 17 predicted proteins | sample YL17G07_20_MG_FD_203693 | JGI IMG/M metagenome (GOLD analysis project Ga0315282, IMG submission 203693) | Sediment microbial communities from Yellowstone Lake, YNP, Wyoming, USA - YL17G07_20 | ecosystem: Environmental > Aquatic > Freshwater > Lake > Sediment | place: USA: Wyoming | collected... | reverse complement strand
GCGCAGCTATGTGCGGGTCCTGTAAGACCGAAAACCTCGGTCTTGAAAAGGTCATCGCCAATTACATCGCCAACCCCAACATCCGGTTCATGCTCGGCTGCGGTACCGAGGTGAAAGGTCACCTCGCCGGTCAGACCATGTTCGCTCTCCACAAAGGTGGTGTCAAAGACGGCAGGGTTGTCGGCGCTGAAGGTGCTATCCCCTTCATTGAGAACCTCAATGATGCGGCGATCAAGCGCTTCCAGGAGCAGATTGAAGTCGTCAACATCATGGAAAGTGAAGACCTCAACACCATCAAAGCCAAGATCAACGAACTCAAAGCCCGTGACCCGGGCGCGTTCGCGGCTGACGCTATCGTCGTCGAGGTCAAGGAAGCCGGCGCTGTTGAGGAGGCAGGTGGCGAAGTTGCCCCAATCTCCGGCGAGATTGCGATCATCACTGCCCGTATGAAAGTCATCGAGAGGATGGTGACTGATATCGGATACCGGGACAAGTTTGCTTCCGGTGTCTATGCAGGCAAGATCGAGGGTCTGATGATCGGTCTGATCGTCTCTTTCGCCCTGCTCGGATTCATGTGGATGGGGTGAGAGAGATGGCAGAAGAAGAAGCAAAGGTTGCAGGACCAATCAGGATGTTTGCAATCGAGAACATGGTTGAGAACATCCGCTACAAATCGCAGATACTGGCACGCACCAACAAGATGGACTCGGCAGTCACCGCTACCGGTGTTGTCGGGTTTGTCTTAGGATTGCTCTGTGCTATGATCCTGATTGTGGTGCCGGCATTACTGGTGAGGTGAAGACAATGGCAGAAAAGAAATCACCAGCAAGTGGATGGCCACTCGTCAAGGGCGACTTCCACTCGGGTGACGCAAACAGCTGCGTTGCTGTCGTCACCTTCGGGTCTCACCTCGATGAACAGGGTATCTGTGATGCGGGCGCAGCTATGTGCGGGTCCTGTAAGACCGAAAACCTCGGTCTTGAAAAGGTCATCGCCAATTACATCGCCAACCCCAACATCCGGTTCATGCTCGGCTGCGGTACCGAAGTGAAAGGTCACCTCGCCGGTCAGACCATGTTCGCTCTCCACAAGGGTGGTGTCAAAGACGGCAGGGTCGTCGGCGCTGAAGGTGCTATCCCCTTCATTGAGAACCTCAATGATGCGGCGATCAAGCGCTTCCAGGAGCAGATTGAAGTCGTCAACATCATGGAGAGTGAGGACCTCAACACCATCAAAGCCAAGATCAACGAACTCAAAGCCCGTGACCCGGGTGCGTTCGCGGCTGACGCTATCGTCGTCGAGGTCAAGGAAGCCGGTGCTATTGAAGTCGCAACTGCGGGAGTGAACCCCCAGTTCCTCGAGATCGAGAAGCGACTTAACAATATCGAGAAGAAACTCGAGTTCGTTGATGCCGAGGTGGCACAGCGTGTTGGGAGAAAGATCGGGAGAGATATCGGCATACTGTACGGTCTCGTTGCAGGATTAACCGTATTTGTGATGCTGTTGTTTTTGCTCCAGAAATTAATGACACAGGTGTAATGGAGGTGTAAAAAAATGTTCAAATTCGAAAAAGAGCAGCAGGTCTGGGACTTCAACGGCACCAAACTCGGTGGACAACCCGGGGAGTACCCGACCGTTCTCGCAGCCTCAATCTTCTACAACAAACATGAGGCTGTGCTGGACGACAAGACAGGAAAGATTGACAAGGCAATGGCTGAAGCACTCTGGAACCGCTGTCAGGTACTCTCTGACGCGACCGGTATTCCGCATATGATCCAGATCCTTGCTGAATACCCGGCTGCATTCGAGAGCTACATCAGCTGGTTCGACAGTATCGACAACAAGACCGCGTTCCTGATGGACTCATCAGTGCCAAAGGCACTTGCACACGCATGCAAGTACGTGACCGATGTCGGGCTCGCACACCGTGCGATCTACAACTCGATCAACGGTTCTATTGCCCAGGAGAACATCGACGCACTAAAGAACAGTGATGTCGATGCAGCCATCGTCCTCGCTTTCAACCCCGCTGACCCATCAGTTGCCGGCAGGGAGAAGGTGCTTACTGAGGGTGGCGTCGCAGGCCAGAAGATGGGCATGATCCCAATCTCACAAGAGTGCGGAATCACCCGTCCGATTCTTGATACGGCAGCAACCCCGCTCGGCCTTGGTTCCGGCAGTGCATACCGTGAGATCCTTGCCTGTAAGGCAATCCATGGTTTCCCGACGGGTGGTGCATACCACAACATGACCGTTGCCTGGACTTGGCTCCGCCGCTGGAAGGGTACACACAAAACTCCGTCATTACTGGCAGAAGGCTACAAGGGCAATGATGTGCTGCTTGCACAGATGTCCAAGCACTACCTTGGCGGTATCGAGGGCATCAAGCAGGCTGCATGGTCTGCTCCTGATATCGGCTGCAACATGATCGCAAGCACCCTCGGTGCTAACCTGATTATGTACGGTCCGATCGAGAACGTCGAAGCAATGATCACGGCACAGGCATACACGGATATCGCTGTCCTTGAGGCAATGCGCCCCCTGGGTATCGATGTCAAGTCTGAAACCCACCCAATCTTCAAACTCATCTAAATTTTTTTCTGCCTGTTTTTTATAAATGTGATGTATCGCAGGATGATTACGATAATACGTGATCGCAAGCCTGACTGCCAGAATTAAAAACGAACCAGACTTTAAAGAAAAACAGGTATTGTGGAACACCACGCTCACGGCAGGGTGTATCTCGTACAATGGTAGTTTTTAAATTTTCCCGATATTTTGGGGGAAATTCCCGCGCTGGAGAGCCGCATCTGCTTCTTTGTTTCTTCCGAGATTCTTCAGGGCAAGCGCTTTGTTCTGCCAGACAAAGGTGTTGATCGAATTAAATTCCAGCGCTTTGTCAAAATAGTCCAGCGCTTCATCGTTTTTGCCTAGTTCGCGCAATGCAATTCCCTTTGCCATCATCGAACGGATATTGTGCGGGCTCTCGGCAAGGATTTTATCAAAGCATGCTATCGCCTCCTTGTATCTTCCGAGGCCGTTTAATGAGTAGCCCTTGTTTGCGAGAGCAAGGGAATACTCGGGATCAAGGGCAAGGGCCCGATCAAAACAGGTGATCGCATCCAAAAACCGCCCGATCTTCCTTAAGGTATACCCCTTGTTAAACCAGACGGCGATCAGGGTCGGATTAATTGCAAGCGCTTGGTCATAACAGGCAATCGCATTTTCATGCCGCCCGAGGTAGTAGTAGGCCTGCCCTTTATGCTCAAGAGCGATCGTATTGTTACTGTCAATTTCAAGAACTTTGTCGTACTGGGCAATTGCATCATCAAACCGTCCGGTTCTTATGAGATGATGTGCCGTTTCGAGAAGTGCACCGACGTCCATATCCCTTCATACTATCATGTACATTGGTATAGATAATACCGTACGTTGGAAAATTATCGTTTAAACGAAAAATTGAAAGTTATTATCGGTTTTTATTGAGGACAACAATCCCATAAATACCAAAAAATGCAATGATCGCTGTCAGGACAGGACTCGCTGCACGGGTAGCCGGCGGTGAGGGTACTATCGTTGTAGATTGGGGGATTACCGTCGTGGCTGGTTCCTGTGTAGTCGCAGTGGTTGCAGGTGTTTGGGGGGTCTGTGTTTGTATTATCGTGGAGATGTGTTTTTCCGGGTTTAAGGTATAGGAAGTTCCTATCGATACCTGGGACACGTTGGGATCTTTTTTTAAGTAAACGGACAGGGTCTGGTAACTGCTGGTGCTGCCAAGGTGTGCCTTGTCAACCGGTTCATTCACGACATACACGATATATGTGCCGGGATCAATTTCGGTATGAATCCGTTGTGTGTTCCACTTATAAGAATAATGTTGGTTGCCATCGAGATCAAGAATCGTAAAATGTCCCTGGTCCGCTCGTTGTGTTACGTCAGTCAGGGTCACACCGTTTTCAGGAAGATTCGGTCCGGTCATAAACAAAAAAACCTGAGTGCCCTTGTATGACACCCCCTGCAAGTCAATGGTGTCACCCAGATAGCCTTCATAACTTGCGTCCGCAGCGGACACGGCAGAGATGGCACAACAGAGAACGAGAATAACCGTTGCCAGAATCAACCCGTACGTGCGGAACGTTGATAGATTTTCAAATGACATGGTCGTATCCATATGAGATGTAAACTTACCGGGGGTTTATATATTTGTATTTGGAGGATTAGTTTATCGCTTTAATACAGCACTTTCCGTCGGAGAAGTTTAATCAAGATGAATTGGTCACCCACATAATTACCTGGTAAAACTCGGAAGATGTTCGCATCCTTCCATTCCAATCACGAGTCCTAACCGGATATCTTCGCCATCTCCAGGTTCAGCCCGGACTATGATATTCGGGTTCTAGTACACTTGTGAGAGCGCGTTTTGCGAGAGGATAATAGCCGGTTTTACCACACCATTTACCAAGCGGGGAAGAACACTGCGTAAAAAATAACTGGACGCAAGATGCTCATCAAAAAAGGATCGGGAAACATCCCTCTTCTGCATCAGGGGATGTAGAGCGGTCCAAAGCCTTGTTTTCGCACCTTACCAAACTGAACATCGATCTTCGGATCAAGCGCACATACAGGACATACATAATTGTCCGGAAGGTCTTCGAATTTTGTTCCCGGTTTGATGCCCCGGTGCGGTTCACCGCGATTTTCGTCATAGACATAGCCACAGACAGCGCAGATATACTTCGTCGGGTGCCACTCTTCAAATCCCCACTTGCCAATCTTTCCTTTCCCCTGATAGCCACAGAGTGGGCAAACATAATCCTCCGGTAAATCGTCAAATTCTGTGCCCGCCGGAATACCGTGTTGCGGTTCACCCCGTAGTGGCGAATAGATATACCCACAAAGCCGACACTTGTATCGCCTAGGAGATTTGGAAGTGCCCTTTCCTGCTTTCATTTTTGTGGATGCCAATTTCATCGACCCCTTACCCATCTTTGGTCTCTTCACTTTATTGGAGCCGGTTGTTATCACTCCTGCACCCGCGTTTTTCTTTGGCGCTGCTGCTGCCTTCTTTACCGGGGAACTCGTTTTTATGGAAGAGTTCTTTGTTTGTGCTTTTGAAGCGACAGGTTTTTTCTTCGTTTGCCCTGTTTTTTTGCGATTTTTCTCTGTTCTTGCCATCACCATTCTCCATGCCGGGTTCCGTTGGCGATTTGCTGCCGACAAAAAGCCCGCTCTACTGGAACATAGCAAGTGGAGGATAATATATATTGTGGATGATGCACCACGTCCAAAATGTCTCAGACATTCGTGAGTCCGTTAATGAAAATGGATTCAAATTTTACAAATTCCCCCGGGGAATACTGCACCAATGATCTAATATGTGCATTCCGATCGCTTTTTATCATCAAATAAACTGCCGGGGGGTTTATACAAAAGAGGCACGATTCATGAGATCCCGCAAGAAGAATGATACCGCACCCTTTATCAGGAGGCGCAAAACACAGGCATACAATGAGAGTGCGTCTTGCTCAACAATACTCCATTGAAGTCAACCGCTAAACGATTGTGGAACGCGATTGCCCAAGAAACTGCACAAGCACACAAATGCCCCAGGGATTTCACTTAAATGGGAAACCGGCACAGTGCCTATTACCCTGCATGGAAAGCGGTACATTTTCCCATAAACGAACAACAGAGAGAGAGAGAGCCAGTGAAACTCCATGGCCCAGAACCCTGCATATAAAAGATCCCTCGGGCTCTTTGAACTCGTGAGTCTTGGCGTCGGGGGAACGATCGGATCAGGTATTTTTGTAGTCCCCGGCATTGCCGCCCGGCTTACCGGTGCGTCTTCACTCTATGCATGGCTCATCGTTGCCGTATCTGCTTCCTGCGTTCTTATCTCCCTTGCCACGGTCTCTACCCGGTTCACGGGATCCGGGAGTTTTTACACCTTCTTTAAATCTGTATTCGGAAAAGTACCTGCAGTGCTGCTCATTCTCCTCTACATTGTTTCATCCATCTTCGGAGTGGCCACAATCGCTGCCGGTATCGGGCAGTACATCTCCTATCTTGGTGTTACACAGCTGCTTTCTGTCGAGATTTGTATCATCGCGGTATTCTGCTGCATCAACATCATCGGGATCTCACTTTCGGGAAAAACTGAAAATATTCTCACAACATTGAAAATTGTCCCCCTTATCCTCATCTCATTACTTCTCGTGCCGTTCATCAAACCCGAAAATTTTGAACCTTCAGCACCGTTGACTGCTGCAGGTTTGTTTGCGACAATTATTATCGTGTACTGGCCGTTCACCGGTTTTGAGATCAGTGCGATTCCAGTGGAAGAGACAAAAGATCCCCGGCTGATCCAGAAGTCGTTACTCTACGTAATGCTGATCGTTGTTTCTGTGTATCTTCTTCTCAATATCGCACTGATTGGCAGTATAGGCGCACCAGCACTTGCTCTCTCTTCCGCACCACTGGCAACTGCCGCAAGTCTTCTTTTTACAAATGCCGGACCACTGGTTGCTTTCATCGGGATTGTCGCGATGCTATCTGCACTGAACGCGTATATAATAGGGACATCACGCGTGATGCAAAACCTATCAGCACACTTTTCAGTGACTTGGATTCGTGACATTGGTAAACGAGGGACACCGGTTTACGCGCTTATTGCCGGTTGTACACTCTCCGCTGCACTCCTGTTTGCTTCAAACCATTTTGACCAGCTGGCTGGCATCTCAGTGATTACAACTCTCATTCCCTACGTGTTCTTCTGCATCGCCGCATGGATCCTCATCCCGGATACAAAAGTCCGTCTTGTTTCTGCTGCAGGGGCCGCTTCCACGTTCTCAATTCTCGTTATATATTTTATCATCTGACGAAAACCCGGGCTGCAAAACCAGTATATCGTATAGATTTCCAATCGATCCCCCCAATTTATCCATCAGAAACGCCCATAATTTCGATAATCAATTATGCAGGAATTTGTCCCGGGAATACTCTACGCCTTTGCCGCACTGTTCATTATCCTTGACCCACTCCTTTCGGTGCCGATATTTGCAGCGATGACGAAGGGTCAGACCCCAAAAGAGATCCACAAACAGGCATTTATCGCCGTAGCCGTTGCAGGGGGTCTGATGTATCTCTTCCTCATCTTCAACACGATGATCTTTGAGATCCTTGGATTGAACATGCCCAGTTTCCAGATTGCCGGGGGTATCCTGCTCTTCCTCCTTGGTATGCAGGAAGCGCTGGGCATTGATATCAGCAAATGCAAGGAAAATACAAAAAGTGCTGCCGGAGTCGTGATAGGGACCCCGCTTTTGTGTGGGCCGGGGGCTATAACCACAGTAATGCTGCTTTCAAAGGATTATGGTATGCTAATCCCGTTTATAGCGATTACCCTGTCACTCATTGCCACATGGCTCATCCTCTACTATTCAGCATACATCCAGCGTATTCTTGGTGAAGTGGTCACGGACATCATGGGAAAAGTGCTGGGCATGCTTGTCGCAGCAATCGCCGTCAAGATCATCTTTGCCGGTATCATGGCGATGATCGGGTAAGGGCAGGGATACCCGAACCCGGGCGGATTACGAATCGCGTTTCAGGGAATAGACTTCAACCATGTGGTCAGGGTGATACCGCAGTTTGGCTTCGCGGAGCCCGGGAACTCCGAGATCACTTTCCCGGTTGATATAGGTGAACTTTTTTGCGAGCAGTGCGGCAGTCTCCGCATTGATTGCCTTATATATCCCCTCACAGTCGGGCAATCCTTTCTCAAAATGGACGAGGGCAGTATCCATATTGAGGGGTTCAAACAGGGAAATCGCACCAATATCCTGATTGACACGGATCATCAGACCCCCGATACCGAGCTCTATGAAATGTTCGATCGCGAAAAACACGGCATCCTTTTCGTGGGCAAGCACCGGATCGCCCTCGCACCCTTTCCACTCACACCACTTGATGAGAAAATTCATGACCTCTTCACGGTTTGCCTCCGTGATCGGTTCCACGGCATACGCACATTTACGCCGGAACTTGTTGATCTGGTGGCGGATGGTCAGATAGTGCTTTCCGGGGAGCTCTGCAAGGTCAGCGGAACGATAAACGTACTCAAAATGGTTCCGGTCAGGAACAAGGTTCATTCCGCAACAGACCTCCTTCATCCATGTGGCGGTATCGGGATCGATGAGGACTACCGGTTCGTAGTCGCTGACTTCTGATGCAAGCCGTATTAGTGATTTTAATAACGCCGGATCCCATGGACCGATAGGTGGTCGAAACCGTGTCGTGCCATCAATGGTACTTGCAAGTATCAGGTTCCTGTTGACATATGCATACCGGTAATGGGCGTAATGGTTCCAGCAGACCATGTTCGTAAAGGTGTTGTCGCTATGGGTCTGCGGGTAAAGAGCGTAATGACGTGCGAAAAAGTCTCGATCGGCAAGCGTAACCGGCTGGAAGTCTTCCTGTTCGAGCATCACTGCTCACCCCGATAGATCATCGGGATATGCCCGGGCATCCGTTCAAAGCCGAGAGACATATAAAACTCTTCGGAATCCGGTTCTGCAATAAGTCCGATCCACGAGAGCCCTGCATGCTTACAGTGTTTGATTAAAACAGATAAAATTCGTGTCCCGATACCCATGCCCCGGTACTCGGGAAGGATCACAAGGTCCTGTAGGTAGGCATCGGAAACACCATCGGAAATCACCCGTCCCATCCCGATGGCATGCTTGTTAGTGTCAGCCGCGACTGCGAATGCAAAACTACCCGTTATAAGACGGGGGATTTCAGCAGAATCATAGGTATCCTTCCACCAGCCCCCAGTCTTGTACAAGAACACAATTTCGGCACTATCCCAGGATGTGACGATGGAGACCAGAATAGAATCCACGCCGATAGTCATGAAGCATTCCCCGAGGTACGATCATAGTGCTCATAAAGATTGCTCACAATGACCTGTATCACATATCGGGATTTGTTATTGTGCCTTGTCATGTGACGTCAGTTGTCCGATCGCAGTATCCACAATCGTCCCGAGGTCTTCGACACCCCAATGTTCAGAGTTCAGGATAATATGGTAAATGGAAAGGTCGTTGATATCAATATTATAGTAGGCAGAATACCGTCCCGCTTCGCACCGCTCGCGCTCAAGGGTAATTTTTTTTGCGGTTTCATCATCAGCGATCTGATCGCGGTACACGATCCTGTCGATCCGGCAGTTAATCGGGGCAAACAACCAGATTTTCAGATCTGCCTTTTCCACCATCCAGCCGGATAGTCTGCCTTCCACAATGATGTTGTCTTTTTCTTCCGCGATCTCTTTCTGGCGGATATCGATCATTTTGTCAAATGTGGGATCCTGTTCCGCAAGCCGCCCGAATTCTGCAAGTTCCATGTTGTGCTTTTGTGCACATTCGCGGAAGACTTCCCCCGCTGAGATCATCGTGAAGTTATGACGCTGTGCCAGGTACCGTGAGAGAGAAGTTGTCCCGCTGCCGGGAAGTCCGCTCACGGTAATCCGCATCAGACTCCCCCGATATTGAGGGATTTCCTGATGACTTGGCTCAGGGCAACGGAACAAATGAAATACCAGATCATCCATGCAGGGATAACCCAGAGGATTGGAGCCGTCAGGCTTTGCGTCCCGTAATACGGAAGGGTGATAGTATTTGCCTGGTTTAGCCGGAAGAGCAGCCAGAAAAAGATGGGGACCGTCAGGACAAGGATAAATGCCATCGGCTTGAACTGCTGCTGAGACAACTCTAGCTGCTCCTTCATGACCTTGTCCCGTTTTGCATCCAGTTTCTTTATCTTCTTCTCATCCTGCGACAACTGTGCTTCGCGGTACTCCTTCTGGAACTCCTTCATCCTTTCCTGCACTTCGGTCATCCGGTCATAATCAATCGTGTACTTCTGGATGAGAGAAGAGTACAGCCCGGTCAGTGCTGACAGGATCACGATGAGGATGAAAAACGGTATCTTAAAGCTCTCAACAAGCGGCGCGAATGCCAGATCGATGCTCTGCCCGACACCGACACGCAGCCATGCGATGCTGTACGAGAACATCATCAGCATCATGAGTAAGAGTGCGACGTATAACCCGTATTTGTCCCAGAATTTTCCTAAATCCATGTCTTCACCTGAGAGCGTCAGCCATGTCTGACGCCGCGTGTTCCAGAAGGTGATCAGGGTTTGCGATAATCTTGATCGTACACCCTGTCACCATCGCATATGCAGCGGCAATGGACCGGTTGAACTGCTGGTGTTCTGCAATTGCACGCGATCCTTCTTTGTCCCGCGTACGGGTTTCATCGGAAAGCCGCCGCATCAGGATCTGGTCATCATCGGTTTCAACGAGGATAATCATATCAGGCATAATTTCCCGTAACACCCATTCGGGAAGACCAGCGAGATATCCCTTCGGCGTCTTTACCGAAGCATGGGTATCGACCAGCACATTCCCGGAAATCTGTGCAATTGCCTGGGCGGCGAGTTGCTGCAGCCGTTTCTGGACAGTGCGATCGAGCGTCCGCATCTGGTCACGGTCCTGCACGATCCCATCAGTTTTTGCCACTTCAAACATAACGGAACCGAAGTTAACCATCTGGTACTCTACGCTCTCTTCTTTGAGCTTTTTCAAAGCCTCGTTGACAACCGTCGTCTTACCAACGCCCGGTACACCGGTAATAATGACCTTTTTTCCTGACATCTGCGTCCCTTTCCACAATCATTCTTTGCCAAAGAACGTCCGCATGAACGGGTACATCTCCATGATCTGCTGGCTCGCAATCTCTTCATACAACCGGTATGTGATACTCACGGTCAGCAAAAGTCCTGTACCGCTGACGGCACCGATCACACCGAAGAGGTTCGCGACCACACTCAATATACCAATGAAGACACCCCCGATAATGGTGACACGAGGGATATACCGGTCAAGGTACTTTTCCAGCACCTGCGGATTTCTCCGGTAGCCGGGGATTGACATGCCGGACATCTGGATCTGGCGGGCTACATCCTTAGAATCCAACCCTGCAGTCTTGATCCAGAAGAGCGCAAAGATCGCACCTCCAACCACCATAAATGTGATATCGATTCCCAGACGTAATAGAACCTCCCATGGCGCATGACCAAGATCGGTAATCCACCACATCCACTGGGTAGGTCCGTTGATAGGAGCGAGATACCACATCAGCCCGGATACCGGTGTCTGACCATTGAATGTCCCCAGAACGGTAATTCCGATATTCGAGAGGAACATCCCCAGCATCTGGATATTTGCCTGCAATACCCGGACGAGAATCATGGGCAGGACACTTGCATAGATCAATTTGACCGGGAACCGTGCGCGCGCTCCCCGTACCTGCGCGTGGGCAAGCGGGATCTCAATACGGGTTGATTCTACGTACACGATGATCAGGAAGATCGCGATGGTTGTGACAAATGCCAGAAGTTCTGCACCAAAATACTGGATGAAGTTCGCACCACTAAGAACAACGGCAACCAGGCGCGGGAAAAATCCTACCGGGTAGGGATCGCTGAGTGGCGTCCAGTTGATAAAGCCGTTCACAATTGCCTGTGAGATCCCTGCAATGATGAAGAGCCCGACACCTGAACCGATACCCCATTTGGTCACCACTTCGTCCATCAAAAAGACGAGAACCCCGCCAATACATATCTGGATAAAGATCAGGAGTGAGACGATGAACAGGTTACCGCCGAAGAACTGTGTTGCAACGACTGCATCCGGTTGCATGAACCCTCCAATCAGGTTGGGTGCAGCCTCAATCACGATCATGACTAGGATAAGGATCTTCTGCAACCCCATGTACATAACCTGTCCACGGGTGTCACTCGTATCGATATGGAGGATATCTGCACCTTTTAAGAGTTGAAGCACGATGGATGCTGTAACGATGGGGCCGATGCCGAGGTGCACGATCGAACCGCTTGCACCTGCCATGAGCGCCCGCCAGTAGAGAAATACATCCTGTGAACTCGGGTCAAGCCCGAATACCGGGATGTTCGTTAACGCAAAATACAGAACCAGAATTCCAAATGTCCACATCAGTTTATTTTTAAAATGGACATGCCCCTCCGGGCTCTTGACTGCGGGCATCGCAGCAAGCAGGGGTTCCATTCGATCCAGCAGGTCTCCCATTGTTTCACCAAAAAATCAAGGTGGATCAGGCAACCTGCGCCTTTCCACCAGTCTTCTCGATCTTCGCCTTTGCCTGCTCTGAAAATGCCGCAGCAGAGATGTTTAGTTTTTTTGTAACTTTCCCGCTGCCCAGCACCTTCTCGATGCCAAGATCGGCAGCATTCAGCACAATTGCATCCCCTTCCTGCCTTGCAATTCCCTGTGCGAGAAGCGAAGGTAGAATCTGGTCGATGATCCCAACATCCATCACTGCAACGGTGACCGCAGGGTTATGGAAGAACCCGTTCTTTCCAAAGACCGGCCCTCCCATCTCCATGTACCACTTGACGAAGTGGTGGGCGTTGATGCCCGCGCGTCCCCTTCCACCACGGTTGCCTGCGCCACGCCGGTTCTTGTGGGTTCCGCCGCCGCATGTCCGCGATCCGCGGTATTTTGAACGTTTATTGGTTGGCATCTATTCACCTCATCTTGTAGAGGAGAGTATTGATCTCCTGACCATAATAGCCAAGCGCTCCACCCTGTACGAAGGTACGCTTGGTGGTCTTGTATCCCTTGCGCGGGGGGTGGAGCCGGAGCACCGGTTTTACTCCAGGAATGTCGCGCAATTTCATTTCCCCGCCAGCAAGTGCCTTTGCTAATTCGGTGATCCCACTGTAGGTAGAGTTTGATTTGATGTACTCATCGGTCAGCGCGGCATCGCCAATCACCCTGCCGCGGGTACGTAGCAGGGTCTCGATAGTCATTGCATCCACTTCACCATACGCAACATAGTCTTTCACTTTGCGGATCATCCCGAGGTTTTCGGGTGTGTCCGCCACAAGCACGCAATGGTTGATGTGGTGCAGACGGAGCATCTTTAATGTATCTTTGATGTCCTGGCGGGTGTTTACCACGCCGCGGACCTGCACAACCGCATACATTACGGTGCCCCTCCTATTCTCGTCATGTTGGTTTCTTTTAATGCATTGAAGGTTGCCTTTGCAAAGTTGATCGTCGTCCGCGTCTGTCCGCGTGCAAAGGTCCATGCATCACGGATGCCGGCGAGCTCAAGCACCTTTTTGCTGATATCACCGGTGACAAGTCCAATACCCTGCGGGGCAGGCTTGAGGGTAACCCGGACACTACCAGCGGTACCTGTCACCTGCATCGGGACCGAGTGCGTGACATCGCACCCGCATTCCCAGCTGCCGCACCCGCGACGTACTTTGACGATGTTCATCTTTGCCTTCACAATCGCCTTCTTGATTGCGTCACCGACCTGTACATCCTTGCCCTGACCAAACCCAATGTACCCGTTCCTGTTGCCGACAATAACAACCGCGCGGAACTGCACACGGCGTCCTGAGTCGGTCATCCGCTGCATCATCGCGATATCGAGTACTTCGTCTTCCAAGTCGGGAAGGAACATATCGACGATTTCAGGTTCCTTGATCGGTCTGCCACTTTCCAGTACCTGGTCGATATTCTTGATCTCTCCCGCAGCGACGAGTTTGCCAAGACCGGTGATCGGGCGCCATTCTGCCTTTTCGTATGCCATTTACACCAGCTCCTTTTTAATGGCGTCAGCCACCTTTTCGACATTCTGCACAATATCGCCAGCTTTTTTATTGTATGCGGCAATATGCGCACCTTTCGCCCGCTCATCTGAGGGGAGGATCTCCTCTCCATAGGGGATCTCAAGTCCTGCTTCAA
>Ga0315282_10011292_pt1 | contig 13867 bp, 13 predicted proteins | sample YL17G07_20_MG_FD_203693 | JGI IMG/M metagenome (GOLD analysis project Ga0315282, IMG submission 203693) | Sediment microbial communities from Yellowstone Lake, YNP, Wyoming, USA - YL17G07_20 | ecosystem: Environmental > Aquatic > Freshwater > Lake > Sediment | place: USA: Wyoming | collected... | reverse complement strand
CGGAACGATGCAAAAGAAGTTGATTCTGTGTTTGATGCTTCCTTCATAAAGGCCTGGAGCACACGACATCCGCTGGACAACAAGAAAGGCCTTTCTGACGGTGATGCAAGGGTTGGAAGAGCAGGCAGAACCTTCGGACTCGGCTACAAGCTTCACTTGGCAATCGATTCTCAGACCATGCTTCCTTTGACTTGCGCGCTCAAAATCCAACAAAAATCAGCGTACAGTTTTGTAACTAAGATCGTCTTGATCAAATCAAAACCGCGTGTTGCTCTTAGTCAGGTCTTCCCCTTGGTCAGTGTAACTGTGACCTTGTCACTCAATCCCACTGCCTCTGATAAAGATTCATAGAGCCGCCGAACATCTGCGTGGTTCATTGGTGGCAGTTCATCGTTGTCCTTGACGTACTGTTTGAGAAGGCTGTTCTCGAGATTGACTGGATTTTTGCAGATAAACCATGCGATCTCCATCGAGTATTTCTCCATAAGATCATGAACACGGCGATTTGTCCATTGAGTAGGCCCAGGGTGAAAATAATGAGAAAAACGTTGCTTCAGCCCACCCTCTGACTGGTTGCTTCCGATGTATAGAATGTCCGACTCACCCTGAAGGCGTCCTATTTTCCGAGCGTCAGCTAGTCGGATGACATATACTCCTTTTTGAGCAGGCACTTTTCCTAGAACTGTCTTGTCGAAAGCGGACCATTCGGACAATCCGCCTACAATCTTTTTCAGTTGTGCTGAATCCATATTTTCCCAAACCGAACCCATTGAGTGGGTTCCGATATAAAATGCAATCGATTGCACGTTAGCAAATTACCCAGAACCACCGCAAGGCACCGTACAGTTTTGTGACTGACTATCAAGTGAAGTAACGACAACGAACAACGACGCGCAAGTTTAATTATCAAGGCTTGCTGAGTTCGTCTATAATGTCTGAAATTATCTTGGCGCCAAGGATTATGCCAAATATAACTAAAGCTCCTTTTAACAGATTTTCAATATTCACATCTGGCTGTTGGACTTCTCGTTGTGCAATTGACCTTAAAGTGTTATAATTACTAGCAAATTGTTCCGCTTGAAGGCGGTTTTGAAGGTTATCTGTTCCGAAGGATTTTAAGATTTTTATGCTTCTTCTTCCGCCTACGTTAACGTATTCGACGACCTGTAAGTAGCTTCTTCCACCTACATTAATTGTTCTAACAGACGCCATCTGGGTCTCGTATGATACTAATATAGTACGATTACTTAAATATTTTCATACTAATTTCCGAAAGACTTAAATTAAAGGTTCGCTTTCTATAGCTAAGATAAAAATGCAGACCTATGCTTTGAAAACGCGCACGCCTCCTGTGGTTAGCCTCATAGACTGGGTAGCCGAAGACCCTAGAAAGGCCGCCCAAGTAGGTGCTGGCTTAATAGTTGTTGGCGTGGCAATTCTTGTTCTCGTTGCAATCTTTAGTTCCTGAATTCCTTGACAAAGAGAAATTCGGGTCATTAAAGAGTAGCGGAAGCATTCTCTTCACTCTTGCGCGAGCTTGAATGCAGAGTATGCTAAGATGACAGTGGATCAGATTATTGATAGAGTCTTTTCAACGTCAAATCCAACAGACCAAGATTCTCCTTGAAACTGTGAAAAACATGTATGTTGATTCTCTCAGGAATCCAAAGGCTCAAAAGAAATTTAGAGAAGTCTGCAATGCCTTCGGCTTTGATTATGACGGTAAGGATGTTCTTCTATCCGCCAATGAATAGCCACTAGAAAAACAACCGTTGAAAATCTCTGCCATAATCGCTTAAATCTACTGGACCTAGATTATAATATATCCGCAAATAGGGTTTTGGAAAATGGCAAAGAATAACCTCTCCGAATGGTCAAAAGAAGAATTGCTTAGAGAGATAAAGAAACTCAAGAAACGAAAAAAGTACGGCATAGTTTGGGAAGACAAACCTGAAAAAGTTGCAGAGTTGTGTAAAGAGAAGCTTCCTATTCTCTCCATGGATTCAAGCAAAGAGATTGGAACGGATAGTAAGCAACCAGTTAATATTCTAATTGAAGGGGATAACTATCATGCTCTTTCGGTTCTAAATTATACGCACAAAGGAAAGATTGACGTCATATACATTGATCCACCTTATAATAGGGGCAATGAGGGCTTCAAATACAATGACAAGATAGTGGACGATGAAGATCCATATCGACATAGCAAATGGTTGTCCTTTATAGGAAAGCGACTTACGCTAGCAAAATTCGTTCTAAAACGGAACGGTTTGATGTTTATATCAGTAGATGAAAATGAGTTTGCTCAACTGAAACTACTTTGTGACGAAGTGTTTGGAGAAAAGCATTTTGTAGCATGTGTAACATGGAGGTAGCTTCACACAATCAAAAATAGCGCAAAATACTTCAGCAAAAATACCGAGTATATTTTAGTCTATGCCAAAAGCATCGGTAGTATAGATAGATTGAGGCAACCAGCAGATAAATCAGAATTCTATGTCCATGACGACAACGATGGTAAGGGCCCATACAAATTTGATCCGTTATCCGCTCGCAATAAAAATATTGAGTACGAGTTCTTCTTTGAGAAATGGAATTTGCGTTGGAAGGCTCCAAAAGGAAGTTATCCTCGATACTCTCAACAAACATTGAAGAAAATGCTTGAAGCTGGAGAAATAGTATACAAAAAAGGTTGGAAAGAACCCAAGGCTAAGCGATACCTCTCCAGAGTTCAAGAAGGCGTTCCCCCCAGTACTTTTTGGGATGGTTCAGAAGTAGGTTTTAATTCAACAGCAACAAGAGAATTAGCAAACATTTTAACTAGAGATGCTTTCTTAAGTCCCAAACCTACTGGATTGATAAAACGTTGCATAGAAATTGGGGCCAAAAATAGGGACTCGATAGTTCTTGATTTTTTTGCTGGTTCTGGGACAACAGGTCATGCTGTTCTTGACTTAAACAAACAAGACGGCGGAAATAGAAAATTTATTCTGTGCACTGATAATGAAAACAAAATATGCACCGAGGTTTGTTATCCTAGAATCAAGAAGGTTATAAAAGGATACGTTGGAAGCATTGACGGTAAAAAATACGATGGCCTAGGCGGAAATCTGAAGTATTTTAAGACTGACTTCGTTGACGCAGATCCTACCGATGCAAACAAGAAGAAATTAGTTGATAAGTCGACCGAAATGTTATGCTTGAAAGAAGACTGCTTTAATGAGGTGAAAAAAGGACAAGACTTTACAATATTTACTAACAGCCAAGGCAAAAATCTCGGCATTATTTACGATGATGATGGAATTGAACCATTCAAAAAAGAAGTAAAAAGGTTAGAGAAAAAGTTTGTTGTTTATGTATTCTCTCTCGACGAAAGCGCAAGAGAAGAGGAATTTGAAGATTTAAAGAACTTAGTCGAACTGAAACCCATACCAGCAGTCATATTAAACGTGTACAGGAGGATATTCAAATGATTGAGCTTAGAAACTATCAAAAACATGCAATAGAGAGTCTCAAAACAAAGGTCGAGAATGTACTGAGAAGTCCTGAGTCCGGTGTGGTTATTTTCCAATCGCCCACAGGAAGCGGAAAAACGGTTATGGTTTCTGAATTGCTGAAAGAATTGGTCAAGAACAGAAAGGATAACAAAAAATTTTCCTTCATCTGGGTGTCAGTCAGAATGCTTCATGAACAAAGCAAAGAGAAACTCGAAAAATATTATGAGGATGATAGGCTCCTACAGTGTTCTTATTTTGAAGATTTAGAGGACAGGAAAATAGGGGAGAACGAAATCCTTTTCATTAATTGGCATAGCATAAACAAGAAGGACATCAACATCTACATCAGAGAACGAGCAAGATAACAACCTAAATGCAGTCATTCAAAACACTAAGGAAGAAGGTAGAGAAATAATTCTAGTCGTCGATGAAAGCCATCATACTGCAAGCTCTGAGAAATCAAAAGAACTTATTGAAATAATCTCACCGAAGGTAACCCTTGAGGTCTCCGCAACGCCACACTTGCAAGAAAATGTCTCGGAGATTGAAAAGGTGTATCTATCTGATGTTAAAGCTGAAGAGATGATAAAATCAGAAATTTCGGTAAACCCAGAATTTTTGAACCTTAAAGTTGATCCAAAAAGTTCTGACGAATTGGTCATTGAACAGGCATTGAAGAAAAGGGAAGAGTTAGCAAAGCTATATCAAAAAGAGGGTTCGGATATTAATCCGCTCGTTCTAATTCAATTGCCAGACCAGAAAGGTAATCTTATCAACAAGAAAGATGATGTACTAAAAATTCTCAGAAAAATGAATATTACAGAAGAAAATGGCAAATTGGCCATCTGGCTATCAGAAGAGAAAACGGATACATTGGTTAACGTTGAAAAAAGCGACAATGAAGTTGAAGTCTTAGTTTTCAAGCAAGCTCCAGCACTGGGTTGGGATTGCCCGAGAGCATCAATTCTCGTCATTTTTAGAGAATCAAAGAGTTTCACGTTCACAATTCAAACTATTGGCAGAATAATGAGAATGCCTGAATTGAAATACTATAATGAACCAGAACTAAACAAAGGCTTTGTTTTCACCAATTTGCCGAACATAGAAATAACAGAAGATTACGCAAGAGACTATGTTACGATCTACGAAGCGAAAAGAGACAACAAGCTTTACAAAAACATCGAAATCCCCTCAACTTATCTAAAGAGGCAAAGAGAAAGAACTCGTCTTTCAGGCGAATTTGTGAAAATATTCATGCAGGTAGCTGAAGATTTTGGACTGCAAAAGAAATTAGTCAGTACTCCTTCAAAGATAGTGAGTCCAATCATAGCGGATGGCAAGATTGTCAACATCGACCAAGCTGGAGAGATTGAGCGTAAGGGAACAATCGATGTTCAACTTAATCCTGCTGAAATACAGCAGAGGTTTGACAAATTCATAACAGATAACTGTTCGCCGTACGCACCGGCAGATTCAAGCGATAGAATGAAGACCGCCATCTACCAATTTTTGGCTCAGAAATTCAAAGTAAAAAGATTTGACCCACACGCACAAGCTATTGTATTAGGTAAAGAAAATGTCCAAGCCTTTGTCGATGTCATTAACCTGTCCAAAGAAAAATACAAGTTGCAAGTTGTGGAACAACTAAGTGAGATTAGAGAAAAAGAAGAGACTAAGAAATGGGAAGTCCCAGTTATTATCAGCTACAACAGCAAAAGCAAGAAAGAGGAAAAGGCAAAATCGATAATGAAGCCTTTCTATACCAGAAAACCAAGCGAACCTGAAAGACTTTTCATTGAATTACTGGATAACTCGAAAAAAGTCAAATGGTGGTTCAAGAACGGAGAAACTGAATCGAAATATTTTGCAGTGATCTACGAGGAAAATGGTCATGAAAACGCCTTCTATGTTGACTTCATAATTCAGTTTGAAGATGGGTCTATCGGATTATTTGATACTAAAGGCGGAATAACTGCAAAGGATGCTAAAGGGAGAGCTGAGGGACTTCAAAGATACATCAAGGAGCAGAACAAGAAGGGCAAGAATCTATGGGGCGGAATTGCAATTTTCGTAAATGGAAGCTGGAGATATAATGATAATGAAGTCTACACTTACGACGAAAATAATCTGTCTGACTGGAAGCTACTGAGCATATGAATACACATTACTTGCTTTTGATTTTATTATCTTTCAATCTATTTTGCAACTCTGTCAGAGCATTATCACCAAGTTCGTCAATCAATTTCGTTGCATCGCGGTCAGTTTTTATTTGACGTTCAGGAAACAAGTGAGACAGTTTATTCAGAGCTTCATCATCGAAAATTATGTTCCTGTACCATTTTGGATTGTTGTAATCGACTTCCGCCTTGGCTTTGGCAACAAGGAGCCTTCCAAGTAACACCTGTTCTTTCTTCACACAAAGATCATAATTCTGGTAGAAAACATTCGAGCTTCTAGCAAATACTCTCGCATAATCAATTCTGTGTTCATCGAATAGTTCTCTGATCCTTTCATCAAAATCCTTCAGCATCTGTTCGCTTTCGTGGTAGGCCAAGAGCTCTGCGGTATTGACCAAACTGTACTCGTCACTCTTAGTTTCATAATAGCCTCTCCATGGATCAGTGCTGTGCCAGTGGACTGAAAAGTCTCCTTCTGTCTCGTTTCTTGTCGCGCTTATCATGTATGGAGTGTCATCGTTACCGTAGAGGACAGTTGCGCGAGGTTCATCTTCATAATAACATGTCTCACATAATGGCTTTCCTTCATAGAAAGTATCTGCATCACCAAAGTACGCATCAGATTTTCTTATTCTGTCTCCGCACGCAGAACATTTCATCATATCACCTCCAGATCCACAGCGGACTTGGCGACAAGAATGGCCTCTTGCTTCAGTTCTCTTTTCAGTTGTTCAAGATGTTGTCCCAAAGAAAAGTCATGCTCGGAAAGCACGTTTACGATTACTGATTCTTCGCTCGAACTCTGGAAGTAGCCTGTGCCTTTGACCAGCGTATATCCTTCGGGGAAAAACAGAATTGGCCCAGTCACGGATTCTTTCAAGGTATTTCTTACCAATCTTCCCAGTTCCGTTGTCACTGTCAATGTAGATGTCTAGTCTGTAAGGCATTCAATCAGAACAAGGTCGGATGCCTTTGAAAGACAATCATAAGCATATGGTGTGACTTTCTCAACCTAGTCTTGCTTAGAGCGATAATATCGCAAATATGTCTGATTTGACACTTTATACAAAGCCAATGTACAAAAGAGCTAACTATTTATGAGTGGCTATCGTATTCTTCTCAAGGGTTTTATCCTGTGTCAAAGGAAAAAAAAGCAGATTCATTAGAACTGTCAGAATTCAGTGCGACCAAAATCGATTTTCCTTCCCATTCAGGCGTCACATACAACAAAATGAAAGTTACAGTAATGAAATTTGTTGAATTGGGAGGAGGACCTTTCACTCAAGCAGAAATTGTGGATAAAATGAAAGAGCTTGGCAGCATTAAAGTCATAGCGAAACGAGTTGTTCCTTTTCTTGACAGCCTAGGGTTTATCGAGAGATCAAGGGTAGGATCAAAGGGGCCCTTCAACTTCAAACTGAAACCAGAACTAAGAGAGAGATTAAAAGAAAGACCTGACGACTTTGATGTTATCCTGACAGAATTATGCAAGAAATCTGCGGGGTACTTGATCATTTGGAAATATGCCGATGAAATGCAGGGCACAAAATTCACAATAAATGCTTTTGAACAATACTTAACCAACAAAGTCCGAGCAAGGTACTCTGCCACCGGTTTGCTCGCTTGGCTGAATGCGTTGGATAAAGTGAAACTTCTTACATTAGATGGTGATTTCATTTCCTTGGAAAGCATTTCGCATCCTAGCAAAATAGAGTCACTATCTGCGCAGCAGAGAGATCGAGAGGGCATTGGGCAGCAGACTCAACCACCTGCAGAAGGTTTTGCACCTGGGATGACTGTGAACGTTACTGTGAATCTTGACTATAGACAACCACCCGAACTCCAACGGGAATACATGCAATGGCTTGAAAAATTATCCTCAAAACCAAATGTCATGATTTCTGTGAAGAAAGGAACAGGGGAAACGGAGCCTAAAGTCCAGAAGCGAATTGATCAAAACTCATAGTTTTTTCTTCCTTTTTCACTTTTCCACCAACCAAGCTGATTTTGTAAACATTGACTAGATAAGGTGCTGTAAAAGATAGTTTGACTCCGAGAAATGACGAAGGATCTTTCAGAAAATCCGATTCACTGAAACTCAAGTTCCAGAACTTGTTGAACTGATCGTTGAATGTAACTATTTTGTCTTGCAGCGGAATCCATTTGACATTCTCCGCTTTGGCGGTCCCACTGAAACCCCATTTCAGATCTCCTGGCAAATCCACGACGACTTTGTTGTCTTGAATCAAATAGCGAGCATGCAATGGAACTTTCTTGCTTTCTCTCTGAATCTTCAAAATCTCAATTCTATAGCCGTCATTCCACATTTCCTGAAGAGTGTCAAAGAATCTTTTCTCCTTCTTTTCGCCACCTGTTAGAGTCGTTAATATCCTTATTTCGACATCTTTAGGTGATGGCTTGACAAAATGTGTCAATGTGGTTTGATCAGTGTAAGGAGACGATATTGAAATGCTTTCCCGAGCATTTATCATGGCACTACCAATCAAGTAGTAAGTCCAGAGTTCATCATCTGGATATGATTTTATGATCATCTGAGGGATTTCCGGTATTTCCTCGACCAATACTTGATTGAAAGAAGATGTAGGAATGTATTCTTCAGTAAGTGAAACTTTGGGTGTGGTCCATCTTCTATAACAGAGTCCTCTCTCCAGTAATCCATCTCTATTCTCCTTCGATACTTCAAAATTCCTTCCGAAAAGAGGTGGAGATACCAGACTCTCCAAAGCTCGCCTAAGGGCAAGGTTTGCATATCTCAAGTATGTAAACACGAGGTTCTTTGAATATTCAGGAACGAAATACTCAATTGCCACATTTGTTGAAAGGAAATTCAGCCTCGTAAGGAGGACTTTTTCTCGAAGTAAGTCAATGACAGTCTCTATCCATCGTTCCCCGAGAATACGTCTGAAATGGAATTCTGCGATGGAACCAAAATCGGAAGACTTTCCAATTTCAGGCATTGGTGTCGAAAACAGTAACCTTAACAACGAGGCTATCTTCTCATCTTTTTCTTCTTTAATTTTATGCAGAAGATAGGCATCTACGTTTCTCTCTATTTCTGAGACTCTCGTTTTGAACAGAGTTGAATCCTGCACTACTTTCAAGAAACAGCGTTGTAGTTCAGCATTCTCTCGGTATGCGAAATCGAACACTTCTCTGCTCCGCCAATTGAAACTTTCGAAGAGCTTATTTGATTGTAAATCTGTCAAGTTCTTCTCTATTTCGCCTTTCCCAAATCCACATAATTGCATGTTTTCCAAAAGGCAATTTTTATCAAAACCCCATGAGCTTGACGTGATTTCTTTCCTAGCAAAGAATCCATACGTGACGAGGTCAAATCTGATTTGATTCTTGCTGATAAAATCCAACAACTGATTAGCTTTCTTCTCTACATTCTTTATCTCTGCTTGGCGTTTAAGAAGGGACATAAAAGATGTTTTCGTGTGTGACAATATAAGTGTTATCAACGGAAGGAAATTAGCGCGAACACAAGAATTTTTTACCATGCTATAAAGTATCTTTGAAAGAGATGTAATAGATGCGAAGAATATCTGGGGGAAGCCCTTTTCCTTCTTTGACTGAGGTTTCAATTAATGTTCGCAATTGAGAGATTACTTTTTCTCTTTTTCCGCATCTTAGTTTTAAATCATACTTTTCACGTAGTTTCAGATATGTTTCGACGAAAAGCCGCCGAACCCCTCATCTCATGGTTTTTAGTGCGCCATTTTGCCAGTTAGAGCGTGTTTCTAGACTAGTTTGGACAAAGAAGCTCAGCTTGAGCGTTGCGGATGGATGTTGAATTCGAACACCAAAGAATCGTCGTCTCTGAGGCGGCCACATAGAACATTGTTCAGTTTTTTGGAAGTTTCCGCAGGTATTCCTTGAAGAGTGGATGGAAGAGTTCGTATAGTCCTCGCTCTTTCTTAAGCAGGAAACCCTTCCGTTCGAGTCTAGAAAAGAATTGTGTGACTCCTCCTATACCTTGGATGTCAGATGGGGAAACTTGTTCTTCCTTTACTACAGCTATTCTTAACAAGACCTCTTTTTCCCTCTCAGATACTTCCCCAAGACGATAGACAAACACGTTCTTTTCAAGCAATGAAACTATTCGCGGCCACAGCTTATCGAATTCTCTCTGAGTGACACGTCTTCCAGTTCCGATTAAGTTGACGAGCTCGTACACTATGAACATGACGAAATACGGATGTCCCCTAGATTTCTCATGGATGGCAGACACTACATCCTCCGAAAATTCCAACTTCAAATTGCCGGCGAAAATTCGCTTGTTTATTGCTTCTCTTGTTCCTTCAAGAGTAAAAGGTTCTAGATAGAATTGATGGAAGAATCTTGTAAACGGTTCAGCTAGATCAGCAACATCTTTGAATAGCATCTTTGGGCCAGTCATGATAAGTGAGAAATTGCACCCTCTTCTGGCTAATTCTTGGAAGGTATTCCTTATTGTGTAATACGCGTCCGGTTGTCCCGTTAAGAGAAAATAGTGGGCATCATCTATGAAGAGAATGCATGCGTCAACTTTTGAAGGGGCTAGATGCTTCTTCCAAAGTTCCTCAAGACTGTCTACTAAGGAAAGCCTTTCCTTCTTCTCCTTTTTCTCGACAGAAACTGGCGAAACAGAGAAGGCTATCTTCCACTTCGAAAGCTCTTTGACCAGTTTTTCTTTGAGTCGTGCAGTTGTCTCATAGTTCTTTTTCAATTGCGTCAGAAAAGCTAGCGAAAAATCATCCCAATTTCTACAACACGAAGGATCAAGCGAGAAATGAAAGCAAAATGCGTTGATTTCACCTTTTAGTTCCCTTAGCACCACTTCTCTCATCTTATACAGGATAGAAGTCTTTCCCATTCCCCAATCTCCAAGAACCATAAAGTTGCTGGGTGCTGGCGGTCTAATTTTCGCAGAATTCGCAATAGCCTTAGTGAAATACTCCAAGTGCTCAGTCCTGTCTGCAAAGTATTTGGGATCAGCTGGGTATTGAGGTGAAAATGGATTGGGCAGAACTTTGTTATTTTTGTTATGATTGTTATTTTTAGCCATTTATCTTCTCCTTCTTCTGGCATGTTTGCTTCTCTTTCCATAAAGTCTGTATCTTTGAATTTTCGCTATACCTAAACAACTAAGATGAACTAACCTGCCGCCGTAATAAGTTCCGGTTCCAGGGTAAACTTTACGGCCACAGATGGCGCATGTTTTATACATGATTTTGTTATTTTTGTTACAATTGTTATAAATGACTTGCGGAACTAGGGTAAGCTACTAATGTTCCAAAGACAAAAACTATTCAATGCTTTCACAAATAGATCTGCCTCCACATCATTAGAAGTATTCATTCCAGCGAGCAATAGATACCCGTTTCCACGTTTCAATGCGCAAATTGGGTAGACTTCTCCAACAACTTCATCTTTTGCTCTGATAATTGGCGTACAATCTGATGTCTGCTTTGGTAGCCCCCTGAATTCGTCAATATCTCCAAGACCACTAACAAGGTCTCCAAATTTATCCTTATCTTCGTTCTCTTGGCACACGTTTCTCTTTTTGGAAACAGGCGCAGGCATCGCATTGAACTCTTTGTAAAATAAAGTGCCAGTAAATTGGATAAACATTTGCATTTGACTAGCAGTCACAAGTTTTCCTGATACTTGAAGCGTTGTTGGGAGAATCACTTTCTCATCCGAGACCGGGTAGTCTTTTCCTTCTTTAACGTTCCAAGCATAAAAGAAAGGAAACCCAGCAATATTGACGTAAATACCTCCGTCTTCAATGTAATTCTTAATGATGTAAAAAACAGCCTTGTTTTTCACGTCAATTTCTGGATATGCCTCCCCGAATGGATTGACGACAATCGCAAACTCTTCGCATATTTCTTCGGCGTTTATTTCTTTGATTTCGAACATATCTGAAGTTGCATTTAGTCCCTGGAGTCTGTTCTTCCAAAAATCAGGATTGCTGTTGGTATACGGATACTTTGAACACTTTTGTTCGTCCATTCCTGTCACATACCCATTCAATACTGCCAGTTTTACTTTCGGTTTCCACCTTTTTCTCATTTCAATGCCCCCAAGAAGGTTGCGGAAAGCTCTCGCATCATCTAATAGAGAGGCAGCATAACTCCTTTTGAATATCGCCATCGGAGAGACAGGAGGTACACCTTGTTTCTCAACACCATACCTTGATATGTTCCGCAGTTTTTCAGTATAGCCAAGTATAATGGGAATCACTTGAAGGATTTTGTCCTTGTTTCCCAAGTGCTCTTTCGCAACCTTTTCCGCAAGAACACTTAATGTCTCAGCATCAACAAAATGCTCTCTTTCAAAACAAACATCAAGGAGCTTGCAGGATGCCTTTATAGAAAATTCAATAGCCTCGAAAGAAGAAATTACTGATTCAACATAGTTGAATATGTTGAAAAGATTTTGTGCCTGTCTATAATTGCAATAGGCCCTACGAATATACCAGCTGGCTAATCCCTCATCTAATTTGAACGTGGACAATATTGATCCCACCACATGGCCTCAAATTCTACAGACCAATCAACATCTAAACTTATATCATTTTTCCAAGCTAGTCTAAGCGTCGTACTGACTTGGGTTCTATGGTAGTCCACGAGAGATTCGAATTCTCGTCAAGCATATCGCAGGCATCGTAAAGATTGATTCTGGGTTCGTAAATTTAATATTGATTTCTTTGAAGACTTGAAGATAAGCGCCCTCAGCTCTAAGTTGGGGAACCACGCACACCCCTTACCGGGGTAAATATAGCGCGTGCGACATCGTCTTTTCCGTAGGACAGCCTAAGCGGCTAAAGGCGGCTCACATTAGGGCTTGTGGGATTTGAACCCTATGTCAAATGGAGATGTGACCCGCAAATCCCTCTTTTCTTTGATACAAAAACGCGCTTTTAGGGAACTGCCACTTATTGAAGGCAATGTACAAGCGCTCAGAAATAGTCGGGTAATCCGTCGCCTTTGAAGGTGCTACTCTTAAAAAACAAGCAGATATCAACTGGGTATCCCTTTATGGTTGTTCCAAAAGGCCATTGGTATCTCAGAGAGTAGCCTTTTTCAGAAAGCAATCCAGAAAGAGTCAGAAACCATTCAGCTTTTACATCCAAGAGGAAGCCTTTAGAAATTTCGCCAGCCTCAAAACTTCTAACGAATACGATCTCGCCTTTGCTGGCGTATACTGGAAATCCAACATTTGCCTTGGTCTTTTCAATACTATCAAAAATGTCGTTCAGGAGAGCATCTATCTGAAAAGCTAATCTTTTTTCTTCAATGAGGCTATTAATTGCCGCCACGTGGTCTTTAGAATTGTTCCTAAGTTCAACTATTAATTCGAAAAACCAGATTTTGCTTATCAAGTTTGTTATGCATTCCCAAAAGCGGAATTCGTCTGGGCATACGTTAAAGACTTCCACGACGTTATCAAACTCTTCATCTGTCAAGAAAACGTTAAAGTCAAATTTTCTTCTAATTATTGTTAGAAACATCCATTCTTTGAACAGTTCTAAGAAAGTCTTTGGAGATACTTGATGCCATTTATTGGCCACCCATTTAGATAGTACTTCTTTTCTTTCTTTAAGGAAACCATCTAGCCATTTTATGGTTGGTGTGCTTGGAAAATGGAAAGTATCCAAGAAATGGTATAGTACGTTGCCTTCAGACTTTGCCTCTACTCGGCAGGTTTTTGCACTGGGGCAGCAAAAATCACTGATTGGGAAATCATAAAATGCGCGTTTGATCGGTTTTGTTTTATTTGAAAGATAGGATAGCTTTCCGCAGATGCGAAGAAGATCGTTTAATTGACTCGCAAATACCTTGTCTGTAGCGCTGAACAATTCTTGGCACTCACATCAATTGTTAAATTTGTCATTGTTGGAGTATTAGACCTCTCCTTTGATATGTCTTTTCGCAACGTTGAGTTAGTAGCCCTCAAATTCTCTTTTTGTTTTGGGCACGATGTTTTGAGGACAATCCAACTTATTTCAGCGATCGATCGAAAATAAGAAAGAGTCGTTTCTATCTGTCTACGGATTTGTTAGTAAGATTGGATGAGATTTGTTACTCATAGTAAAAAAACTATAATGGCTTTCGTCAGTTTAAAGATGATTACTCTTTCGGTTCAAAAATATTAAATAAAAGTTGCACTAACTTCACAACG
>Ga0315282_10011291_pt1 | contig 13867 bp, 13 predicted proteins | sample YL17G07_20_MG_FD_203693 | JGI IMG/M metagenome (GOLD analysis project Ga0315282, IMG submission 203693) | Sediment microbial communities from Yellowstone Lake, YNP, Wyoming, USA - YL17G07_20 | ecosystem: Environmental > Aquatic > Freshwater > Lake > Sediment | place: USA: Wyoming | collected... | reverse complement strand
TTCGTAAATTATTGAAAGTGCTGTTCCCTGCCCGGCTGTAGCCAGTATCCCTGCATTGCAATGAGTCAGTATCACATCTCCATTTTTTATTAACCTCGCTCCATTCTTTCCTATAGCAATGCACATCTTTTTATCTTCTTCCAAAATATCTAGGGCTTCTTTTAAAATGGCTTTTTTTGTTTTTGTCATTGCGAGGGCGAAGCCCGAAGCAATCCCAGAGATTGCTTCGCTTCGCCCCGCCTTTTGTTTACAAAGGGCGGGGCTTCGCTCACAATGACATAATAATACCTTTTCCATCCGCTCAAGGGCCCAAAATAAATTCACTGCCGTAGGCCTTGTAGCTCTTAATTTCGCAGAAGCCCTTTCCAAATCTTTTTTAAAGCCTGCGAATGTTTTTTCTTTTGAATTAATTCCAACTAATGCATATCCTAAGCCAACTGCCACGCCTATTAATGGAGCGCCTCTTATTTTAAGTTTTTTTATCGCTTCGCATAATGCGTCGATATCTATACATTTTACATACTTGAGCCTCGCAGGCAGCTCTGTCTGGTCAATAAAAACTATTTTATTATCTTTCCATTTAATAGGCTCTATCATAACCCAAGCCTCCTTGCCAAAAAATTACGTTTCAATTCTATTGCCTTATGCGGACAAACCTCGTGACAGCACATGCACCTGATGCATTTTTTTAAATCTATGACTGACTTATCTGGACTTATAGCTATAGCTAAAACCGGGCAGCTGTCTCTGCATATCATACATTTTTTGCATAGTTTTTTATTTATATGCGGCTCGAATTTTATAAATTTCGCTGCAAATTTAGCAAGGGGCCCTAAAGCTGCTATTAATCCGGATTTTCCAGGAACTTCAAAATCATTTATTAAATTCTCTTTTACGCTGCCTCCCAATATTTCAATATTCTCCAGATCCGCTTCTCCGAGTTTTCTTTTATACGCTTCTTTAGTAGACAAGACATCAAGCGGCTTGATTCCTACTAATCCAGCAAAAACAGCATCAATCGCTACGCTATCTTCCCCTGCTATTAAAATGCCGGAATTTCTCAATCTTCCTGATGAAGGCCCTGCCTGATCCATGCTGACTATACCGTCCACTAAAACAAGGCTCGGCCTTGCTATTTCAAATGTATCCACTAAAATTTTTGCGAATTCTTCAGGGTTTGGAAATTTTTTATGAAGTTCTGTTTTGTGGAGTCCTGCGCAAGCGCCGTACATATTTTTAACTGCTCCTGTAAGGCCCATCAGGGTATGCGTTTTCATTTTAGGCAAATTTATAATTTTATCACATTCAAAAACATAAGCTGCTATTGGAATACTGTTGACTATTTTTATACCTTTTACTTCTTTAAATTCCACCCCTTCTTCTTTTGCGAGCGATATAAGACCAGATCCTTTATATGCCATAGCAGGGCTTATTGAGCCGCCAGGATTATCGCCTATAAAAACCACAGCCCCGCAGCCTTTGACTAATCTAACAACAGCTCTTATTACTTCCAGATGCGTACATACTCCGTCTTCAGGCAGACGGGCCGAAAGGATATTAGGCTTAATAAGCACTCTTTCGCCTTTCTTTACGAAAGCGTTTATCCCGCCTAAAAGGTCAAAAGCCTTCTTTACAGCCTGCTCTACTTTGATTCTCTCGTAATCTTTACATTTTACAATGCTAACCTTGGATTTCATCCCGCCCCAATCCATCATTTTAAAAGTTCTTTTATGAAGAATACAAAACCCACGATAATTGAATTATGTAATATATGAACAGCTATGGGCGTAATAAGCGAATTAGTTGTCTCGTACAAAAATGCCATTAAAATACCTAACACCATAATCGGTAGAAAACTCGCGATATTAGTATGTAACATACTGAATAAAGCACTGCTTAATAACACGCCGACAATTATTCCAAAACGCTTTCTTACAGCGCTGTATAAAAATCCTCTGAAAAATATCTCTTCTATGATAGGCCCTAAGATAGAAACAAATATCGTCAAAAATAATACCACATTACCTCTTCTTTCTTCGAAAAATATGTCAAACACGGGTTGCGGAGGCGCCTCATAGCCTACTGCATTCAAAAATAGCATAGACAATATGAGTACTGCTATTAAAATAGGCAATATGAATATGTATGCAATAATACCGGATAAAATATTTTTATAAAACCCTTTGGCCGCAATTCCTAAGCTGGATAAGTTTCCCCTGTATTTTACCAGAACAAAATAAAATATCACGACCCCAGCCATTATATCTATAAAAAATGTTCCGAGAATCGTAAATAAATTAACGTCCATATTAAAATGAAGGAGCTTCAAAATAATAGAGCTTGATGCGGTCAGCGCATAACCTAAAAACATAACTATAATAACAACCCTGGCTATATCCAAGATGTCCCATGATACAGGTTTTTTTTCTGGAATCTTTTCAGGGATTATTTTTTTCTTACGAAAAAGAAAAACAAGGTTTATCATAATGCCTGTTACAAGCATAAAAAAAATTGCAAAAAGCCCATATCTGAAAAATATTGCGCTTGGGTTTTTTGATTCAAAAAACAACCTGACCTTTTCTTCTGTAACGCCTATATCCTTAAAGGTCATAGATGAAATGTTCTTTTTATCTGAGAAATCTTTTTTGTGCATATGCCCTATGCTAAGCAAATTTACCCCCAGTATAAAAATAATCATCCAGATATATATCCGTTCTCTTTTAATAAAATTTAACATTTTGGTAATCTAAAAAGTTTGATTGCATTTTCTGTTGTTATCCTAGCTGCTTCCTCAAAACTAATCCCCTTTATCTTTGCAACCTCTTCTGCAACATACTTGACATGCATAGGCTCGTTACGTTTTCCCCTGAAATCCTGAGGAGCCAGAAACGGCGCATCTGTCTCAAGAAGAAGCCTGTCCATGGGAACCAATTTTACAATTTTCCTCAGGCTATCAGCATTTTTATATGTGATATTACAGGTAAAAGATATGAAAAATCCCATATCCAGGCATATCTTTAGAAATTTTTCATCGCCTGAAAAACAATGCATTACGCCGTTAACAGAACTACCTGTGATATTTTTTAAAATATCTATCGTATCTATATAAGCATCGCGATTATGTATTATTAAAGGAGGATTTGTGTCTTTTGCAATTTCAAGAAGCTTGATAAATAACTTTTTCTGATTCTCTTTAGATGAAATATTTTTATAATAATCAAGCCCGATTTCGCCTATTGCCACAACCTTTGGTTTATCCAGAAACTCTGCAAAAAGCTTGATGTCATTGCCGCTTACACTGTCAGCTTCATGAGGATGAATGCCCAAGCTAGCGTAAATAAAATCATTTTCTCCGGCAATCTGTATGGACCGAGCCGTGCCTTCCATGCTGGAGGCAACATTTATAATGACACCTATGCCGCTATCCCTGGAACGTTTCAAAACAGCAGCCCTATCATCATTAAAATCTTTAAAATCCAGATGGCAATGCGTATCTATCAGCATAGAGGAGACATTTTCCTGAGTTTTTCTACTATAGGCGGGATTTCAGCCAGACAATAATCTACATCCTCTTCTGTATTTTCATAACCAAAAGAAAATCTCACAGACCCTTGCGCCATATCAGGAGGAATCCTCATAGCTGTCAATACATGCGACGGCTCAAGGGATCCTGAAGTGCAGGCAGATCCTGTTGAAGCGGATATTCCCTTCATGTCAAAATTTAACACCATTGATTCGCCTTCTATGTATCTGAAACTTATATTAAGCGTGCTTGAAAGCTTGTTCTCGGGATGGCCGTTAAGATATATTTCCTTCAGTTCTTTATTCAGCCCTTCCCACATCTTTTTTGTAAGCTTTTTTAAATGGGTGTCATTCTTTTTCATATCCCTATGGGCTATCTCAACAGCTTTTGCAAAACCAACAATCCCGGGCACATTCTCTGTACCCGCCCTCTTGTTTCTCTCTTGATGCCCGCCATGTTGAAAAGCAGCTATTTTCACGCCTTTTCTGATATACAGGGCACCTATTCCTTTCGGGCCGTAAAGTTTATGCCCTGAAAAAGAACAGAGATCAATCCCTAATTCTTCCACATCTATTGGTACTTTCCCCAGCGCCTGCACAGTATCTGTATGAAAATATATTTTATTTTCGGCCGCTATCTTGGCAATCTCTTTTATAGGCTGTATAGTGCCGGTCTCATTATTTGCAAACATGATAGATATAAGAATCGTATCCTTTCTTATAGCATCTTTTAATTTGCCAAGATCCACCACACCGTATCTATCCACGGAAAGATAAGTAACATCTAAGCCCAATTCTTTTTCTATAAATCTGCATGACGCTAAAACTGCCGGATGTTCTATATTGGATGTTATTATATGCCTCCCTTTATTTAGATTCGCCATTACGATACCTTTTATGGCAAAATTATTGCTCTCTGTGCCTCCTGAAGTAAATATAATATCAGCAGCCTCTGTGCCCAGCGCATTTCCTATCGTCTCTCTCGCTTCATCTACTGCATGTCTCGCTTTTTGCCCCATTGAATATACGCTCGAGGCATTTCCGTAGTCTTCCGAAAAATAAGGCATCATTGCCTCCAAGACTTCTTTACGCACAGGCGTTGTAGCATTATGGTCTAGATAAATTTGTTTCATCACAATCTCCCTAACTCTACAAATCGTGCCAGGCACCAGTTGTAAAGTTAACTTATATGTTTTATGTTTCTATCCTAGGAAATAAAGGTTTGCCTTTATCGATCTTCTTCCCGGAATCTGTATTGCGCCAGCATACAGAATCTTTTAAACTTATCTCTTCGTTTTCTAATCCAAGCTGTCTTCTCATCTCATTAGATGTATCTGGCAAAAATGGCCAGAGAAATATCGAAACAACCCTCAGAACCTGATAGAGGTCATACATCATATCTTTTAATTCATCAATCTTATTTTCCTTGGATAACTTCCAGGGCGCTTTTTGTTCTATAAATTTATTCGCTATATTCACCAGGTCCCACATAGCCCCAAGGGCTTGAGCGAAGTAAAATTTTTCTATTGCATCGTTAACCTTGGGCTGTAAATTATCTGCTTCGTAAGTAATGGAGCCTGGGATATTTTCTTCAGGCCGCCTATCTCTTCTTTCAGGCACAATGCCTGAAAAATATTTCTCTATCATTGACAATGTCCTGTGAAGAAGGTTCCCCAGATCATTTGCAAGGTCGTTGTTTATCCTGGTAATAAGCGCTTTTTCTGAAAATGAACCATCTGCGCCAAACTGCACCTCTTTCAGAAGAAAATACCTGTATGCGTCCACGCCAAACTTATCAACCATATCAATGGGATTCACAACATTGCCCTTTGATTTGGACATTTTATCCCCGCCTACCTTCCACCAGCCATGCGCAAAGATCGTCTTTGGGAGTTCTAATCCTGCGGCATGAAGCATGATAGGCCAATTAACCGCGTGCATCCTTAAGATATCTTTGCCTATTACATGTGCATCAGCCGGCCAATATTTTCTGAACTTTTCAGGATCGCTGCCATATCCGCACACGCTTATATAATTTAAAAGGGCATCAAACCACACATATGTGACATGGTCTTTGCTAAAAGGTATTTCTATACCCCAGGCAAGCCTTGATTTTGGCCTGGATATACATAAATCATTTAAAGGATTTTTCAAAAAACCCAGCATTTCGTTGCGCCGCATTGCAGGCAATATAAAACTATCATGCGATTCTATATAATTTATAAGCCAGCCCTGATATTTTGAAAGCTTAAAAAAGAAATTTTTCTCTTTTATATACTCAACCTTTCTTTGGCAGTCCGGACAATTTCCATCAATAAGCTGCGTTTCTATCCAGAAACTTTCGCACGGCGTGCAATACCAGCCGCTATACTCACCCTCATAAAGGTCTCCATTTCTACAAAACATCTCCAGTATTTCTTTCACTACCTTTTCATGCCGCGGTTCGGTTGTGCGGATAAAATCAGTATAATCTATTCCTAGTTTTTTCCATAACCCCAGAAATATCGGCACTATGGTGTCAACAAACTCCTTTGGCTCCATACCTTTTGCCTCGGCTGCGTCTTTTATCTTCTGGCCATGTTCGTCAGTGCCTGTAGCAAACAAAACTTCATAACCCATAAGTCTCTTATATCTTACAAGTGTATCGCAGGCAATATTCGTGTAAGAATGGCCTATGTGAGGCGTACTGTTTACGTAATATAATGGAGTAGTTATATAATACTTCATAGAATATTCAGATACCAATAACTCGTAACCAGTAACTAGGAATTTTAAACCTATTAATAAATAGGATTTTGTTTTTAATTCCTAGTTACGAGTTACTGGTTACTAGTTACTTATTATAGTCTAACTCTACATGTTTTCCTTCTTCCAATTCAACAACCACTTTTCGCTTCAATGCGTTTACGCTTATGACTTTGCCTTTGCCTTCAGGCAAATTTATTTTTTCGCCTTCTTTCGGTAAACCTTTCAAATATTTCTTATAATTTTCATATTCATAAGAGAGACAGCACATGAGCCTGCCGCATACGCCGGAGATCTTAGTGGGATTCAGGGATAGATTCTGCTCTTTTGCCATTCTGATTGTAACTGCGTCAAAGCCCTTTAAGAAACTGGCGCAGCAGAGAGACCTCCCGCAATGCCCAAATCCTCCCAGCATCCTGGCTTCATCTCTCACGCCTATCTGTTTCAATTCTATCCGGACTTTAAAGATATGCGCCAGATCTTTTACCAACTCCCTGAAATCAACCCTGTCCTCAGAAGTGAAATAAAAAATAAGCTTTGTGCCGTCAAACGAATACTCTGCGTCAATAAGCTTCATGTCAAGCTTGCGTTCCTGTATTTTCTTTACGCATATCTGAAACGCGTCTTTAGTGCGCTTCTTATTTTCATTTATCTGACTGATATCTTTCTGAGTGGCAACGCGTACAATCTTCTTTAAAGGCTTCTTAAGATCTTCTTCTGAAACTTTCTCTGGTATACTCATAACCTGCGCATAGTCCTGGCCGCGCTCCGCGTCTATTATCACATAATCGCCTGTCTTGGCCTCCAAGCCATTAGCATCATACAAAACTATATTACCGGATTCCCTTATTCTCAACTCTATGATTCCATGCATGTCTATTGCCTTTCTAATTCAAGCGCCATATTAAAAAGCGCCATCTTTGGGTTTATATTCTTTTTCACATAACCTATGGTCTTCATGACGCTGGAGATATCCCTTTCTATTTTTTCTGCGGAAAATCTGGCAGAATAAGACAATATCTCTTGAATCCTGTCCGCATTCAGGAAAACAGTCCTGTCTTCTGTAAATTTAGATACAAGTAAATCCCTATACCAGAATAAAAGCATTTGAAGAGATTCCTCCAAGTCAGGATATTTTTTCTCATCGCAAACTTCTTCTCTAAATATGGCCCTTTTTCTAAAGAAAAAATCATTTAGCATCCTGTCCCGTTCCCTGACCTCATCCTTATCTTTAAAGGCTACGGCCCTCGCTGGACTGCCAAGCGCCATATGCGAAAACAAAACCGCTTCATCCTCATTGAAACCATGCCTTTTGATAAGAAGCTTTTGAATGTGTGCCTGGCTCAAAAGATTGAACTTCACAAACTTACATCTGGAAATAACAGTCGGCAAAAGACCGGAAACACGCGAAGTGGTCAATATGAATATCTGGTTATCGCGAGATTCTTCTAAAATCTTTAAAAGCGCGTTCTGGGATTCTTCATTCATATCCTCTGCGTCAGTTATTATGAATATTTTTTTTCTGGCCTCGTACGGTTTCAGGCTCGCCTGATAAATTATATCCCTTATCTTATCTATCTTGATAAAACTGGATTCTTTTTCCTTATGTATGATAAATACATCTGGGTGATTTAAAGAATTTATTTTAATGCACGAAATACATTCTTCGCAGGCATCCAGGCCTTTTTTTTCACAATTAATAGCCTTGGCAAATTCCATACTTAGAGAGCGTTTTCCAACTCCATCCGGCCCTACAAAAAGATGCGCACCGCTCGTCTCATCTTTCTCTATCATGCTACGCAATAATCTTATTGTCCTATCCTGGCCTATTATATTTTCAAATGACATATCGCTACCTTTAATAAACCCTAAATCTTAAACACTAAACTCTAAACAAACTCAAAACCTGCTTGTTTATAATTTTGAGTTTATGATTTTGTATTTGTTTAGGATTTCGAGTTTAGTATTTAGAATTTTTCTAATAATCTCCTGTGTTTCTTTTATACCTCCTGTAGCAGATATAACTTTCACTCTTTCAGGTTCTTTTCTGGCAATAGCAAGATAACCATTTCTTACTTTATTATGATAAAGGATTGATTTCCGTTCCATCCTGTCTTTTGATCTGCCTGTCCTTAAAAGGCCGATTTTAGCGTCTATATCCAGTAAAAATGTAATGTCAGGCTTCAGGCCTTTTGTAACAATGCCGGCTATATTATTTATAACCTTTAAGCCCACGCCTCCGGCATAACCCTGGTAAGCAAGGGTAGCATCAGTAAATCTATCGCATACAACAATCTTCCCCTCTCTAAGCGCTGGTAAAATCTTTTCCTCTACTATCTGAGCTCTCGCTGCCATATATAAAAGCATTTCGCATCCTATATCCATGCCTTTATTTTTCGGATCCAGAAGAATCTTGCGTATTTTTTCGCTGATTAATGTGCCGCCTGGCTCACGTGTATGTAAAACTTTAAAGCCTTTTTTACGCAAAAACTCACATAGCAATTTAGAATGCGTAGTCTTGCCGCTACCTTCAGGGCCTTCAAATGTTATAAACAAACTTTTTCTTACGATTATTTTCTTCTCCAGGTTGTCCCATCATTTGTATCCTCTAATACAATACCTTGTTTTTCTAATTCTTTTCTGATCCTGTCAGCCTCTTTGAAATCTTTGTTTTTTCTTGCCGCATTTCGTAAATTAATAAGATTCTCTATTTCAATTTTCTCTGAAGCTTCTATACTGGTAGATGCGCCTTTGTTGCTCTCAAATAATCCCAGTATTTTGCCTAATCCAATAAGGGTATCTTTTGCATAGGATATCTCGGGTACGGAAATATGTTTATTGATATAGGTAACAAGATCAAAAAGCACTGCCAGCGCCTCTGCAGTATTAAAATCATCGTCCATCGCCTCTTCAAATCTCAACTTAAAACCACCTATTTCTTCTGTGGATTTTCCTATTTTACCTGATACCTGCAATTTCCTTAACAATATATCAAACCTCTCCCGCGCCTTTTTAGCTTCTTCCATCTTCTCCCACGAAAAATCCACAGGATGAGAATAATGCGTCTGTAAAAATAATATTTTCAGGACATCGGCAGAATATTTGGATAATATATCCTCTATAGTAATAAAATTCCCTAAACTCTTAGCCATCTTTTCTTTATTGATAGTCAATAAACCATTATGTATCCAATAGCGGGCAAATTTCTTTCCAGAACCTTCTGATTGAGCTATTTCATTCTCATGATGAGGAAATACAAGATCTATGCCTCCTCCGTGTATATCAAATTCGTCTCCTAAAATATCTGAGCTCATTGCTGAACACTCTATATGCCACCCAGGCCTGCCGTTTCCCCAAGGGCTTTGCCAGGATGACTCACCCTCTTTTGCGGTTTTCCATAGAGCAAAATCCAACGGGTCTTTTTTATTCTCTCCAGAAGTAATTCTTGCGCCCGATTCCAGCATCTCAAAGCTCTGATTGGATAATTTCCCGTAACCATCGGCTCTCCGCACCTCAAAATACACATCGCCGCCTGACACATAAGCCACTTCGCGCTCAATCAATATTTTTATAAAATCTATCATCTTTTCTATATATTCTGTAGCCTTGGGTTCTTTATCAGGATTCATAATCCCGAACTTTTCCATGTATTCGTGATAGACCTTAAGATATTTGTCCGAAACTTTTTTTATCGCGCTGTTTAAATCCTCTCCCTTGAATTCCTCTTTTGCCTTATTTATTATTTTATCGTCTACGTCTGTCACATTCCTGACAAATTTAACCTTGTAGCCTCTGTATATAAAATAACGGTGGACAACATCAAATGCGTAAGCACTTCTAGCGTGCCCTATATGCGGAACATCGTAAACCGTAGGCCCGCATACGTACATTCCGACACGGCCTTCTTTCAAAGGCTTGAATTCTTCTTTTTTGCGAGTAAGTGTATTGTAAATTTTGATAGCCATATATTTCAAGTTAACGCGAAGCTCACTCCGTTCGCTTCGCTACTCCAGAATCTTTTGGAGTAGCGGAGCGAAGCTCCGCGCAAAAAAGGAAATTCCTATACTATTAAATTAAGCACGCAACAGCATACGCCGCAAGCGCTTCGCCTCTTCCGATTGCGCCAACGCCTTCCTGAGTAGTAGCTTTTACGCTTACGCTATCCACGTCAATGCCTATCGCAGCTGCAATCTCTCTTTTCATATTATCTTTAAAAGGCGCTATCTTCGGCTCTTCCAATATTATCACAGAATCCACATATTCTACTTTGAAGCCTTTTTTCTTTGCTTTTTCTGAAACTTCTTTTAAAAGTTCTACGCTGGATATATTCAAATACCTATTATCATTTACCGGAAATTGATGGCCTATGTCATCCATGCCTGCAGCCCCAAGAATAGCATCGCATATTGCATGAAGAAGGGCATCTCCATCAGAATGGCCTTCCAGCCCCCTTATATACGGGATCTCAACGCCTCCCAGCATAAGAGGCCTTCCTTCTACAAACCTGTGAATGTCATAACCAATGCCGACGCGCATAAAACACCTCTTAAACATTGTAGGGAACGGTTTGAAACCGTTCCCTACTTCTTCGCAATTTTCTTTATCAATATCTTTGCCAATTCCAAGTCTTCTCTTGTCGTAATTTTTATATTGCTGTAAGAACCCATTACAATCTTTGGCTTCACTCCAATTCTTTCCACAAGCGCAGCATCATCTGTTGCAATAATTTTTTTCTTTCTGGCTATTTTATACGCTTTTTCTATTAGACTTCTTTTAAAAACCTGGGGCGTCTGAGCTTCCCAAAAACATTCTCTCGAAGGAGTGCTCTTGATAAAACCATTTTCACCTACAAATTTCAAAGTGGGTTTCACGGGAACAGCTGCAACCACGGCATCAAACCTGGACGCTTCTTTTAATAAAACCTCAATAAACTTATTTGTAATAAAAGGTCTTATGCCATCATGAATTAAAATGTAATCCGCGTCCCCGGATACTGCCTTCAATGCATTGTAAACAGAATCGCTGCGCTCTCTGCCTCCTATTACAAGCTTTGCCTTCTTGATATTATACTTCTCGATTATTTCCTTGCGGGCTTTATCTAATTTATCTTTGCCCACGCTGACCAATATCTCGGTTATATTTTTGTTTCTGGAAAGCGCCATTAAGGTTCTGGCAAGTATAGGTTTATCGCCAAGATCTATATAAGGTTTTTGTATTCTTGATTTTAATCTAGTGCCTGCGCCTGCTGCAGGAACAATGGCTGCTACTTTCATATATGATCAAGACCGGGTCTTGTTATTCTCCTGTAATTTTCCAAATATCATCCTGCCAGCTGCTGTTTGAAGCACGCTCCCTACGACCACATTCACATTCTGGCCTATTAATCTCCTGCCATTATCCACAACTATCATTGTCCCGTCCTCCAGGTACCCAACCCCCTGGTTGTATTCCTTGCCTTCTTTGATAAGCCTTATCTCAATCATCTCTCCAGGCAAAACCACAGGCCTCAAAGCATTGGCAAGCTCGTTTACATTCAATACTCTTATGCCCTGTATCTCTGAAACCTTGTTTAGATTATAATCATTGGTAAATATCTTTGCGCCCAATACCTTTGCCAGCTTTACAAGCTTCAGGTCAACCTCTTTTATATCTTCAAAATCATCACTGTGTATTTTAACGTCTATATTAGGGCTTTTCTGTAGTTTCCCAAGTATATCCAGGCCTCTTCTTCCCCGTTCGCGTTTTAGAGAATCAGAAGAATCGGCTATCTGCTGTAATTCTTTTAACACAAACTTCGGCACTATAAATTTCCCATCTAAGAAACCGGTTTTACATATATCGGCAATCCGGCCGTCTATAATAACGCTTGTATCCAAGAGTATCATTTCATCATTCTGGTCCTGCCTTGAAAATTTAACGTAGGGCACTATTATATTAAACTCGTCCCTGCCGCGCATTGCCATGATCATACCTAGGTAACAGAATACTAGCGTAAGGACAACGCGCAAAGAATATACCAGATTCTTGTCCATAGAAATAAGCGACATAGTGTCAGATACCAGTTTCGCCATTATGAGCCCGAACAATAATCCGAAAACAGCAGACGAAAGGCCTCTCATAGACACCTTTCTCATAGTAAATTCAAGGATGATTATAAGTATAGCCATTAAAAAACCTATTAAGGCGCCCAACACGCTAAAATCAGCCCCGCCTGCCTGCACAAAAGACCCTACTTGAAAACCTATTACAACGCTAAGTATAACGAAAAAAATCCTTATGAATATTAAAGTCATGTCTTATCCCTTTCCAATTAATTACCAGTAACTCGTAACCAATAACTAGTAATAAAAATCAAAAATCCATATCTAAAGAATATCCGTTTGTAATTTCAAGTTAACGCGAAGCTCACTCCGTTCGCTTCGCTACTCCAGAATCTTTTGGAGTAGCGGAGCGAAACTCCGCGCAAAAAGGAAATTCCTATACTATCAAGTTACTTCTTTTTTCGCGGCTCAGGCGGATGAAATAAAAGCTTCCATGGATGTTCTTTTATATCCAGTATCATCTCATCGATATGTCTATACAGCACATCATCAGACATAAGCCTTCCTATTGTGCCTTTTCCCTGTTTAGCGTAAGATAAAAAATCCCTCAAGTCTCCGGTCAGCGCCTCCATATTACCAACAGTATTTTTTAAAGATGCTCTTAAGTTATCATCTCCCGCAATCTTATTTATAGATTCTGTAAGAATAACCATTTTCTCTATAAGCTCCTTGGTAGACCTGGCCAGCTCTTCTGTAGATACAGGATCTTGCCCTCTAAGAACATCTCCTTTTTGCAAAAGCCTTACGTCCCTGGTGCCAGGAGAAATCTCCAGATATTTTTCGCCCAAAAGCCCCAACGTATTGATAGATGCCTTTGCGTTTTCATTAATCCATGTATTTTGAGACACCCATATAGTCAGCCTGACAAGGGGCTTGTTTTCTTTTTCATCAAAATAAATATTTATCTCCTGCACCTCGCCCACCTGGACTCCTGAATAACGCACAGGCGCGCCTATCCCGATGCCATTTGCAAAACTGAAGACTACATTAAGGTTATACCCACGCTTAACGCTATAAAAATTGCCTATAGAAAATATTATTACAGAAAGTATCACTATTCCTATGAAAATAAATATACCCACCTTCAGTTCAAAATTCATGCGTGTAAACATTAAAGCCTCCATGTTTGGCAGGCTAAAGCCTGCCCTACAATTTTGTCGCAAAGGTCTTCACAATCACCCCCGTAGCCCAGGTTTAAACCTGGGCTACGGAGGTAAGCTCGGCCTTTGCCTTTAAGCGTCTTCTGTTATCGGACCTTTTGCAGCTCCTGTTATAAACTGTTTCACTACCGGGTCTTTTGTATTTTTTATCTCATCCGGTGTGCCTATGGTTATAATCTTTCCGTTATACAACATTGCAATTCTATCAGCTATCTTAAAAGCGCTGACCATATCATGAGTAACAGCTATGGATGTTACATTTAATTTATTATTCAAATCTATAATTAAGTCATTTATGGCATCTGCCATTATTGGATCCAAGCCCGTAGTCGGCTCATC
>Ga0315282_10011289_pt1 | contig 13868 bp, 14 predicted proteins | sample YL17G07_20_MG_FD_203693 | JGI IMG/M metagenome (GOLD analysis project Ga0315282, IMG submission 203693) | Sediment microbial communities from Yellowstone Lake, YNP, Wyoming, USA - YL17G07_20 | ecosystem: Environmental > Aquatic > Freshwater > Lake > Sediment | place: USA: Wyoming | collected... | reverse complement strand
CTGAGCAGCTTTCTGACAGAGTCGCCATAATGAATCACGGGCGCATAGTTGCAATGGGAACTTCTGATGAGATCATTGAGGCTCACGGCTCAGGCGAAAGGTTAGAAATCCACGGAACAGAGGAGTTAGCAGCCTATGTCAAAGCAAACACGAAGCTTAAGGTTGAATACAACGGCAAAGGTTTGATAAGCATAGCGATCAGCCAAAAACATGATGCATTGGCAGCCTTAACGACTATCGAGGAGTCAGGTCTCGAATGGCGCGACCTTCACACCCGTCGTGACAGTCTGGACGACGTGTTTGTCAAACTTGTGAGCGGAAAAATTGATGAGAAAGGTGAAATCAAAGTTGAAAACACTGGTGACAATTCACATGATCAACGGAGACGCTAGGAAAGATGGTTAGCTTAAGAAGAATCATCTCTGACCTTCGCTTGTTCGGTCTCGGATACCTGAGAAATGCGGCAGGATTGTTCTTCGGTCTAATATTCCCAGTGATCCTCATACTCATTTTCGGTGCTATTTTCTCGTCAGGTTTTTCAGGAAAGATAACACTCTATGTTCAGAATCAAGACGGCGGTCAAGTCCCCGCCGCATCCTTCGTGGAAGCACTTAACCATACAGGCACAGTTAACCCTGTATTGGTGAGTCCTTCGGAAAACTTCTCTCAATACCTCTCGGCTCATTCTGCGTCCGACGGAATAATAATTCCCGCAGGTTTCTCTGGGAACTACACAGCCGGCAAACCCATCAACGTGACAGTCTACGGCAACCCTTCCCAGAGCTCCAGCGCCATCGTGAGCGGAATGGTCACTGGTGTGGTAAACTGGTTTAACCTGAGACATTATGAGGGTTCACCGATCATCGGCATAACCCTGACCACGGCCCAAACTCAGGTGACAAAGTACATCGATTTTCTTGTTCCGGGGCTAATCGGTTTTTCCATACTCGTGAGTCCGATGTTTTCTCTCGTGAACATATCCTCCGAATACAAGAGAACAAAGCTATTCAAGCAGCTATCATTGACTCCTCTCACCAAGATCGAGTGGCTAGCCTCAAAGGTGCTGTTCTACATTCTCTTGTCAGCAGCGTCGTTTCTGTTGATGGTTGCCGTGGGAGTATTTGCTTTTGGCGCACACATTGTGCTTTCACTCTGGCTGATACCGTTTCTGATACTAGGACCGATGCTCTTCGCCTCGTTAGGCATGCTGGTGGGAACAGTCTCTAAGAACACCGAGACAGCCAGCGTCGTCGGAAACATCATAACCTTCCCGATGATGTTTCTCGCCGGCACGTTCTTCCCCATCTCACTCATGCCTACGTACCTGCGATACTTCGCACACGTCCTTCCCCTCTTCTACATAATCGATGGACTCAACGGGGTAATGATATACAGCAACTACGCACAGGCAGCAATAGACCTTGTTGTAGTTACGGTAATCACGATTGTTTTCTTTGTGGCTGCCGCGAGAGTGTTCAAGTGGAGAGAAGACTAGCTTCAGAAAGCGCGCGCTACTCACAAATTGATCCTATGACAGAAAAGTTTGAAGCTATACTGGGCTACCATGGAACCCTAGTTGGGTCAATTTTCAGACGGGCGCTCTAGCTAGCAAACATCTAAATTCTTGATTTTGCAACGAATTTCTGAAGAAAAATCGAGATGCTTTAATGATCGTTAAAGAAATCTGCGCAAAAACCATCTTATCCAAATCGAAAGTTCTAGACTACACGATTAATCCTTACATCGGCTGCGAACACGGCTGCACGTATTGTTATGCACGATTCATGAAAAGGTTTACCAGACACAAGGAAAGATGGGGCGAGTTTGTTGATGTGAAAGTCAATGCCCCAAACTTACTTCAACGTGAGATAAAAAGGAAACGAGCCCGCAGAGTTTGGATCAGTGGAATATGCGATCCCTACCAACCAATCGAGAAAAAATACGAACTGACGAGAAGATGCCTCGAAATTTTATCAAGGCATGGTTGGCCTGTTACAATCCAGACAAAATCCCCTCTTTTACTGCGTGATATAGAATTATTCGAAGGATTTTTTGACGTTGAAGTTACAGTGACGATTGCTACGGCAGATGAGAATATCAGGCAAATCTTTGAACCCAAAGCACCGTCAATCAGAGAAAGGATTGAAGCTCTAGAGAAACTACATTCTAAGGGCATTAAAACATCTGCGATGATAGCCCCCATGCTCCCAAAAGCCGAGGGTCTCGCGAATGAACTTAGAGGAAAGGTAGATTCCGTACTAATTGACAGAATGAACTATCATTATGCAGATTGGGTGTACAGAAAACATAAGCTAGAACATGCGATGACAGAAAACTTCTTCACACAAAAGAAAATTGAACTTGTCAATGCCTTCAGGAAGGAAGTTATACCCTACAGGCTGTTGTTTTGATGCTCAACTAACGCGCGCTTTTAAACTTTAACCCAACCACGAACTGTAGTTCGAAATTTAGTAACCATATTCCCTTATTATGCCTTTTAACCGCTTGACCAGTGCTTTGAAAGAACCGCCCCCGTTCATACGTTCGTAGTGATCTACCAACTCTTTCAATTCTTTCATGGTGCCTTTGAAAGCCTTTTCGTAGTCTTCTTTTGTTTCTGGTTTGTTTAACTCGCCCATGACTTCGTCTGTGTCCTTTATCCTCCCTATAAAACATCTCTCATTCTCACTGTGAACATAGGTCAAGTATTGGTATTTTGGATTTGATTTTGACGGCTTGTAAGTGATAGATTGAGTTCCTATATTACCACACTTTGGGCATTTTGATTTGATCGGTGAGTGTGTCATGCTTTCGAACTGTAGTTCGAAAGCCTATTAAACCTTTTTTGCCAGTATGATAACTATAATATAGTAATTCGACTGACAATTGATTGGGGAAATTAACGTTCAGGGGGAACAGATCAGATGAGGCTTGAACATAAGGCTGGAATCGACATAATCTATGAACTTGCGTTAAGGCTTTATCCTTCATGCCTTGAGTCGTTCCGTGAGGCTGTCTCAAATTCGTTGGATGAGGGTAGTAAGAAGGTAGAGATACGAGCCTCACGGAGCGAGGTTATTGTAGAAGATTGGGGCGAGGGCATCGAGGACTTGGAGAAGTTTCGAACTTTCGGTGACTACACAAAGGCAAAACGAGGTGGTGAAATAATAGGAATGAAGGGACTCGGAAAGCTCTCACTTCTACGCATGGGTAAGAATGTCAATTTCAAAACAAATAATGGTAAATATGGTATTGATATCATCATGACACCTGAACATCTTGACGCTAATGTGGGTGCCAAGGAGGAATTTTTGCAGCATCAAGGAACGCGAGTCAACATCATCAATCCTACGGAAGTTCCGCCACGTGATGAATTATCAGATTATCTGAAACGGGCTTTTGGGCTTCGCATTGCGAGTGGCGTGGAAATCAGTCTTGATGGGATACCCCTCACATCAAAAGTAGATCAGAATGAGAGATTTCTGTTCAGGCTTAAGGGAGGTGTTGATGTTACAGGAAACATTAAACAAGAGAAGAAGAGTCATGGCTCTGTGGATGTTTATGTTAAGCATGTCCTTGTTATTTCTGCCTTAGTGGACCCTGAAAGGAACTTTGGAGGCTGGATTAATTGTAATGAGCTTATTCCCACTACCTCAAGAAATGAGTTAGTGAAGGATAAGACGTACGACGATTTTTTCAATCATTTGAAAGAGTATGTAACCCGATTCCCCAAAAAAGAAGAAGAGCTTGGCAAAGATGAGATACGTATGGGGAATGAACTCTCTAAGCTAATGAAAAACTACCTTAAAGATATGAAATTCTTTCCCGAAGGGAAAATCTCACTCGGAAAAGGAACAGAAAGTACACTCACTGCGTTGGGACCCAAAAAACAGAAGCAAAAGAAGACATCAAAGAAGAAAGGGAAAGAAGAAGTTTCAGAGTATGTGAAGTTGCACACTTCAATTAAGACAAACAAACCTATCAGAAGAACAACAAAGACGGATTATGGTATTATGTGGATTGATCAGGATTATGGGAGTGAAAGAGAGCCTCTATTTTATGTCGAACCCAACGTTATTGTACGCAACAGAACGAACTCCCTTTACAGGTTTGCCTTGAAGAATAAACCTTCGCTTGGTCCCAAATGGCTGAGACTCCTACCATACCTCTCAAGGGTAGCAGTAAGCATCAACCCAGATTCCAAGAAATGGGGTCGCGAACAAACAAACCTTGAAGTGGATAAAGCTACTTGTTACTTCCTCAAACAACAGGGAGAGCTTTAGAACAAGTCGAAAGACGTATCACAAATAACTTAACAGTATCTGGTACATCCAAAAGATACCCATAATATTGTTTTTTTTATAGAAATGCTGTAAATGATTCCTTTTCCTAGATTTTTAATCCATAAACTATAAATCTAGTTGTTCAGCTTAGAACTAAGAATTAAATAGCAGTGTGTTGTTTATAAAATATGGAGAGTGTAGAATTTGGCAACTAAAAAGAAATGCAGTATACTCACTCTTGTTCTTTCTTGGCAAAGAAAAATCCTACGAACGATACTGCAAAAAGACATCAATAAACACAAGAAACTCTTTGATGAGTTAGCTAGAATGTAATCTTTTTAAACGCTCCAGTATTTTTATGTCTTATGGTTCTTCTCGCTCCCACCGCATTTGCTGTTAGCGGAATACACGACAATCTCATAAAACGATATGGTACACAAGGCTATATGTGCGAAGGTATGGTGGAAGGATGTTTAGAGAGAGCAATGACTTATGTATACAAATTCCAACCATTCCCAAAATTATTTCTTAAAGCTGGCGCATTGCTTTATTCAATTATAACGTTCCATCCATTTGTAGATGGAAACAAGCGTACAGCATTTGAGTCGACACGTATTCTGCTAAGGTTAAATGGCTATGAGCTTACTGTAACCACTTCTGAAGGAGTGAAATTTACCAAAGCAATTGCTGAATCGCAAATTGTGAATATAAGTGAAATTGCGAAATGGCTTAAACAACACTCAAAAAGAAACCTAGGATATACGCTTCAAAGTTTCCTACTGAAGTTTATTTTATCGGCGTATTCAACAATGCCAAAAGAAGAGACCAATAGACTCCCAAACCAAACTTTAGTTTTATTACAAACGATTAAGTTATATCTCGATTAAAGGAAAAATAGGTTAATTAAAATCTTATAGGTCAAAAGACTTAACAGTATTACCCAACCCAACCAAACCAACCAACCACAAACTACCTGCCACTAACTATCTCAACCCCTTTCTCTACACCTACCTATACCTACCCACAACGCACACGCACATGGCGAGTGTGTGAGAAGCGCGCGCTATTTCTTCATGCTTTCTTGAGTGGCTCTATCCTTTATTCTGTGTGCAGGCATTTTCCTGTAGGCTAGGGATGCATGCATGCAGACATAGACCAGATTGATGGCCTATTCGGCTATGCAATTGTATGGATGTGGGAAAAAGTAAAACCTGTGATTTTAGAGGGCTATAGACCGCAACCCAAAATGCAAAAATCAATGCAGTGGTTTGAATACCTCTACAACGAAATGAAGAAAAGAGAATAACAACTAGCAGAAGCTAAGTAGCTCTTCATATTCTTTCTATTTATGTGGAACTGTTTTTGTTAGTATTTTTGGTTCTTTCCATTCTTCTCTAAGAATGCGCGCGCGCATTTCGTCCTCAACCATTTCTAGTAGTTCAATCAATGACCTCGAGGAGTTGCGCGCGCATCTATTATGGTGCCCTTCGAATTCTTTTCTGTACTGCCTTCCAGGAATTTGTGGTCAGGAAACTTTCTTCCATGTTGCGAACCATACGCTCGAACTTGCGCATGGATACAGAAAACGAAAGTGTGTTCTCTGGAACATAGGGGCGAGCTGAAACATCAAACAATCCTATGACAGCTCTTGGACGGACAGAGTCTTTCTCAAGAAAGGGATACAGCACAATTGAGCCACACCCTGAAGCCATCGGGGTGAAAACATAGTTGGGTTCCGTTTCATCAAAAATTGCCAATGAGAAGAGGCCTGAAAGGACATCGGGGCACGCGAAAAAGATTACGACGTCAGGTTCATCCGACTCATTCAATGAGTCCCACCTCTTGAACACTATGAACCTTGCTGGAGCCTTGAACGACGGCATAAACTTGAATACCTCAGCAGCAATCTCAGGCGTCTTCATATAACGCTCACCTTCAACAAAATCAATCAACATCTTCATATAACGCTCACCTTCAACTTTTCCAGGAATTCCACTAGGGAAACCCAGACACTCTTGTCCGCCGGAACAGCCGATTGACTCTGCATCAAAACATAAAGCTCTCCCCTTCCTTACGAGTGAAAGTGCTGCGATGACGCATCTGCGCGCTATTGTATCGGGCTTCACGAGTTCCGCATGTCCTTCTTCATTTGTGTAGTAGAAGGCGATAGGAAGTTCCGCTTCACCGAAAAATCTCTTCCAGAGAACAATAAAATCCTCTTTAAACTTGATGTCCATAAACAACCCTTCTTGGTTACTTCAATAAAACTCAGGACTAAAATAGCTTTCTGGTCGGGGGCTTTTCCTGTTCTACCTTAAGAATGCGCGCGCATAGATTTAGACTTAGACTGTTCATTGTTCCGCTAGGGCGTATGCGCTGCAATTGAGCATATTCTAAAGCTAGTAAGTAACTAATTTAAATAGAAAAAACTGTGAAGGAGAGCTGGGGAATCTACTTATGGTTTTAGATTTTGTTTTAGAGACATTAGCAACAATTACTGGAGTCGTTAGTTCTTTCGCAATGCTCCCTCAAATATATAGAATATTTAAAAGAAAAAGTGCTAAGGATATTTCAATCTGGACCTATTTGTATATGCTTTTGGCAGGCGTAATCTGGATTCTATATGGTCTCAATATACAGAGCTTTCCCATTTGGGTCAGCAATCTGATAGGTATGTTGGCAATGATAGGTGTTATTGTTGGTTGGTTCTTGTATGGTAGGTAATCAGTTTGGGTTTTGGGGATAGAATTTCTATCTTTCAGATAAGCGTTATTCTAGTGTCGTCTGTGTATGCTTCCATACTTTGGGTTTGGGGTAAAGTTTTATCCAACAACAACAACACAAAAGTAATATTGCGTCACAAGCAAGCTATAGATACGGTGAAGTCCTTGTCAATGGATTATTCGGTCTATGAAGAGATGACGGCATCAGAAAAGCAAGTTGCCGATTACTTGAAGGAGCTGCAACTTTGGTGGCATTATGAATCTCCAGTATTCCTCAAGGATGAAAAAGAGAGACCGAGAGTCTGGACGCCTGACTTTTATATTCCAAAGTTAGGTATGTACGTGGAAGTTTGTGGTTCAGAAAGTCTCCGAGAACAGTATCAATACAGGGAGAAGATCTACAAGAAAAACAGTTACAGTGTTATTTTTCTACATCTCTACAAGGAAAAAGAAAGATGGAAAAGTTTTCTATTGAAGCGGATAGTCCAACTCGAGAATTCAAGACACTTAGAAGTGATGAAAATTCTTGAGTCAAGGATCTAGTGTTTGGCATAAAACTTTGCCCCAAACCAAACCAACCAAAACGATGGCTTGTTTATGCTTGGTATTCGTATTCAATGAAGACAGTTATTATAAAATAGAAGTGAGTACTGATATCATTAGTGATGACTAATATGGATATCCTAGAAATTGCTATCGTAACATTGTCTTCAGTTATTACGGGGTTGGTAGTATGGTATGCTACTACCATTCTGTCGGAGAAAAGACTGGAAGAACATCTCAAAGTAAATTCTTCAGAGTTTTCAGGTCACTGGGAAGGAATTCATCTAAGCCGAGACGATTCACGAGGAGGAACTATTGTTTCTAGACACAGTTATGACCTTGTTGTCAGCAAAAATGGAAAAATTAAAGGAACTTGTGATGAATTAGCAGGAAATCCTCCTTACAAATCTGATGTTAATGGAGCTGTAAGACCTGGAGAGATTTTTCTTATCGGAACAGGCAAAACTGCTCAAGAACCAGCTTACACTTGGCTTTTCAACCTGTATAGTTTGGATAAAATACCTGGTTTTCATTTCACATATGATTTCGACAATAGACCTTACGCTTCATACATGATTCTATCTAGAAAAAGGTTGGATGAAGAAGAGTATTTCACCCTTCTAGAAAGAGAGTTAAAGAAGTTTTACATCCACCCGATTAAAAAGAGCAAGTGAAACTAAGACAGAGTCCATAAAGAAGCTCTAAGGTACTTATTTTAACTTGCATTAGTAATTTAAGGAAGGAAGTAAAGTTTTATCAATTCATGACAGAGAGATTTGGGGTAAAGTTTTATCCAACCAACCAACCAAAACCAAAGTATGGTGGGGCTACCCGTCTGATCGATCGATACGAAAGATTTATCAGTTGAAAGTTCGGTTGTCTCCATGGGTAGTTCTTCATGGCTTTGATGGAATATTGCATTCCCAAGATGGTGGGTCGGGACATGGAATTAGCTCAACTGAAAGAGTTCTTGCATGCCGCAATCAATGGGAATGGTAACACTGTGTTAGTGTCCGGAGAGGCTGGAATAGGAAAGACTAGGCTAGTTAAAGAGCTTGAAGCTTATGCGGAGCCGTTGAATGTTAAGGTTCTGGAATGCCGTTGTTTATACGAGTCCTCAACTCCTTTTTTACCTTTTAGAGAAGCGTTAAGGAGTGTTTTTCAGGTTTCGAAGAGTGATACTCTTCAGCTACAAAAAAGAAAAATCAGTAAATTAGTCAAGGAGTCTGCCCCTGAATTTGTCCAGGCGATTCCGATTGCAGGCAACCTTATAGCTGGTTTAGCTGTTGCTTATCGCACCTACAGGGATGAGAAAGACAAGGAAAAACGAACTGAGTTGGGAGGGCTCTTTGAGAGAGATGAAGGACTTGAAGTCATATCCAGTCTGTTGGTTGCTATTTCGAAAAAGCAGCCTTTGTTGCTCTTTATCGACGATTTGCATTCAGCCGACACGCCTTCACTGTCGTTGCTATATTATCTGGCGAGGAATGTTCAGAACTCAAAGATTCTTATTGTTGGAACGTATCGTCCAGAAGAGGTAACTAGAACCCATGAGGGAATTGTGCATCCACTCCTTGATATTATGCAGAGGATGAGCAGAGAGGACCTGTTCCGCAAGATGGAACTGAAGAGACTGAGCCAAGTTAACTGCTTTGATCTTATCCAGTCAATGTTAGGTATCGATCTCGACGACCTGGTAAAACTGGTTTATGAAGAAACCGAGGGAAATCCATTTTTCGCCATTGAAACGATTAGGTTGTTGATGCAGCAGAAAGTGTTGATCAAAGAAGATGCCGTATGGAGACTTTCTAGGAAGATTGAAGGGGTTGAAATTCCCCTAAGAGTATACGATGTTGTTGTTCACAGGATCAATGCCCTAAAGGATGAAGAGAGAGAAATTCTAGATTGTGCCTCAGTGATGGGAGAAGCATTTTTCTCCGGCGTGATCGAAAACGTTTCAGGTCTAAGTCGAATTAGGTTGTTGAAAAACTTGAATAGTATTGAAGGGCGGTATCATCTAATACATTCTTTCGAGGATGGGTTTCGATTTGATCACTCAAAGATTAGGGAAGTGTTGTATAATGAAATTGCGCCGGAGCTGAGAAAGGAATATCATTCAATGGTAGCAAAGTATCTAGAAGAGGCAAAGAAGGATCGTTTAGAAGAAGTTGTAACTGAACTAGCGTATCACTATTATCGATCTGGAAACGCTCAGAAAGGTATTCCATATCTCCTTAGGGCAGGCGAGGACGCGAGGGAGAAATGGGCCGTTTTTGAAGCGGTGAAATTCTTTTCTCAGGCGCTAGAGATGATGGGGAACGATGAAAGATGGAGCGAGGATAGGACAAGGACTCTGGAAGCACTGGGCGACGTTTATGCGTTTACTGCTCAACATGAAAACGCGAATGAATTCTATGAAAAAGGGATGGCCAGCACAAAAGATGATGCAGCAACAGAGAGAATGCGCAGGAAAACACGCAGGAAAATGATTCTGGACAAGAATGGGGTGAAACTTGCCTATTACGTGTACGGCGAAGGGCAGCCGACTTTAATCTTCTTGGTTGCGTGGATCTGGACTGCCGAGTTTTGGCTACCCCAAGTGAATTATTTTTCCCAGAACTTCAAGATGGTTACCATCGATATGAGAGGAACAGGCGAGTCAGACAAACCAGCAGGTGATTACAACCTTGATTTATATGCGGACGATCTTGACTCAATAATCGAAGAACTGCAAGAGAAAAATATAGTTCTCATAGGCGAGTCCATCGGTGCTTCGATTGCTATCAAATACGTTACTAAACATCCAGGGAAAGTATCCAAATTGGTATTAGTCGGTGGAAGTCCCAAGTTCATGGCCACGGATGATTTTCCGTATGGCATGCCCGCAAGCGGGCTCGTTGACATACAACGGGCATTTGCAATGGGATCGTATTCCATGGCCTTGGGGGCTTTCTTGGAGTTGATATTCCCCGAACCCGGAACCAACTATCTGAAAGAATGGGGACTTAAGATGGCCCTGAAGGCTCCCCCAGAGATATCCGTGAACTCCCTCACAAATCTTTTTCAAGCTGACGTTCGCCTGCTTTTGAGGAAAATAGATATTCCAACTTTGATCCTTCATGGGGAAAAGGACATCGTCTTTACGTGCGTATCCGAGGGTGCTAAGTACATGCATGAAAACATTCAGGGATCTAAAAACTACATTATTAAAGATGCAGGACACTTTCCATCCATTACGGCAGCAGACAAGTTCAACAGAATATTAAAGGAATTTGTAATGACTGGGAAGCTCCTAAAAGGCCAAAACAGTGGTGGCTCCCTGTAGGTTCCTAAATAGGCTCGAATCAGGGCGCGCGACTCAAAAATCAACGTTTAAGCGCGCGCGACTAGCTCTGATAATATCGCTTGTAGCGAAGTCTTAAAGAACTGAATTGATAATAGAAGACAGCTTTCAATAATCTAGGACATAGCCAAAGGGTCTCTGCAGATGCTTCACGGATTCCTAGCTTTTGCACTTCTGTAAGAGTGAAACTGCATCGTAGCAAAACACATTTGGAGAGTATGCTTGCAATAAAGAAATGGGATATCACCTCTTCCATAACACCACCAACTGCGCCACCTTATGTCACAACTGGTTCCGCATCTAACGCAGCGGCTACTGTCCCTACCTCAGTCCCGTCCACTCAGGAATGCAAAATAAAAGTCTTTAAAGGAGTCTAAATGAACCAAGCTTGTGCGTGATGAAAAGCCCCACCAGTTAACGGACCTCTCCAAAATTCACTTAAGCCCCTGAGAGGTAATAGAACCCTCCAAACCTAAGCGATTAGTAACCAGTAATCAATCAGTAATAACCGCGTGTCGACGTACCTGTCTGGCAACGCCTGCGTTTTAGTCAAAGATTATTAGTCCTTAGGCATTTAAGAAGTACACAAGAGGTGATGTCATGCCGGTAGTAATCGTTGAGATGTGGCAGGGAAGAACCGAGGAACAGAAGGCAAAGCTCATCAAAGGCGTCACAAAAGCCTTCGAGGACATAGGCGTTCCAGCTGAGCATTTACACATCATAATTCACGACGTCCCAAAATGCAACTGGGGCACTGGCGGAGAACCAGCATCTAAGATTAACCCATGATACCAGGAAAGCGGCCAAAATCAAATAAAGGCGGAGCGTGTTTCCATTGGGAATCAAAGCAGTTTTGTTTGATCTGGGCAATACTCTGGTTAAGCTGTGGATACCTGAGACAGTGTACCATAGAATATTGACTTCATTCAAGATTAACAGGTCTATTGAGGAAATAAGAGAAGCACTAGTGAAAGCGCAAAAGAATTCAGAAAGACTCAAATATGAACAACTCTTCGGGAAAATTCCGTACGAGGAATACTGGAACAAGCGAGACGGGCTTCTTTTGAGACATCTCGGGCTTCCCCTCGATAGAAAACTCCTTAAGAAAATTCAGACAAGATGGTTTGATTACGCAGAATGTCCATTGTTTCCCGATGTCAATCCAGTTCTGTCGAAACTTAGAGAAAGAGGCCTGAAAATGGGCATCATCTCAACAGGATACGAACAAGATATAGACGCTATTACCCAGAAAACAGACCTTCAAAAGGAGTTATTCGACGTCATAGTCGGGGCAGACACCTTGAAGAAAACGAAGCCAGACCCAGAAGTCTTCAAATATGCTCTCACAAAACTGAAAGTCAAACCACAAGAAACCCTGTTTGTCGGAGACGAAATCGATGCTGACTACCGAGGAGCCGAAAATGCAGGCATACATGCATTGCTAATTCAAAGAACAGAGAATAAAACTAGTCAAACTTCAGACCTCAGCACGATTGCCAGCCTTGAAGAGGTTTTCAAATATCTCGACTAGGTTTCCACAGTAAGCCTTGGCGTGCAAACAAGCGCGCGCTACTAGAGAGGTAAAATGATATAAGATGGTTGAACCCTAGTAACTATGGGTTGAATCTATGAAGGATTCACATCAGGTTCTTGTCGTAGCGGGTGTTCTTATCCTGATTGGCATCGTCTTGATTGGCTTGTCAAGAAGCATCAATATTCCTTCTGCATATAACCCATTTCTTAGCGCGCAAGCTTTTTTTACCATGGGGTTCTTCTTTTTGGGTTTTGGTTTCGGAGTGCTGGGAGCAATCGGTTACATAGTTAGGCTAGAAAAGAAAATACCTCAAACTCCACCGCCACCTTAGTTTTAATCACCTGATTAATTTGATACAACTCGGTATATCATCAATGTTGCAAAAGCCCGCTATTTGGCGGGAATTTCTCCCGCAAATCCCTTTTTTCCTTTAATGTAATCAAGAACGCAACCAAGGCTCGTTCGTTTGTTGTTGGATTAAAATTTAGTCCTCAAACCCAAACCTCAAACGACTAAACGACTCTTACAACGTACGACTTCCTACGACCTACAATCTTCAACCTTCTACCTACTACTTATATCTATACTCTCTCTATTTCCCTGCTATTCTCGTTACAATTACATACAGTTACAATTACATACAGTTACAATTACAATTACGGAAAAAGAACAAAAGAAACGCATACGCAAACGCGCGCGCATAACTTTTTGATGGCAATTTGAAAAGGTTTTTTTGCTTTCAACGGGCGTTCGACCTTACAACTGCGTCCATTGCCGCAACGCATTCACCGGTCGAAAAATACACGAATAGACACCCACACAGGGTACGGGTAAGCACTCCAGAATAACCCTTTCGGACATATTTGTCTCCAAATAGAGGGGCCTACAGCAGTTGCACACACGCAAATGTCGCTTAGTCTGGAATCTCTAGATTCAGCTGTTTCTTCAAAGTCTTGTAGCGGTTTCGAACCGTGACTTCCGTAACTCCGGCGGCTTCAGCGATGTCTTTCTGAGTTTTCTTCTCGTTATTCTGCAAACAGGCAATGTATAACGATGCAGCAGCTAAACCCATAGGGTCTTTACCAGCAGCAGCCCGCTTCTCCCTAGCCTTCCTCAAAATTGCTATGGCAATTCCCTGTGTTTTGCCTGATATTCCTGTTCTTTCGGCGATTTTTGAAACATATGTTAAGGGGTCAGCAATGGGCATCTGCACATCAAGTTCACGAAGCAAAAGCCTGTAACAACGGGCAACATCCTTCTTATCAACCAGACTTGCCTCTGCAATTTCTCGAAGGGTTCTCGGGGTTCCAGTTCCGCGGCAAGCCGCGTAAAGGGCAGCAGCCGCAATAGCTGAAATAGACCTCCCGCGGACTAATCCCCTATCCAGGGCTTTACGGTAAATAACTGCAGCCTTCTCTTTAATGGGCGGTGGAATGTAGACC
>Ga0315282_10011288_pt1 | contig 13869 bp, 15 predicted proteins | sample YL17G07_20_MG_FD_203693 | JGI IMG/M metagenome (GOLD analysis project Ga0315282, IMG submission 203693) | Sediment microbial communities from Yellowstone Lake, YNP, Wyoming, USA - YL17G07_20 | ecosystem: Environmental > Aquatic > Freshwater > Lake > Sediment | place: USA: Wyoming | collected... | reverse complement strand
CCTTTCTGTTGGTTCTGCGACAATGGTACTAATTCGTTCCCCGGGTGGGTCAAAGATCCTGGTGAGGTGGGTCAATGATGGTGGTAAAAACCCTTTTTAGTGGGTCAAAGTTCGTGGTGTTTTACACATTTTGTATCGGCCTATTTGCATTGAGCTTGCATAACATCAAGCGTAGATGGATTCTTTAAGCGACAATTGTCTTGGGCTAACAATCGAACTTTCGTTAGGCACTGTCTACATTTCGTAATTGTCAAACGAGGAACCTGGTACATCCACCCCGACTTAACTCCACTTGAAATGATAGTTTCAGCAAAAACCACAGGAGCATTTTCACATCTTCTGCATAATGAAAAATGCTGAACCATACCATCTTTTGTATTTCGTGAATAAGTCTATTTCTCGCTGTTCTTTGTCGAGCATTGCCAGAGCATCCGAATCAGTATTATATTTCTGCCGTAGGTTTTTGATTCTCTCTTCCAATGGACCATAATATTCAATCCACCAGGCATCCTCTGGCAAAGTGAAGCAACCGAGCAGGTCATAGCCGCAACTCGAAATTCGCTCCACATTTTCTTGTACAGTCCTTGTGCCGAGATAAATGCTTTTCCAGTAATCATAAATCTCCCGCGGCGGCTCTGGTTGCAACCAGACCATCTCATGGACTACCACAAATCCCTTTGGCCTAATAAGCCTGCGCCATTCCCTGAGCCCTCTTTCAAAGCCGATAGTAAATATGGACCCTTCAGACCATATAATATCGAACCTTTCATCCGGTAAATCGATATCGAACATGGAGCCGTACATTGCTTTTACTCGTTCTGATAGCCCATCTTCTTCAGCTTTTCTCGTTAGTTCATCAAGGGAGGGCTGGTGAATATCAATTTCAGTTATTTCTCCTTCGCTCAACCTGGCAAGTTCTAACGTTGGAACACCTGTACCACAGCCGATATCTAAGATGCGAGGCTTGACTAATTTCGGGAGCATCCGGAAAGCCTTCCTGGTATACCTACTTCGTCCTTCCCTGGGTAGATTTTGGTGTATCTTGAAGAATGTGTCCTCCATTGTTGATTAACCTACGTTACATGCATTTCGCATTTGGGGGTATTGCCCTCAAGGTAAACCGTGAATCGCACATTTCTCCCGTTAACAAGTCGTTTTTCAGATTCAGACCGAAGCTTACGGAAATCGGCTGTCTCCAGAAAAAGCCTGAGAATCTCCAGTTTCTCTTCCATTTCGCTATTACCCGCTTCACTCCCAAGCAGTCTCTGCGAGAATTCAGCGTGCTTTCTCCTGGCAATCGTCTCAATACAGTGATCAAGGTCTGGAACCAGCTCAATTCTCAACATGTTGTGTTCCCCTCTTTTTCTACAGATGAAAGGCTACCTGTTCCTTTACAGTACCAGATTTAATAATCCCCCGACTATCAACGCCGCCGCAATCATTATTCCGGCTGATTTGAGCATGTTTACCACTCCTAGCTCCCTAAAGAGGACGACAAAGGTGGCAATGCAGGGAAAGAACATCGCCAGAACCACGCTGCCCACCGCCAGTTGCCCGGCGGTAAGCGCCAGAGGCGCCAGCATGCCCACAGCTACGTCCTTACGCAGAAACCCAATGACCAGGGCGGTAACCGCCTCTTTGGGCAGACCGAGAAGACCGGTCACCACCGGCGCGGTGAAATCGGCAATGGCTTCAAAGATACCCAGGAAGTACAATACATTAATTGCCAGGATAGCGCCGAGAATTAGGGGAACAGCTTCCACCAGGAAGCCGTATGTCCTCATCCATAGCTTTTGTAGCCCTGCTCGCCACGGAGGCAGACGGTACGGCGGTATCTCTATCAGCAACTCCGGTATGAAACCTCTGACCGCTTGGCGCAGTATAACACCCAGAATAATCCATACCGCAAACAGCGTACCATAAACAATAGCCACATATTCCCAACCGCGCTCACCCACAAGCCCGAAAATCATCGCCTGCAAGGCGGCACATGGTATGGCAATGGAGATTAGCGTGGCAGCGATAAACCGCTCCCTTCTGCTTTCCAGGATTCTGGTCGCCAGAACGGCCGGCACATTACAGCCAAACCCGAGCAGAGTAGGGATGATAGCGTAACCGTGCAATCCCACTCGATGCATGATGGTGTCCATCAGCACTGCCAGGCGCGGGAGATAGCCGGTATCCTCAAGCAGACCGAGTATCAGGTAAAAAGAGATGATGTAAGGCAATACCATGGCAAAAGGAACATAGAGACCGCTGGAAAGCAGCCCAAACGACTGGACGAAGTCTACCTCGCCCGCAATAAGCTTACCTATCAGAATATCATGGAAAAACCCACTGCTTCCCATGAGCTCGCTTAACCTGGTTAGCACAGGCGTCCAGAGATTGGTGAATAAAGGGTCGAACACGTAGCCAATAAGGCCCTCGCCGATGAAGCGGACCACCAGAAAGCCGCCGGCAAGAACGGTCAAAGCGATAATGCCGCCGGAGAAGGGGTGGACACTGGCGTCGGCCAGGCGCTCAAGCCAGGTATGATGGCGGTGGGCGACCCGCTGCACTTGCTCAATGATGCTGCCAACAGCAGCCCAGCGCTCGTCACGGCTGTGGACCGGTGTGCCGGGCGAGACAGCCTTTGGCAGGTTCTCTACCAGTTCTTTTATTCCCTCGCCTGTGGTGGCTACGGTAGGAATAACCGGCACACCCAGGATATCCCTTAGCCTGTCCAAATCAATGTTTATTCCCTGATGCCGTGTGTCATCCCACATGTTCAACGCGACTATTACCGGGACATTTCTCTCCAGCAGCTGCAAAGTCAGATATAGATTCCTCTCCAGATTGGTGGCGTTGACCACATTTACGACTACATCGCCTGAGTCAAGCATCCGTAAGGCAACTTCTTCAGCTTCACAGGTCGGTTCCAGGGTATAGGTGCCGGGAACATCGATGACCTCAACCCGGTCCTCACCCAGCTTCATATAGCCGCGGGTGTAACTTACCGTCGTGCCCGGATAATTGGAGGCAATCACACGTACACCGGTCAGTCGTGAGAAGATGACACTCTTGCCTACGTTGGGATTACCTATCAACAGGATTCTCATTGGGCAGTGTCCTGAACCTCGACCACTATCCTTTTTGCCATACCAAAACCGATGGCTACCTGAGTTCTATCTACCTCGATGGTTACCGGCCCGCGCATAAACCCGAAGCTGAGCTTGGTGATTCTCCTTCCTGGCCTGATGCCCAGGGCGGCGAGACGGCTGACCATACCATGTCCGCCATCGATTCGAGCTATTCTCCCGCCCTCGCCCGACTTCAAGTCTCTAAGAGTTTTTATCTGCATCGCTATCTCCTAATATGGTTGCAAATGATACCCATTCGCAACTAATGCAGCAAAAAAATTATTCCCTTTTCTCTTTGCACTTCGGACAATAGCCTTCCATTTTCAATTTCGCCGAAGTAATATCAAAACCTTTCTCCCGCTGTATCCCAGATGCAGCTTCAGCAATAAGTGGACTGTCAAACTCGATAACCTGCCCGCAGCCAAGACAGACCAGGTGGTGGTGCTCCGCCGTGCCTTTTATCTCATAGTGAGAATGTGTCTCGCCAAGATTGCTTTCGGCTATCAGACCGAGTTCCTTGAATAGTTTCAGGTTACGGTATACCGTCGCTAGGCTAATGCGCGGTTCCTTTACCCCGGCGCGGCGGTACAACTCGTCGGCATCCAGATGTCCGTCAGCCTCTCGAAGCAGTTCCAAAAGTAGCCTTCGTTGAGTCGTGAATGGATGCACTTTAGTCAGCTCATCTTGTTTGCGATTGAGTTTCATTATCAACCAGCTTACATCATTCGGTTTGTCCTTGTCAAGGGAGATGGAATGGTCTAAAATCAGCGACCGAGGGTTTTGCCTTAATAGCGGGTGGTGGTTTGTTTGGTCGGCCAGCTGTCTTACTTCACTTCGTTGTCTATTTATCGCCGACAAACAGAGATGGGTTGAGTTCGTAGATGGGAGTGCCGACCCTGTTTGGGTCGGTAAGCGAGCTGAGTTTAGGGCTTATAATACCACAGGCTTTAAGTTCGGATAGGAGAGGGTCTACTCTGTCCCCCAAGCCGAGTTCGGTACACAATCTCTTTATCTGAATGCCGCTGATTCGACGGCCTTTAGCTTCAGAGCCGATTCTCGCTACTAAGGTTGACATCTTGTCAGACTCTGGCTCTCCTATATCTTCAAACGCCTCTGTAATAGCGAGTTCCGGATCCCAGTGGCCGGTTTTGCTCGCATTCTTCACAAGATGCTTAACCACATTTACCGTCTGATATATCTCGCCAGACTGAGCTGTAAGTATTTTGTCTTCCCAATCACCAGCCTTGGCAGCCCTCACTGGGAGCAACAATCTCCATCCGTAACCCAAAATCAAAATATCTTCAGTATCTCCACCAATCATTGCTTTTGCTTCCTCATAGGAAATTTTCCCACTTCCGACAATTGCTTCCAGAAGCTGAGCTATTCTGGCAGCGTCATCAAACTTCAAAAAGCTGTTTAAGGCTTCCTTCAGTCCGTTCATCCTTGTAATAGCCTTTAGCACTACGTTTTATCTCTAATTAACTCCATCAAACTGTACTCAGCAGATGTCCGGCCCATTTTTATGGGTCACTTCGGCTAGATTCGGATACACTTTTTGACCCTTCGAGCGGTCATTTTTCTGCTTTCAACAGTTTGTCTACCCTTCGCAGCAGTTCTTGGGGACTGACCGGCTTTTCAATGTAATCTTCAGTCTCCAGTTCCATGCCTTGGGCCACAGAGACATTAGTCTCACCCATCCTCTGTGAAAAGCTGGTGATTACGATTACCGGGATTTTGCTCAGTTCAGGGTCAGTTTTCAATTCCTTTGCCGTTGTAAAACCGTCCTCAAAGGGCATGATCACATCAAGGATGAGCAGGTCAGGTTTCTCAGCCCTTGCAGTTGACAGAGCAAACACACCGTCGTTGGCGGTTAAAACCTGATAGTCAGACCTGGACTCAAGCACAATCTTCGTTGCGGCGACAAAGTCCGGATCGTCATCCACGAGGAGAATCTTGTACGTAGATTTTCCCGTTGGCGCTATCCCTCCTCACGCAAGGCTCTTATCTCTTGGCCGAGTCCCGCTTCGCTGATGATGTCAGGTACAAGCTCATCCCATCCCAACGGCATGATGTGGACTCCCCGGCAGAATGGTTTGACCTGCCGAATGATACGCGAGGTGATTTCCACCGCCTTCTTCTTGCGGTCCTCTTTTTTCGTCTCTTCCATCTCCAGGATTATGCTCTCTGGAACACTAATCCCGGCCACATTTGAATTCATAAACTTGGCCATGGCGGCGCTCTTGAGTACCACGATTCCAGCTATAACTGGAACCTTGAAGTCCTGTACCTGATTTATAAAGTGCTCGAATTTATCCGGCTCGAAAATGGACTGGGTCTGGAAGAATCTGGCTCCAGCCTCAATCTTCTTTTTCATTTTGATTATTTGCGGCTCCACGGGATCCGCACCCGGCGTCACCACCGCTCCCAGGAAAAAGCAGGGCATGCTTTCTAATTCATGACCCCCCATATCATAGCCCTGGTTCAGACTGTTGGCCGCCTTGAGCAATTGCACTGAATCGAGGTCATAAACCGGTTTCGCCTCAGTGTGGTCACCTAAGATCGGGTGATCTCCGGTAAGACACAATACATTCTCTATGCCTAATGCCCATGCACTCAGCAGGTCTGACTGAAGCGCCAGCCGGTTTCGGTCACGGCAGGTGAGTTGGTAAACTGGCTCCAGGCCTCGCTCAACCAATCGGGCAGAAACAGCCAGTGAACCAACCCGCATTACTGCGCTCTGCAGGTCGGTGACGTTGATGGCGGTAACATGATTCCGCAGCATCTCTGCGTCATGCAAACATTTATCTAGAGCAACCCCTTTGGGCGGCCCGATTTCCCCTGTGACCAAGAATTGTCCGCTTTCTGCTGCCTGTTTTAGTTTGCTCATCTCTTATTTCGCTCCTTGTTCAAAAATTGACAGTAATCTAGGCGTGGCTTGGGACTCTACGTTCGCCGGAGAGAGACCTGAAGGTTGCCTCTCCTTCGCCGATGGTAAGGGAACGCGGCCGGCTCCACCTGGAGTTATTCTTGGGCATCACATATTTGTCCATCTCGCTCAGGCGTCCAAGCGCCTTGAGGCGGTCGTAGATAAGCTGCCAGCCGCAATCGCGGGTTCTGTCCACCTCGCATTTTCCATCTTTGGCTCCTCCACAGGGTCCGTTAAGCAGGCTCTTGGCACAGAGCGTGACCGGACACAGCCCACCGGTATACTCCACAATGCACTCGCCACACAGGGAGCAGTATTCAGTGATGAAATTGTCGTTTACTGTCTCGCCCCCGAAGATTGTATCGCACCCTGGATGAACTACACCGCCGTCGGTAGCGTCCATTACTGTGTGGATCCCCTGACCACAGGCAAGGATGAGGAAAGAGTCTGCTTGCTCAGTTTCGCCTTTATGGTCTTCATTCAGCATCTTTTGCGTTACTGAAAGCTTGCACAGGCTCACTCCGCTGCCAGTGCAGGCCCATCCAGCGACCTTTACTCCCCTTTTCTTGAGCCACTCTGCCATTTCCTTACTCTCTACCTCGCCTCCAGAGTGGCACTTTGCAGCACAGTTGCCGCACCCAACGACTAACACTCGTTCGCCGGGCTTGAGATACTCTAAAATCTCGTCAATCGGCTTTTGAATTGTAGCGTGCACGGAAAAACCTCCTTATGTGTTTTCATGAAACTGAAATTAAAAAGCGACGTCGACTCCACTAAGACTTAGCTCCTGTTCCGTGACTGTCCTCAGTGGAGGAAGCTTGGTTACATCCATTCCTGGTTCGTATTTAAAAATAGCGTCGATTTTCTTACTGAGTAGAAAGATGAGGCGGGAAAGAGGCAGTTCCATAGTGCAGGCATCCTGGCATTGCCCACAATTGACGCAAGAATCCATGACATGAGTAATTCTTATCATTGGGAACATGACATCTGGTGGGACCTCTCCTGGCGATATGAAGCCCCTGTCTGCCTCTAGAAAACAGTCCTTGCAGTAGCATATAGGACAGGCATCCCGACACCCGTAGCACTTGATGCATTGGCTGAATTGGCCAAACCAGTAATTGAATTTCTCATCGCTGCTCATTTGCTCTAGGACGGCAAAATCCTTCTCCTGCCACTGCCGGGCTAATTCTACCGCTGCTCGGTCCTTTTGCTTCCTAGCGTCTATTGCGTCGGCACTTGGCCGTTCTACCTTTATGTAACCAGCCTCAATTGCAGCTTCAAAAAGTCGTGCTCCCTTCTCAGAACAGGCCTCAACAAAGGTCGATTTTTTGTCAGTAGTCCCCCACTTGCCGCAAGCTATGTCAGCCATAACCGGAATATTTGTCTCGCATCTGCGGCAGTTATCACGCCTTCCATACCCCTTCTCTTCCAATTCCGCTAAATCTTTCTTCTTCTCATCACCGTCCTTCAACCTGATTACCAATTCATTGTCTTCGATATCTTCACCGGCAACATCAACGGGGTTTACCCCAAATTCCTCCTTCATCATGCTCTTAGCTTTCGCTGAGGGCAAGGTGCCAGTGCAATTAAGCCCAATCAGGAACAGGTTATCCAGGCTAATCTGGCTTCTCTTAGCGAGCTCAATAATCGCCTTAGCGTCACAGGGCTTGACAGAGATGGCTATTTTCAAGCTGGAAGCACCATCCAAGTATTCATTGATGAGGCGGGCAAGGTTGGGAGAAGCACAGTGCAATGCTCCTGCGGTTTCTTTCAACTGCTCCGGTTCAGTAATTAAGACCGGTATGCCATCATATCTGTTGCCATCTCTCGCCTTTACCGCAACCACAGCATCCACTATTTTGCTCTCCAGAGCAAATTTAAATAGTGAAGTGACCACACCGCCACACTCAGCCTTCCCCAGTATCTCCTTGTCTGAAGAACGGGCGATGTACATATCTCCTTTCATGACTTCACCTCCATCTTAACGGCGCATACCTTGGTTTCAGCGCACTTGCAGCTTGGGTCTAGGGCCGGATTGGTCAGCACATTAGCACAGGAATCAGGGAAGTGGAACGGAACAAACAGCAGTCCTGGCGGTACATTGCCGGTTACTCTGACCTCAGCCTCTATGTTGCCCCGCCGTGTCTTCAGGGTGACCAGGTCTTTATCTTTTACCTCTACCTTGTGAGCGTCCTCTGGGTTAACCTCAACATAGCCGCGGCGAACCTCGTCATTTAACTTTGGCGTTCTCTGGGTCATTGTCCCAGTATGGTAATGGAATATGCTCCTCCCCGTGGTAAGCACGTACGGATATTCGTCATCGGGTAATTCGGCAGGGGGCTTAAAGTCGACTGCCTGAAAATGCCCCAGACCGTCCGGAGTGTTGAACTTCTGTAAGAACATGGTAGGTGTGCCTGGATGGTCTTCTGAAGGACAGGGCCAGTGAATTCCGCCTACCGTCTTCTCGAGTCGCTCGTAGGTTATCCCTTTGTACTGTGGTACGCAGTTTCTTATCTCCTCAAATATCTCGCCGGCCGAGGTGTAGTTGAATTTATCTTTATAACCCATTCTCTCAGCCAGTTGACATATAATCCACCAATCAGGCTTGGCTTCACCCGGAGGGTCAACGACCTTATTTATCTTCTGCACCCTTCTATCTACATAAGTATGCGTGCCTTCCCTTTCTACCCAGGTAGCTGCCGGCAGTACCACATGGGCGAGTTTGGCTATTTCTGTAAGAAATATATCCTGAACCACCAGGAAACTGGAATTCTTCAAAGCCTTTCTAAGACTATTAACGTCAGGTATTGCCATCATCGGATCTGTCCCTACAATGTAAAGGTAGGGGCATTTGTACAGCATTTCTATATAGGTAGTGCCAGGCTTAGTGGGTAGATTGCTTACTCCCCAAGCCTCCTCGAAGAACTTCGCTGACTCCTCGCCGACGCGCTTGAAGCCGGGGTAGAACACAGCGAGGCAGCCCATATCTCCAGTGCCCTCACCGCTTATCTGGCCTCTCATGGAATTCACCCCGGTCCCTGGTTTGCCGATGTTTCCCGTGAGAAGAGCCAAGTCAGCGTGAACTTTGACATTGTCAGCGCCGACGGTATGCTGGCATATACCCTGGTCATATAATATGCAACTCCTTTCTGCCTTGGCATAAGCAATTGCCGTCTCCCTTATCTTTTGTTGGGGTATACCGGTAATCTCCTCCGCCTTGTTCAGGTCTACCTTGGAAAGGAAATCGCGTAACTCATCGATTCCGACTGTTCTTGAGGTGATAAACTCTTTATCTTCCAGTCCCTCAGTCAGAATAATGCTCATCATGGCATTTATTAGGGCTACATCTGTGCCAGCTTTGAGTTGCAGGTGCATATCGGCCAGTTCTCTAGCGGTGGTGGTTTTCCTGGGGTCGGTGTAAATAACCTTTGCGCCCTTGGCTTTAGCCCGTAGCACCCTCCGGGCCATCATGGGAAAGGTCTCCCTGAGGTTAACTCCAGCCAGGAAGATGCAGTCGGCAAGCTCAATCTCAGGCTGAGAGGTCTGCATCACCCCGGAACCAACCGCGGGAACTAGAGCTGCTACTGCCGAAGAGTGGCATAGTCTACCCACATACTCCACGGTGTTCGTACCCATCACCACCCGGACAAACTTCTGCAGCACATAGCTTTCTTCGTTTGAGGTTTTCCCTGAGCCCAGAGCACCAAACGTCTCAGGAGTTGCCTCTTTGAATTTAGAGGCGATGAGGTCAAGAGCTTCATCCCAGCTTGTTTCCTGTAACTTACCATTCTTTCTAACCAGTGGCATCTTCAGCCTGTCTTCACTATAGAGAAACTGATAGGCATTCTTGCCCTTAGGACAGTTAGTCCCTTCATTTATCGGATGCTCCTTCCACGGCTCCTGCCCGATTATCCTGCCATCTTTGACTACAAGGTAGATGCCGCAGCCACAACTACAATAGGGACATATCGTGGGTACATATTCAATGCTCATTTCGCCTCCTATTGAATGGACTCGGGCCAAGCTGTTTGATAGTCTGAGTAAAGTCATTAACTGTCTCTACTACCTTTGGCCCCTCAGACGCCGAGATCCACTCTAGCCTGAGCCTGTCCCTGCCGATTCCTACCACTTCAAGAAAGGATTTTAGTCCAGCAGCTCTTCTTCTGGCATGCAAGTTGCCTCTCTGATAGTGACAGTCTCCCGGGTGGCAACCGGATACTAGAACACCATCGGCGCCCAGAGCAAACGCCTTAAGCACTAGCTTCTCATCTACGCGTCCAGAGCACATTACCCTTATCACTTTCACATTTGGGTCCATCTTCATTCTCGCAGTGCCAGCAAGGTCAGCACCTCGATAAGAGCACCAATTACAGAAGAATCCCACTATCTTCGGTTTAAATTGCTCCATTTCATCTCCTTACTGACTTATTGACCCGCTTCCTAACCGGACGGTAGTAGGTCAGCCCCTGGCCCAGACTTATCCAAGACAGTTGGCACTTGACTCATACGACTTGAGAATCAGTCCCGGGCGAGCCCGAAATACACATGCCTTTTCCAAGGCTTTGTTGTACCATTGTGAATTCAGATTGGTTGACTACCGCGGGATCCCGCTGTTTGGTACGTCATACTGTCACTCTCTTACTCTTGTGCAGGGCATCACTGGCAGCATCAGTTATTTGGTAACTCAGTGGTGACGCAGTAAGCCATGGATGCGTTCCCATAGGGAACATAGCCACCTGCCTGATCCATGGTCATCCCATTGACTATAGCAGCTGCCATGATATTAGCAACTTCGCCAGATGTCATAGTGCAGCAAGCACAGCCACCCAACATCTTTCCTGACCTACGGTCGAATGTCAGCCTCACCCTCATGGGCTGAGCATCAGGCATGGTCCCCGGATGCTTGGATGGCGCCTCAGCCTCTCCTATTACAACGTCATAGCCCAGCTTTCGTGCTTGAATATCGGTGAGACCAGCCATAGCAAGCGCAGTTTGTCCAATGATTGTGGAGAATGTACCCACGGTACCGATGTTTCGCCACTGGGGAAGGTAAAGGTTGGCGGCAGCTATCTTGCCCTCGCGTGTTGCCACCGATGCGAGTCGCACAGGAACTGGCTGACCATTGAAGAATGAATACTTTTCTGCGCAATCACCGACGGCAAAAATGTTGCCATCGGTAGTCCTCTGGAATTCATCAACCTTGATGCCTCGAGTAGGACCGATTTCCAATCCAGCTTCCTCAGCCAGCTTGGTGTTAGGCAACACACCGATACCTATAATCACCATATCGCATTTGATATCTTCGCCACTTTCTAACTTCACAAACTCCACCTTGTCACTACCACCAATAGACTTGACAGCATTGCTGGTTATAACTTTCACCCCCCTCTCCCTCAGGGCTTCCTCAGCTCGAATGCACAGCTCTTCAGTGCAAACTAGCTGCAAACAATGCTCCAGTAGTTCTTCTATAGTGACCTCATGACCGCGTTTGCGGCACTCATCAGCAAATTCGACCCCGATGAAGCCGCCACCGATAACAACTATATGGCGAGCCTGGTCCATGGCTAACGCTAACTCTTGGAGATAGTCAGGGTACTTCTTCACAAACAAGACATTCTTCTTGTCTGTGCCCGGTATGGGGGGCTGTAAAGGGTTTGAACCTGTGGCAAGTATCAACTTGTTATAGCCCAAGACTTCGCCGTTCTTAAGAGTAACTGTCTTACCCTTGCGGTCGATGGAGATTACCTCACCGACTTTGAGTTTGGCTTCACCCAAGAGTTTGTCGGGCAGTATGTTTTTTTCCACCCCACCCAGCGTACCATAGATGTACGGGATACCGCATGGCACCATGGCCTTTGTTTCCGGGCGAATGACGACTATATCTTTCAGGCCATGATGCTTCTGAGCGCAAATGGCGACTTGAACGCCTCCAGCGCTTCCACCAACAATTAGTAGCTCATGCTTTTCCATCTGCAGAGTACCCTCCTTAGATAAAGTTTGTGGTAAAATTATGAAGCAGATTACCGTCGTGATTATACCTTACAGGGGTATGGTATATCAAATCCTGAAGCATTTTAGCTAGGAGGCAGTAATGATCGAAGAGGAGATATCTAAAGAAGCTCTTATAAGTCGCCTGAAAAAGATTGAGGGGCAGACTAGGGGCCTTCAGAAGATGATTGAGGGTGAGCGTGACTGTGAGAGCATATTGACGCAGCTGGCTGCTGTGCGGTCGGCAATTGAAAGTGTAGGGGCACTCGTGTTGAACAACTATCTGAAGTTCTGCTTTGCTAAAGGTCGTGACAAGGAACCAGCTGACATTGATTCCCTGGCGCGGGCGTTGGCCATTTGGGGGCGAGTGCGCATTGGCGACTGAATTAGGTAAGAGCCGGTGACTCGCATCATTTTTTGTCTGATCGATAAGCCTAAACCTAAACTGATGATGGGTACCCGCTGAAAGGCAGCTTGCAGCATTAAGCCAGACTGTGACTAAAACTTGACTCTATTAGTGCACTCGAGTAAATTCAATAGGGATTCAGCCCTAATTAATAATGACAAGGAGTTATCGAATCATGCCAACACTTTTACTGGATAGAACTGCCGTGAGAACTTTGATGAATATGGCAGATGTTATATACGTGGTCGAAGAGGCTTTCAGAATGTGGGGCGAGGGTAAGGGAAATATGCCAGCTAAATCATATTTACTCGTCGAGCATGGTGATTTCAGGGCAATGCCAGCAGCCTTACCAGGCTGCGCTGGAATGAAATGGGTGAATGCCCACCCCCATAATTTGTCTCACAATCTACCTTCGGTTATGGCTGTTATGATCTACAATGACCCAGATACTGGATATCCACTGGCAATAATGGACGGTACGAGAATCACAGCCTATCGAACGGGAGCCGCATCAGCTATCGCATCCAAGTATCTGGCACGGGAGAATTCGCATACTCTTGGTATTATCGCCGCTGGCCATCAGGCCCATACCCAGATACTAGCACATGCGGAACTCTTTGACCTCAGCTCGATAAACGTCTTCGACATTTCCAAAGCCACTGTGCATAAATTGATTAGCTCGTTCCCTGAATATCCGATTAAGAGTTGCTCTTTGGAAGAGGCAGTAGCCTCGGACATCGTGTGCACTTTAACCCCGTCTCGGGGGCCCATAATAAAGAGAGATTGGATAATTCCAGGGACACATATAAATGCTGTAGGAGCAGATGCAGAAGGCAAGCAAGAGTTGGAGCCTTCTATATTAAGCGAGGCGGTTGTAGTAGTAGATGACATGCGACAGGCAATTGCTGGCGGAGAGATCAATGTGCCTATGAAGAAAGGCCTCTTTACAAGTGATCAAGTCTACGCGACTCTAGCTGAAATAATTGTTGGCGCGAAGAAGGGAAGGACAGACAACAAGGCTATTACTGTGTTCGATTCCACAGGGATTGCTATAGAGGACATAGCTGTTGCCAAGCTTATCTTTGAGAAGGCTCAACAAGTGGGCGCTTATCCATCCATAGACTTGATAGAAATGTAGAACAACAGAAGCAGACCAATCTATGATTTAGTAGGGGAAGAACACATTTCATCGTTTTGGTCAGGGTAACACGCATACCACCCAGACTGGCACGACTAGCTGTCTTCCGAATGCCTTGGCAGGGCGTCGGTCGACTAAGGTAACCTACAAATCAATAGTGGTTAATAACCTAGCTCTTGCCTATACGGGATACTTTTGCTCCGCAGGTAGGGCAAACTCCTCGTGTTGCCGGCCTCTTATTCTTCAGTACAGTATTCTGAGGATTCTTTATTTCGACTTTTTTGCGGCATTT
>Ga0315282_10011287_pt1 | contig 13869 bp, 13 predicted proteins | sample YL17G07_20_MG_FD_203693 | JGI IMG/M metagenome (GOLD analysis project Ga0315282, IMG submission 203693) | Sediment microbial communities from Yellowstone Lake, YNP, Wyoming, USA - YL17G07_20 | ecosystem: Environmental > Aquatic > Freshwater > Lake > Sediment | place: USA: Wyoming | collected... | reverse complement strand
TGGGTGTTCCCATGAAATACCGTTCAGCAGATGAGATCACTGAAGAGATAAACACCGTGTTGCCGGGATACGCTGATGGATCGATGGTGAAGCCCTTTCAGGGCAAGGGGAAATTTATCCCAGTACCCCTGCCCCCGAAAGAAGGGAGTAATGAGTATCCCTATACCCTCATGATCGGCCCGACGCTCTTCCACTGCGGTACCTTATCCACCTATGCTGAGGGGCCGAATATCCTTGCCCCGGAGGCATGGCTGGAGATCTCGCCTGAGGATCTGAAGAAATTAGACCTGAATTCTGGGGATGCTGTCAGGGTGACCTCTCCTCAGGCATCTGTACAGGTCAAGACAAAGGTAAATACAAGTTTGTCACCTGGTACTCTCTTCATGCCCCTTCACTTCAGGGATGTGAAAGCAAACCTCTTGAATTCTAACTCTTCTCTTGTTCAGGTTAATTTAGAGAGGTGCTAAATGGATCTCATAGGTATTGGACTCATGACAGTGAAGATAGTTGCGGTATTTGTCGTGATGCTCTTAACGGTAATGTACAGCACGTGGCTGGAGCGCAAGGTACTGGGGCACATGCAGATCAGATACGGGCCGCTCTACGTTGGCTGGCATGGATTGCTCCAGCCCATTGCAGACGGGATCAAGCTCTTATTCAAGGAGGACCTTGTCGTAGCGAGTGCCCATAAATTTTTATATATCCTTGCCCCCTTCATTGTAACGGTCTGTGCCTTTGTCTCCTTTGCGGTGGTCCCCTTTGGGGATTCGATACAGATCTTGGGCAGGAGAGTTGATCTGGTAATTGCAGATGTGAACATCGGTATCCTCTACATCTTTGCCATCTCCTCGTTGAGTGTATTCGGCATTGTCCTGGCAGGATGGTCATCCAACAACAAGTATTCGCTCCTGGGGGGACTGAGATCCTCAGGCCAGATGATCAGCTATGAACTCCCCATCGGAATGTCCATCATTGGAGTGCTCATGCTCTCGGGCACCTTATCCATGGTCGGTATCATCAAGGCCCAGGCAGGGATGTGGAATGTCATCCTCCAGCCTCTGGGCTTCATCATCTTCATGATCTGCGGCATAGCAGAGTGCAACCGTACCCCTTTTGATTTGCCCGAAGCAGAGAGCGAGTTGGTAGCAGGCTTCCATGTAGAGTATTCGAGCATGAAATTTGCCCTCTTCTTCATTGCTGAGTATACCCACATGCTCGTCATGAGCGGGATGGCCGTAACCCTTTTCTTGGGTGGCTGGCAGGGACCCATCTTACCGGGTCCCCTCTGGTTCATGATCAAGGTATTTGCCATCCTCTTCTTCTTCATCTGGCTTCGAGCAACCTTTCCGAGGTTCCGCTATGACCAGCTCATGAAGTTCGGCTGGAAGGTGCTCTTTCCCTTGTCTATTCTCAATATCCTTATTACCCCATTTATTATGCAACTCTTCGGGAGATAATCATGATACAAGCCCTGATCCACGGTCTTTCGATCACGCTTCGTTATTTTTTCAAGAAGCCGATCACGATGAAGTACCCGGAGGAGCGATGGCAGCCCTATCCGAGGTTCCGGGGTATTCAGAAGCTTTTGAAAGACGAGCAGGGGAAAGTGAAGTGCGTAGCCTGCTCTCTGTGCGCCACGGTCTGCCCGGCCCAGGTGATCCGGGTTGAAGCAGCAGAGGATGAGAACCACCAGAAGTACCCGCGGTTATTTGAGATTGATATTGGCAGGTGCATCTTCTGTGGGTTTTGTGAGCAGGCCTGCCCGATGGGAGCGATCATGATGACCGAAGGCTACGAGCTTGCAGACTACGGAAGAGATAAACTCATTTATGACAAAGAGCGACTGCTGAGGTAGAACGATGGAACAACTACTTTTTTATCTCTTTGCCCTGGGTGCCGTGATCTCCGGGGTATTGGTGATCCTTAAGAAGAACCCGGTGATCAACGCCCTGTTTCTGATCGTGGTCATGCTCTGTCTTGCCGGTATCTACCTGCTCTTAGGAGCCCAGTTCATGGCAGCGATCCAGCTCATCGTTTATGCCGGTGCCATCATGGTTCTCTTCCTCTTTGTTATCATGCTCCTTAACTTAGACCAGGAGATATCCGGGATTGTCAAGGGAGGCCCCCAGAAACTCATAGGTATCATCTTAGCCGCCTTGCTCTTAGCCATCCTCTTATCTGTCGTAGGGATCAACCAGCTCCCCGGCAAAGGAGCACACCCCATTGACGAGCTTGCCAACACCGAGTCCTTAGCAAGGGTCTTATTTACCCACTTCCTCCTCCCCTTCGAGATCACGTCGGTGATTCTTTTAATTGCCATCATCGGCGCAATCGTTCTGGGAAAGAAGAAACTATGACAAGTGCGGAATGCGGAATGCGGAGTGCGGAATGAAAAACTTACCCGAAGACGGGCCAAACGTTTTAAGGAGACTTATATGATACCTTTATCCCACACCTTAATCTTAGGGGCAGTCCTCTTCTGCATTGGCGTGCTTGGAGTCTTCATCCGTAGGAACGCGATCGTGATCTTCATGTGCATCGAGCTCATGTTAAACGCAGTCAATCTCACCTTCATTGCCATTTCCAGGTCCTTAAACTCCCTTGATGGCCAGGTAATCGTCTTCTTCGTCATGACCGTAGCCGCAGCCGAGGCAGCGATCGGCCTTGCCATCATCTTAGCCCTCTTCCGCAACCGGGAGACGGTAAACGTAGACGAAGTAAACCTCATGAGGTGGTAAATGGACTACATCTGGTTAGTACCCCTGTTCCCCCTGATCGGCGTAGTAATAAACGGCCTCCTTGGTATCAAGTTCCCCAAAAAGGTAATCGGCCCCATCGCCTGTCTTGCCATTTTTGGCTCCTTCACCATCGCCCTTGTAACCTTCTTCCAGGTCCTTTCTCTCCCCCCTGAATCCCGGATCATCGAGAAAGTCTACTTCCCCTGGATTATTGCCGGAGACTTTGCCTGCAACATCGGCTTCCTGATTGACCCCCTCTCTTTAGTGATGATGCTCACCGTTTCCGGAGTCTCTTTTATCATCCACGTCTACTCTGTGGGCTACATGCACGACGACCCCGGCTACCGCCGCTATTTTGTCTATTTGAATCTCTTCGTCTTCTTCATGCTCACCTTAGTCTCCGCCAACAGCTTTCTCCTCATGTTTGTCGGCTGGGAAGGAGTGGGCTTATGTTCCTATCTCCTCATCGGCTTCTGGTACGAGAGAAAGGCCCCGGCTGATGCCGGCAAAAAGGCCTTCATCGTGAACCGGATAGGAGACTACGGCTTTTTACTTGCCATGTTTCTCGTCTTCGTAACCTTCGGCACCTTAAACTTCCTCCCCGTATTCCAGGGCGCAAGCCGCTTCGAACCAGGCAGTTTAACCATCACCGTCATGACCCTCTTACTCTTCGTTGGAGCCTGCGGCAAGTCCGCCCAGATTCCCCTCTATATCTGGCTTCCCGATGCCATGGAAGGCCCGACCCCCGTTTCCGCTCTGATCCATGCCGCCACCATGGTAACCGCCGGCGTCTACATGGTTGCCCGCTGCAGTCCCCTGTTCAACCTTGCCCCCCTTTCCCTGGAAGTTGTAGCCGTCATCGGAGCTTTAACCGGCTTTTATGCTGCCACCATCGGCTTATTGCAGAACGATATCAAGAGAGTATTGGCCTATTCCACGATCAGCCAGCTTGGCTACATGTTTCTTGCCTGCGGAGTCGGTGCCTACACCGCCGGCATCTTCCACTTAATGACCCATGCCTTTTTCAAGGCCTTACTCTTTCTGGGAGCAGGCTCAGTCATGCACGCCATGTCCGGCGAGCTCAACATGCAGAAGATGGGTTCTCTCAAAGATAAACTTCCTAAAACTCATCTTACCTTCTTAATCGGTACCCTTGCCATCGCCGGCATCTTCCCCTTTGCCGGGTTCTTTTCCAAAGACGAGATCCTCTGGGAAGTTCTCCAGAAGAGTCCTCTCCTCTGGGTAATCGGCGCAACCGGCGCCTTACTCACTGCCTTCTACATGTTCCGGGCAGTCTTTTTAACCTTCTACGGAGAATCGAGGATAGACCCTCATGTCCACCCCCACGAATCCCCCCCGGTGATGACCACCCCCCTCATCATCCTTGCCGTTCTCTCCGTGATTGGCGGCTGGGTAGGACTTCCCCTGCTCGAAGGAGGAAACCGCTTCAAAGAGTTCTTATCCCCGGTTATCCCGGCAGAAGAAGTGCTTCACCCCAACCCCGGTTTTGAGATCACCATGATGCTCGTCTCCATGGGCATAGCGATAATCGGGATCCTCATTGCCTACAACCTCTATCTCAAAAACAAGAATCTTCCCGACCAGCTTGCCACCCGCTTCAAAGGGTTATACACCCTGATCTATAACAAGTACTACATCGACGAGCTCTATAACGCCCTCTTTGTAAATCCCATCAAAGAAGGGTCCGATCTCCTCTGGCTCTCCTTTGATGACAAAGTGATAGACGGCATGGTAAACGGAGCCGGGAGCATGGTCAGGAGTTTCAGCGGAAGTTTAAGGAAGATCCAGACCGGCTATTTACAGAACTACGCCCTTTTCATCCTCCTGGGCGTGGTTGCAATCATCTTCTATCTCTTGAGGTAGCCCATGAAGATACTATCACTCATCACCTTTCTTCCCATCATCGGGGTACTAATCCTCATCTTCCTCAACAAAGATAACCACCGCCTCCTGAAGGGAGTAACCTTCATCGTCACCATCATAAACTTCATTATATCCATTCCCCTTTTCCTCGACTTTAACAGCACGAGTTCAGACATGCAGTTTGTGGAGAGAATGCCCTGGATCGAGCAGTACGGCATCACCTACCACGTCGGCATCGACGGGATATCCCTCTTCCTTGTTCTCTTAACCACCCTCCTCTCCATGATCTCCGTCCTTGCCTGCTGGCAGGACATCCAGAAAAAGGTAAAAGAGTTCATGATCTGCCTCCTCTTCCTTGAGACCGGCATGATCGGCGTCTTCATCTCCCTTGACCTCTTTCTCTTCTACTGTTTCTGGGAAGTGATGTTAATCCCCATGTATTTACTCATAGGAATCTGGGGCAGTCCTGCCCGCAGGATCTACGCCGCCGTCAAGTTTTTCCTCTACACCATGTTTGGCAGTTTACTCATGCTGGTGGCCATCCTCTACCTCTACTTTTTTAACGGCTCTCAAACCGGCGTATATACCTTTGATCTCCTTGCGCTCTATCAATTAACCATCCCCTATCACATCCAGGTCTGGCTCTTCCTGGCCTTTGCCCTGGCCTTTGCCATCAAGGTCCCCATGTTCCCCTTCCACACCTGGCTGCCTGATGCCCATACTGAAGCGCCCACCGTCGGAAGCGTGCTCCTTGCAGCTGTCCTCTTAAAGATGGGGACCTACGGTTTCCTCCGCTTCAACTTACCCCTCTTTCCTTCAGCCTCCCTTGACTTCATCCCGCTCATCTCCATCCTCGCCCTCATCGGGATCATCTACGGGGCACTCGTTGCCATGGTCCAGAAAGATGTCAAAAGACTCGTTGCCTTCTCTTCCGTCTCCCATCTCGGATTCGTCATGCTGGGCCTTTTCACCTTTACGGTCCAGGGCATCTCCGGCGGAATCCTCCAGATGCTGAACCACGGCTTCTCCACCGGCGCCCTCTTCTTGATTGTCGGCATGCTCTACGAACGGAGACATACCCGTATGATTGCTGACTTCGGCGGCATCTCCAAAGTAATGCCCATCTATGCCACCTTTTTCATGATTGTAACCCTCTCCTCCATCGGCCTGCCCGGCCTGAACGGCTTCGTAGGAGAGTTCCTGATTCTCCTCGGCACCTTTAAAGTCAACGTCACCTATGCCGTCTTTGCCGCAACCGGCGTTATCTTATCAGCCGTCTACATGCTCTGGATGTTCCAGCGGGTGATGTTCGGGGAAATAACCAAAGAAGAGAACCGCAAACTGAAAGATTTATCCCTCCGGGAGATCATCGTCCTCATTCCCATCATCCTCTTCATCATCCAGATCGGGGTCTACCCCAAGCCCTTTCTCTCCCGGATGGAGCCAACAGTCAAGAACCTGATAGCTCAAGTCCATACCAAGGCAGAAATGGGGAGATAGTATGAGTCCATTCACGAATCCCGGATTATCCCGCAAGGCGGGCAAAAAGACCGTAGGCCGTGAGGCCGGAGGCCGCGTCAGCGGTAAATAACTTTCCCGCAAAGCGGGCCAAACGAATGGAGAAAGGCCTACCCGCAAGGCGGGCCAAACGTGTTAAGGAGGTAGTATGCTGCAGCCCCTCATCCCGGAACTGATCATCCTCTCTACCGCCCTGCTCGTCCTGCTGCTCGATCTTGTTATCACCGAGAAGGACTTCCTTGGCTACGTAAGCCTCTTTGGGGTAATCGTAGCCCTCTTCTTCTCTCTCTCCCCCGTAATCCCCCTTGGCAGCTTCTTCTCCTCCATGCTGATCGTAGACCGGTTTACCATCTTCTTCGATTTACTCTTTCTCCTCGCTTCCTCCATCACCATATTGCTCTCCCTCCACTATCTGACCACAAAAGAGAATGTCCACGGGGAGTACTATACCCTCCTCCTTCTGGCTACCCTCGGCATGATGCTCATGGTGAAAGCAGCAGACCTGGTGATCGTCTTCCTGGGGATTGAGACCCTTTCCCTCTCCATCTATATCTTAGCCGGCTATCTCCGTACCGAAGCTAAATCCAACGAATCAGCCCTGAAGTACTTCCTCCTCGGAGCCTTCTCCACGGCCTTCTTGCTCTACGGCATAGCACTCATCTACGGAGCAACCGGCTCTACGAACCTCTCTGCCATCGCAACCGCTATCCGTGAGACGAATCTCCTTCAAAACCCCCTGCTCTTAATCTCCATGGGCCTGATTCTCATCGGGTTCGGGTTCAAAGTCTCGATGGTCCCTTTCCACATGTGGACACCCGATGTCTATGAAGGAGCTCCCACCTCCATCACCGCCTTCATGGCCGTTGGAGTAAAGGCCGCAGCGTTTTCCTCCTTCCTCCGGGTCTTCCTCTCCTCCTTCCCGGAGCTTCGGCCCACCTGGGTTGAATTACTCTGGGTCCTTTCCGTCCTTACCATGACCGTTGGAAACGTGATCGCCATCTCCCAGGATAATATCAAGCGAATGCTTGCCTATTCTTCGATAGCCCATGCCGGCTATCTCCTGGTTGGCATGATAGCCGGAGGCGAGTTTGGGATCTCCTCCATACTCTACTATCTCCTGGCCTATACCCTGATGAACTTAGGCGCCTTCGGCGTGGTGATCGCCTATGGGACGAAAACAGATGAGAACGTGCTCATCAAGGACTATGCCGGAATGGGTTTTAAATACCCCGTTCTTGCCTTCTGCATGAGTGTCTTCATGTTCTCGCTTGCCGGGATTCCCCCTCTCTCGGGGTTTGTGGGGAAGTTTTATATCTTCTCCTCCGCCATCAAAGAAGGCTATATCTGGCTTACCATCATCGGGGTATTAAACAGCCTGATCTCGGTCTATTACTATCTCCGGATCACCGTGCTCATGTACATGCGGGAGCCGGGGAAAGAGGTTATCTTATCCCTCTCCAATCCGGCCCTGATAGCAGCGCTGTTTGTTACCACCTTCTTTACCATCCAGATGGGCGTCTTCCCCAATGCCTATATGGAATTAGCCAGGGCATCGGTTATGGGGTGGTGAGAGGAATAATATGTTTTATCCGAAGACGGACCAAACGTTTTATTGAGGGGCGAGCCACCGGTTCGTCCCTCCATGGAGTAATTTCAAAGACAAGGAGGAATGATGAAAAGGACAATCTGTTTTCTCATGGCGGCAATGGTGTGCATGGCAGGCCCTCTGTTTGCCGGCACAGTAGAATTGCCCCAGACCGGCCAGACCACGTGCTATGACCAGTATGGAAATGTGATTAGTTGTGCCGGCACCGGGCAGGACGGAGAAATACAGGCAGGAATTGCCTGGCCGAGTCCCAGGTTCACGGTCAACGCTGAAACGGTGGTAGACAACCTCACGGGACTTGTCTGGGCACAAGACGGGAATATTATGACTACCAAAGACCCCGGATATGATTACGATGGTACACGCAATGATGGAGCAGTTACGTTCCAGCGTGCCTTGGAGTATGTGGCCAAACTGAACAATGAAGGTTACCTTGGCCAGAGTGACTGGCGCCTGCCCAACCTGAATGAGATGGAAAGCCTCATCAATGCAAATGAACCACACAACGAAACCTGGCTCAACAGCCAGGGTTTTATTAATGCGGGGCATGGGTCTTACTGGTCCTCTACGAGCGATGCCTACGATACAGGCAGGTCGTGGGTCGTCGATATGGGCGATAACAACGGCTACGTGGACGACTGGGGGGATAAGCCCGGCAGCAATTTGGTATGGCCTGTCCGCTCAGGAGAGTGCGATAACGCGGCCATCTGCCTTCCCAAGACAGGACAGACGACCTGTTACGATACTACAGGCGAAGTGATTCCCTGTTCCGGCACCGGTCAGGACGGAGACACGCAGGTCGGCGTTCCCTTGCCGAGCCCCAGGTTCACTGACAATGGAGATACCGTAACTGACAACCTCACCAGCCTGATCTGGACAAAGAATGCCAATGTGCCAGGCGATCATAAAACCTGGAAGGAGGCATTGGACTATGTGCAGGGGATGAATGCAGGCACCAATCCCAACTTCGGCCATAACGACTGGCGCCTCCCGAACAGAAAGGAACTCTACAGTTTAGTCGACCACACACAATACAACCCGGCTTTGCCAACAGGCCATCCCTTTACTAATGTGCAACTCGGCTCTTACTGGTCCTCTACGACCGATGCCCAGCATACATCCGATGCATGGTACGTCTATTTCCCCTATGGATGGGTGGGCTTCACCAGTAAGACGTTATCCTATGACCCCAATTTTGTATGGCCCGTCCGCGCCGGGCAGGCTGCGCCTTCGGGATGTTCAACCTGGACGGATGTGATTAATAAATATACTGCCTATGTAACCGGCCAGGCCACCTGGACAGATGTGATAAATTGCTATGGGGAATATGCGTCGTAGAAGAAGTATGAGAGAAATGCAACAATTATGGTTTCTTCAAAATAGAATGATGCCCAACTCGTCTCAGCAGACAGGTGTCACCCCTAATCTGAAAGGTCATGCGATACTCTCTGGTGACCCTTGCCTCCCAGATCGAGGCATGGCCTTCCATTTTCTTGATCTGAAGCGAAGGATGTCGGGGGTTTTCTATAAGGTATTTAATCTGTTTTTCAATCTGATCCTGAATATGGGCGGGAAGTTTTTTGTAATCCCTTGTGAAAGGGCGGGTAAAGGCAACCTTCATTTCTTGGACTTTTTCAGGGCCTTGATAGCATCACCGGCTTTGGAGAATGGTCCAATGACTTCACCCTTTTTTATGGCATCGTCTGCTTCCCTTTCCTTCTCCTGCCATTCCTTAGTCCAGAACCATTCCTGGTCTTTTGGCACTAATTTTTTGGGGATGAGGACAATAGCATTGTCTTTGACCGACGTATCCAGAAAGTCTCCTACATCCAGATGGAGAGAGTCGAAAACATCTTTTGGTATGGTGACCTGATGTTTTGGCCCAATTTTTATCGCAGCCATATTCCTACCTCCTTACTTTCTTACTATAAGTTTATAAGAGACCTTTAAGCGTGTCAAGAACAGATTGGGTTGTGATATAAAGGAGTCCATATCATGAAAAAAACCATCACCCCTGAATTCCTCTGGCACCTGGATAAGCTCTGCATGTGCTTTCAGGTGACCATCGTCACCACCGTGGATGCGCAGGGCAGGGTCAATGCCGCACCCTTTGGACTGGTTATCCCCTATTCCGGGGACCCGGAAAGACCCCAGATGATGTTCTGCTCAAACCGGATGTGGCATACCGCCCAGAACATCGAGGCAACCGGCGAGTTCGTGATCAACTACCCATCCTTCAGCCTCTATCACAAGGTGAGCGAGGCAGGGAAATTATGGCCTGAAGGGGTGAACGAGCTGGAGAAGGCAGGGCTTACCGCCATTCCGGCCCTCAAGGTGAGGCCGCCCTGGATCGAGGAATGCTACCAGCACATCGAGTGCCGCCTGGCTGAGATAATCCATCCCCACGAGAACCAGTCCAACCTGATCGGCGATATCGTGAGCATCTCCATCAACGAAGAATTCCTCTCCCTCTCCCAGACGGAAAAGATCAAGGACGCCGACCCCCTCTTCATCTTCGGCATCGACCTTTCCACTTTTACCAGCTTCTATCTCCGGGGCGGGGAAGCAAAGCCCTTTTCGCCCAAGGAACAATAAAGGATGATTGGATACTCCCTTATTGATCACATTCAGGTTCGATAATTTTTCGATAATTTTTCATTCGATAATTTTTCAGTTGACTGCTCTTTGGGTTGCTAATACAATCATTATCTTTTAATAAGGAGAGTTTTATGAATATTGTTGTTTGTGTAAAAATGGTTCCTGATACAACCCAGGTCACAATTGACCCTATCACGAATACGTTAGTGAGAGAAGGGGTTCCTTTTATTACTAATCCCTTTGATACCCATGCTATTGAGGAGGCCTTAAGGTTAAAAGACAAGTATGGAGCACATATTACCGCTCTATCAATGGGTCCTCCAGCGGCAGAGAGTGTACTCAAGCGGGCCATTGCATTGGGGATTGATGATGCTGTACTTCTAAGCGACCGTGCATTCGGAGGTGCAGATACCCTCGCAACGAGTAAGGTGTTGGCGGAAGCTGTTGCTAAACTCGGTGAAAAAGAACCAATTGACCTGATCATCTGCGGCAAGCAGACGATTGATGGTGATACGGCACAGGTAGGTCCCGGAATAGCTCGCCGGTTGCGATTTTCCCAACTCACCCTTGTTGATAAGATTATGGTTGTTGATCAGGACAAGAAGACCATACAGGTAAGGAGAAGGCTTGAGGGCTTCCATGAGATTGTAGAGTCAAAACTCCCCGCCCTCATTACGGTGCTCCGTGAGATCAATGTGCCCCGTTATCCTACGGTGCCCGGCAGGCTTGATGCAGCAGAGAAAAAACTTCCTGTCTGGACAAATGGTGAGTTAAAACTGGACCCGAATGTGATCGGTCTCAAGGGTTCCCCCACCCAGGTCAGGAGGATCTTTGCACCACAGAGGGAAAAAGGCGAGATTATTCCTGGTGAAGGGAAGTATATACACCAGGCGATAGACAAAGCGATTGAAAAACTTTCGAGCTGGGACATTGTCTCTTTTGAAAAGTAGGTAACATTCTCGGGAGGAAGGATGGAAGAGAAAGTAAAACAGAAAAAGAAGCCGCGGGGAAAAGCGGTACTGATACAGGGAAAGTGTATCGCCTGTGGCGCTAAATGTCAGGCGGCCTGTCCGACAGATGCCGTTGAAATGAGTGAGTCAGGAGAACCAATATTTCAAGATGCTAAATGCATTGGCTGCCGTAAGTGTATCAAAGTGTGTCCAGCGAGTGCCATCGAGATTATTTTCCCTCCGGGTGAAGCATCACTTTCCCCTGAGATAGAACCAGAAAGCCCGAGTGAGGAGGAGGAAGCAGAACCCACGAAAGGTGGATTGAATGTTTTTGCCTGGAAAGGGGTATGGGTATTCGTTGAACAAACTGATGGGGTAGCACACTCCGTTTCCTGGGAATTACTGGGCGTGGGAAGGACGTTAGCTCAGGATTTGGGGGTTGAACTGTCTGCATTTATTTTGGGCTCAAATATTAAAGCACTGGCAGACGAGGCTTTTGGGTATGGCGCAGAAAAGGTGTATCTTATGGATGATTCTATCCTGAGCCACTATCGCACTGACCCATATCTTCAAGGTTCGATATCACTCATACGAAAGTATAAACCTGAAATTGTTCTCATGGGCGCAACTGGATTGGGCAGAGACCTTGCTGGAGCAGTGGCTACGGAGCTCAAGACCGGTTTAACAGCTGATTGTACTGGGCTTACCATTGATAAGAAGATGCGTCTTCTTGAACAGACCCGACCTGCCTTCGGTGGGAACATCATGGCGACTATCTTAACTGAGACTGCCCGTCCCCAGATGGCTTCAGTGAGACCTCATGTTATGTCAAAGCAGGATTTTATGCCAGGCAGGAAAGGCGAAACGATCGTCGAGCCCTTCACCCTGTCCGAACGTGAAGTTGCTTCCAAGGTATTGGAAGTTATCAATCTTATTTCGGAAAGCTCTGTAGATATTGCCGCGGCAAACATTATCGTGAGCGGCGGGCGTGGTTTGCTGAATGCCGATAATTTTAAGCTGTTACAAAATTTCGCTGACCTTTTGGGAGGTGTTGTGGGATGCTCACGCAGTGCAGTGGATGCAGGATGGATTCCTCAAGACCGTCAGGTGGGTCAGACTGGCAAGACCGTAAAACCAAAGCTGTATATTGCATGTGGCATTTCAGGCGCAATCCAGCACCTGGTTGGCATGCAGGATGCTGACTACATTATTGCTATCAATAAGGATAAGACTGCACCGATTTTCGAAGTTGCACACCTGGGTATCGTAGGAGATGTCTTCCAGATCGTACCAGCAATCATAGAAAAGCTCAAAGAACGGGGTGCAAAGTCTATGATGTGTGAATGATCTGCACTGCACGATGGGATCGTATTGGTTGGTACATTTCTGGTGTATGAAACGTTAGAGAGAAAAGTGACCACTCAATACTCGTAAGTTAAAGGGATCAAAAGAAAGGGGTCTGTTTTGAGCAGGTTAGAGTCATTCCTATTTGCTATCGTTTTTCTGTTTGCAGCGGTTTTCTTTTTGAGAAACGTATACCGGTATTTTGCGATGCTTTGTCTGGGGAGGTGGGAAAACAGGTTTGACCTTCTCTGGTCGCGCTTCAAAGGCATGATCCTGTATGCATTCATCCAGCTCCGTGTTGTGAGTGAAAAGTTTGGGATAAACCACTTCGTTCTCTTCTGGGGATTTATGGTACTCCTCCTCATTAATTTCCAGTTCATCGTTGCCGGTATATTCCCCCGATTCTCTTTTGAGTTTTTAGGCCCCATCCCCTATGGCATGTTGCTTTTCTTGGCAGATATTATGTCTCTGGTAGTCCTCATATCAGTAGTTGTCTCCGTCATCAGGAGGATATTTTTTCGCCCTCCCCATATCGAGGCTACCTTTGAAGCTTTTTTCATTCTTTCGCTTGTTGCCTTTCTTATGGCAGCCTACTTCGGTTTACACGCCGCAGAGATTCAGTTAGGAGATGACACAATGAAAGCTTGGGTCCCTGTCTCCTCGGGTCTTTCGGGCCTTTTTACAGTTGTAGACAATGATACAACCCATCTGTTATCACGCTGCTTTTGGTGGATACACGCGATTGTTCTCCTTTTTTTCTTAAACTACTTACCATATAGCAAGCACCTCCATATTTTAACTGCTATTCCAAACTGTTTTTTCAGAAGCTTTTCCTTTGTCAACACGCTCCCCCGGATGACGTTCAAAAAGGGGCTCACCTTTGGAATTTCAAAGATCGTCCAATTTTCGTGGAAGGATCTTTTAGACTTTTTCTCTTGCACTGAGTGCGGGAGATGTCAGGCAGCCTGTCCAGCTAATAATACCGGGAAAGAATTGAACCCCAGAATTCTTATCCACCAGGGAAAAATGAATCTCTTGAAGAATGGACGAGCGATCCTATCCTCTCGCCCTGCTGACACCCTGGCGGCAGCACCTGATGGTGCTGCTATGGTTGTTCCGCTCATCAACCATCAGAAGGAAGAGAGTATCTCTACTGAGGCCATCTGGGAATGTACAACGTGTGGCGCATGTATGGAGAAATGCCCGGTATTTATCGAACATGTGCCAAAAC
>Ga0315282_10011286_pt1 | contig 13870 bp, 9 predicted proteins | sample YL17G07_20_MG_FD_203693 | JGI IMG/M metagenome (GOLD analysis project Ga0315282, IMG submission 203693) | Sediment microbial communities from Yellowstone Lake, YNP, Wyoming, USA - YL17G07_20 | ecosystem: Environmental > Aquatic > Freshwater > Lake > Sediment | place: USA: Wyoming | collected... | reverse complement strand
CCGGCGGCGTGTCGCAGCGCGACGCGCACGCGCGCCAGCAGCTCTTCGACGCCGAAGGGCTTGGTCAGGTAGTCGTCGGCGCCGAGGTCGAGCGCTTCGACTTTGTCGTGCTCGGCGCCGCGCACCGAGAGCACAACTATCGGCGTGCTCGACTGCGCGCGCACCTCCCGAATGACGGCGGTGCCGTCGATGTCGGGCAGGCCGAGGTCGAGCAAGATCAGGTCAGGGTGATAGCGCGGGTAGCGGTCGAGAGCCTGGGCGCCGGTCTCCGCCGTCTCGACGTCGAAGCCATGACGGGTAAGATTCGTCTTCAGCGCCCTCAGGATGCCGGGATCGTCCTCGACAACGAGAATTCGCGCGCCTGTTCCGTGCGTCATCCATCACGCTCCTGTCCCTCGGCTTCGATGTGGTCCCGAGCGCCCAGTGGCAAAGAGAAGACAAAGCGGTTGCCGCCGCCCGCACGGTTCTCCGCCCAGATACGGCCGCCGTGTGCCTCAACAAGGCCCCTGGCCACGGCAAGCCCCAGGCCCATTCCTTTGGGGCGCGCCTCCGCTTTCCGGACGCGGTAGAAGGGGTCGAAGAGGCGCGGCAGGTCTTCGGGCGATATTTCGGCGCCCCTGTCCGCCACCTCCACGCGCAGCTCCGCCCCGACCTGCCGGGCCGAGACGCGTATCTCTGTGCCCGCGGGCGTGTACTTGGCTGCGTTCTCAACCAGATTGACCAAGACGTCGCCGATCTCCAGGTAGTCGAGCAAGACCGGTGGCAACGCTTCCGGCACATCGACGACCACATCGTGCTGCGCGGTGACGGGCCGCAGGCGGCCGAGGACGTCGTCGATGAGGCCCGCGATGTCATGCCAGTCCTTGTCCGGGCGCAGCGCCCCGGCCTCGATGCGGGAGAGGTCGAGCAGGTTGCTCACCAGGCGGTTCAGGTACTCGGCGCCCTCTTCGATCGAGAGTGCGAAATCGCGTCGCTCCTCATCGGTCCACGCGACGTCTTCCTGGAGCAGGCTGCCGGCGGAGGCGATGATCGATGCCAGGGGCGTCTTCAGGTCGTGAGACACGGCGTTGAGGAGCGCGGTCTTGAGCTCGTCCGTCCGCTGTAGGATTTCCGCTTCCGTTGCCACTTCCCGCAACCGGACGCGCTCGACCGTCAGTCCAAGCTGGTTGGCGACGGCGAGGAGGAGACGGTCGTCGGCGGTGCTCAATGGTCGAGCGCCACGCCCCCTGACGAGAAGAAGATTGCCGACCTGACGGTCTTGCAAGTAGACCGGCACCCTGTGCAGCCTCTCATGCCCGGCGGGCTGCGCGAAGACCTGCGCGCGCGGCGGCACGACGCGAATCCAGCGTCCCAGCGCGCGGGACCCGCGGTCGGACGGTGCGTGACTGAGGATCTGCGCCGGCGGCGGATTGGCGAGATGGGCGATCTGCAGCGCTTCCGGCTCGCCGGCCTCAGCCTGAATGGCCAGCGGCGCGTTCTCGCCGAAATGCACGACGACTGCGGCAAGCTCCAGTTCTTCGCGCAGCCGTTCCGCGACGGCGGTCAACGCGTCGCGGAAGTCCGGCGTCTGCATGAGCCGGACAACGTCGTACAGGACCACGGCCTCTCTCCGGCGGCGCTCCGTCTCGCGGGCCCGCCGTCGCAGGGCCGCGCCGAGCTCGCCCGTGATAATGCCTGTCACGAGTAGCGCCCCCAGCGCCAGCCACTCCTCTGTACCGGCCGCAGTAAGCCGGTGATGAGGTCGGATAAAGAAGAAGTCGAAGGCAAGGATCGAGACGATCGAGGTGAAGACAGCGGGAACGCTCCCGAAGGCGATTGCCGTGATCAGGACGCCGAGGAGGTAGAGTATCGAGATGTTCGCAATGTTCGCGAACTCCCGGATGAGGGCAATGACGCCGGTCACAAGCGCCGTGAGCGCCAGAGCGACGACATAGCCCGCCCAGGGCCGGGCGAAGAGAGACCGATACAATCGCATCATCCTACATTGGAGTATACCGCCGCGATCCGGCGGCAAGGAAGCAGGCTCCGGCCAGGGCGCGCCGTCCGCGTCAGCGCGAATCATCAGGGGTTCCCCCGATTGACCGTCTTCTCCACGCAGCCAAGAATTGAAGATGGTGTGCGGGGTAAAGGAAGACGAGCCTATGTGCGTCGACGTCTTCGCTCGCGGCCAAAGCGCCGGCCCGCCGCTAAGATGCCCCTTCCTCGTCGCGGTCGGTCGCAGCCCATCCGCGGCCTGCGACCATCGCTGCTCCCTGGCGGACGCACGCTTCTGGCGCCCGAGCGCCGACCTGGAATCGACCACCTGTGGCACGCCCCGGTTCGCGCGCTGCCCTCGCTTCGTCGCTGCCTCGGGCTCGCCGCGGAGAGATGATGCCGCGTCAAGATTCGTCGATTCGCGCGGCCGTGAGGCGGAGCGCACGCTGAGCTGGATCGGCGTGGGAGCGCTCGGCTGCGTTGCGGGAATCGCCATTAGCGCCCTGGCTTTTCTGCTGTTGCCAGGTCCGCGAGGCACAGGTAACGGCAGCTTCGAATCGCACGTCGCCGGCGTTATCGCCACGGCGCCGCCGAGGATGCCGGTCGACGGCGGCCGAGCTCCCGATTATCAGATGACCGAGGCGGAGAAGAAGGCGGAATTCCCCAGGCCGGTCCGTCCGTCCGCGACCGCGATCCCTCCGGTCGAAGTCGAGGATGTCGAGCCTGCGCCGGAACCACCCCCCAGCGCCGCCCTCGCCGGCGGCGATCCGGCGGGCCCAGACGAGGTGACGCACGTCGTCGAAGAAGGCGAGACGCTCTGGGGCATCGCAGCCGACAACGGGATAGACGTGGGCGACCTCGCTGCCCGCAACGGCCTCCCTGAGGACGCGCTCGTTGTGACAGGCGATATCCTCGTCATCCCTACGACGGCGTCAGAGGGCCAGCCCTAGGCGGCTCATCGTTTCGTCGAGGGGTTCTCTCGGCTCGTCCGAGCTGCCATCGCATCTCCGCCTTCCCATCTCGTCGAGCCGCTCGGTTGTGCTACCATGGCCTAAGGAGCAGCGCTCTTCCATCCCTCAGGCGTGTGATTCGACGGGTCGAAGAGCGCTGACACGCATATGTCCGTGCCACCCAGAAGCCGCGGATCCGCACGCGTGCGCGCCGAGCACTCCTACTTCGTGCGACGCCTGCTGCTTCCCGCGCAGACTTTTATCCATGCCCAGGCTGTGAGCGGCATCGTCCTGTTGGCAGCCGCGCTGGCCGCCATCGTTTGGGCGAACTACCCGTGGAGCGATTCTTACGAGGACTTATGGACTCACGTGATCGTCCTGGACGTAGGGGTATTTCGGATCGAGGAGACGGTGCGTCACTGGACGAGCGATGGTCTGATGGTCTTCTTCTTCTTCGTCGTAGCGCTGGAGATCAAGCGCGAACTGGTCCACGGAGAGCTGTCATCCCGCCGTAAGGCGATGCTCCCCGTCGCCGCCGCGCTGGGCGGGATGGCCTTGCCGGCTATCATCTACGCCGTGATGAACGCGGGTGGGGCGGGGGCGCGCGGCTGGGGCATCCCGATGGCGACGGACACCGCCTTCGCGCTGAGTGTGCTGGCGCTGGCCGGCCCGCGCATCCCGGTCGAGGCGCGTATCTTCTTGCTCGCGCTTGCGATAGTAGACGACATTGGTGCGATACTTGTGCTCGCCGTTTTCTACACCGAAAGCCTCTCGCTGACAGCGCTGGGCGTGGCGCTGCTGTTGCTGGCGATCATTGCGGCGATGAACCGCCTCGGCGTCGTGAGCATGACGCCTTACTTCGTAGTCGGCGCGTTCATTTGGGTTGCTGTCCTGAAGTCGGGGATTCACGCCACCATCGCCGGCGTCGTCCTCGGCGCGCTTGCGCCCGCTAGGCCGTATCTCGACAAGAGCCTGTTCACGGAGCGCGCCGGGGCGCTGTTCAGAAGGTTCAGGACGGCGATCGCGCGGAACGACCAAGAAGCGGCCGAGACAATGCTCGGGGAGATCGAGGAGCTGACGCTAGCGGTAGAGGCCCCGGTTGACCGGCTTGTGAGGCAGCTTCAGCCCTGGGTCAGCTACGGCATCGTCCCCATCTTCGCCCTGGCGAATGCCGGCGTGGTCATTTCCGGTAGCGCGGTCCGTGCGGCGGTCGAGAGCAACGTGACGTTCGGCGTCATCGTCGGGTTGCTTGTGGGGAAGGCTGTCGGCATCACCGCCGCCTCCTGGCTGGCAGTGCGCTTCCGCATCGCCTCCATGCCAAAGGCAATGAACTGGCCCCGCCTCGCCAGCATCGGAGTGGTCGCCGGAATGGGTTTCACGGTTTCCCTTTTCTTCACCGAGCTCTCGTTTGCGCAGAGCGACGTGATATCAGACGCGAAGCTGGGCATCCTCTCCGCCTCGATCCTGGCAGGGGCCCTCGGCTACTTGCTGCTGAAGTGGTCCTGGCGAGGCGCGAGAGTCGAGAAGCCGCGCATGATAGAGCTCCGCGAGTAGGCAACGTCATTCAGAGTAGCGATGTCCTCCCTGCAAGATACCGCGCCCTTTAGCGGGCCCCCAGCAGCAGCTCCACCAGCAGTTGGTCGAGACGCTCATATTTGAGGCCCGGGCCGGCCAGCGCGGCGATGTCGAACGGTGTCTCCTTGAGCCGGCGCGCTCTTTCCGGCGTGTACGGGCCCAGCAGGCCCGTGTCATCGCGGCCCAGACCGCGCAGCTCGGCGAGGAGCGCTTGTATCTCGCGGTCTTCGTTGTAGCGACGGACCTTCGCCTGCAAGACCTTATAGCTCCGCATGCAGCCCAGCGCAAAGTCCCAGACGCCGTCCTCGTCCTCCGTGCGATAGGGATGCGCGTCGAACTGGCGCGGGCCTTCGTAGCCACCTTCCTCGAGCAGCTTGACGACGAAGAACATCTCCTTCAGGCTTTCGGAGGCGAAGCGCAGGTCCTGGTCGTAGCGCGTCCCCTTCTGGTCGTTCAGGTCCACATGGTAGAGCTTGCCCGCGTCCAGCGCCTGGGCGACGGCGTGGGCGAAGTTCAGCCCAGCCATGTGCTCGTGGGCGACCTCCGGGTTCACGCCGACCATCTCCGGGTGGTCCAGGGTCTCGATGAAGTGCAGCATGTGGCCAGTGGTCGCGAAGTAGATGTCGCTGCGCGGCTCGTTGGGCTTTGCCTCCAGGGCGAAGCGGAGGTTGTACTTCTGGTCGATTGCGTACTCGCAGAGGAAGTTCATCGTCTCGCGGCAGCGCCTGATGGCGTCGCGGGGGTCCTTCGCGGCGTCGGTTTCGGCGCCTTCGCGGCCGCCCCAGAAGACGAAGATGCCGGCGCCCAACTCGACGGCCATGTCCATGGCACGCATGACCTTTTGCAGAGCGAAAGCGCGGACGCGGCTATCGTTGGATGTGAATGCGCCGTCTTTGAACACGGGATGGCCGAACAGGTTCGTGGTCCCCATGGTCACCGTCATGCCGGTGTCGGCGAGGGTGCGACGGAACTCGCGGACGATGCGCTCGCGCTCCGCGGGTGTGCAGTCGATAGGGACGAGGTCGTCGTCGTGCAGCGACACGCCGTAAGCGCCGAGGTGGCTCAACTTTTGCAGGACGCGTGGCAGCGGGATTGGCTCGCGGACTTCGGAGCCGAACGGGTCGCGGCCGCGGTTGCCGACGGTCCAGAGTCCAAAGGTGAAGTGATCGGCTTTGCTGGGGGTGAACTCGTCTACGGGCATAGCATCCTCCCTGGTGACGTGCAGGCGTCTAGATTCTAGGGGAGCAACCGTCCGGGAGTCCAGCGCGTCCGCTGCTGGGCGCGGCTGTCCGGCACTCGCGCCGCAACCGCTGGGGGAGGTAGATGCCTGCCGGTCGGCAGCGCGGAAGACCCCGGGGGCACGTGGAAGCAGCCGAGGGGTCTCGATGCCGGTTCGGGACTGCTACGGTTGCGAGGCCGGAGGGGCTTCGCCGACTGGCTTACCTTCTGGTCCGGTGGGACCGGGCGTACCAGCCAGCAACGCCAACAGCGGCCGCGACAGCCATCAGCAGGGCAACCCACGTAGCGACCGCCTGATCGGAGCGCCCGGAGGTTCCGCCTGACTCAGCAGCGATGGCTGCCGGTGGCAACAACACGGCGCCGCCTACGCCATGCGGCGTGGGCCGCGGTGTATAAGTGGCTGTCGGCGCAGTCGTGCCGATGGGTGTTGGAGTCCGCGTGCTGGTCGGTGGCGGCGGAGGCGCGGTCGAGGTGGCTGTTGGAGAGACCGGTGTAAACGTGCGCGTCGGCGTGAACGTCGGCGTGAACGTCGGCGTCGACGTGCGCGTCGGCGTGAATGTGGGCGTCGACGTGCTGGTCGGAGTCGGCGGGATCGGCGTGAACGTGGGTGTAGGTGTCCATGTATCCGTAGGCGTCGGCGTCCAGGTGAAGGTCGGCGTGGGCGTCCAGGTTCTGGTGGGAGTGTAGGTCGGCGTCGACGTGTTGGTAGGCGTGAACGTCGGCGTCGACGTGCTGGTCGGCGTGAACGTCGGCGTCGACGTGTTAGTCGGCGTGAACGTCGGCGTCGACGTGTTAGTCGGCGTGAACGTCGGCGTCGACGTGTTGGTAGGCGTGAACGTCGGCGTCGATGTGTTAGTCGGAGTGAACGTCGGTGTCGACGTCTTAGTCGGCGTGAACGTCGGCGTCGGCAGGATAGGCGTGAACGTGGCCGTCGGCGTGTACGTCTTCGTCGCCGTCGGCGTGTTGGTGCTGGTGGGCGTTGCGGTGAACGTAGCCGTTGGCGGAACCGGCGTGACTGTCGGCGTGCGCGATGGCGTTGGGGTGCGCGTCGCCGTGGGCGGCGGTGGACAGAGGTTGCCGACCTGGATCTGGTTGGAGCGGTCGCCCACCGAGTCGCCGTCCAGTGATACGTACCGGATGTGGAAGTTGGCGCCGGAGATCGACGACGAGCCGAAGCCGTTACCCCAGCCGGGGTCCGCTGCCTGCGCCAGGTGACCGCCGAACCACAGGCCAACGACGCTGTTCTTTACGGTGGTCGTGAACGTTATGTCTACCTGCACCTTGCTATCGCCACAGTTCTGGAAGCAGTCCGGGTCGCTGTCGGGCAGGTGCGCTTTGCCCGGATCTCCAGAGCCGTCGAGGCTCGGGAAGGAGACGGTCACGGAGCCGGAGCAAGAGGGAGAGCAGCCGAACCGGACATTGCGCAGGGCCGGCGTCTCTCGCGCGGCGACCGAGTCGAACGGGTCGGACACGATCGGGCCGAGGGAGGCGCCGAAGAGGCTGTTACAGGTGCTGCTGCCGATAAATGGGGGCAGGTCCGCGCACTGGTTGAGCCCCGCAGAGCCGACAGGCATAGTCCCCTCGACATTAGTCAGGAAATCATAAGCGTACTTGCTCGACTTCGAGAACTCGTATTCAAGGCGGATGGTGTGAGTGCCCTTCGAGTCGATCTGATGGAAGAGACGCTGCGGTACGGAGTCGCCCTCGCAGTAAACGGAGTTGCTCGACTGGATTGAGCCGGTGGTCCAGTCGCAGGCATCGATGGTGTTGTCGTTGTCGACGTCGTTGCGGCACTGGTTCAGGTCGATGTTGCAGTCGGAGAAAACAAAGCCGGCGACGGGGATTTCTTCGCGGTCGCCTGACCAGGGCGACGGGTAGACCCTGATCTCGTAGTTCCCGACGATGCCGTCGAGCTGGTAGTAGTAGACAAACTCGCCGGAGCCGCCACTGTGGACGCTGTCCCAGCCCGGGAGAAAGGTGCCGTCGCCCTTCACGATCGTGCCGTTGGGCCTGATTATGGGGATGTCGTAGTCGGTGTCGGCGGCGAAGCCCGTGCCGGTGACGGTGACGATTTCGCTGGAGAAGTAGTCGGCTTTGTCAGTAGTCAGGACCGGCGCCGCCTGGGCACGGTAGCGCACCGCCAGAATCGCGCCCGCGACGCATAGCAGTGCGATAATCGCCAGGCCAATCCGGAAGGCGGATGATTTCAGAAGCGTCTTGCCCTTGGGCATCCAGCGGTGCCTGTCGGTTCTTCCCGCACGTCGCGCCTATGGGCATCCTGCCCAGGGCGATACACGGTCAGGGGCAAACAAAAGCTGCCGGGGCGGGGGGATTACGAGCCACCAACTGCGCTTAGTATAGCGCTGTTCACCCTCTTGTCAAGGCTTTTCTACCGGACAGTTGTCTCGTTTTCCGACTTTTCGACTGCTGCCTAGCGGCGGCCGCCCGTGTAAGCGGGCCGGAAAGGGACAGCTACTCACCGTAGCAGATATTGTCCTCGGGGGGCTCTTCTGTCTCCGGCGCGCGCGCCAGGAGTGACCCGTCTGAAAGCCATGCGACTTCGGACGAGGCAAGCGCGTGGGCGCTCCCCGTGTCGAAAGAATCGGCGGCCCGCGAGATCTTGCCGCCGGCGAACACGAGCACGGTGGCGCCGTGCAGCTCAAAGGTCCCGGCAGCGCCATCCCGTACCGCAACACCGCGGCCGATGCTGCCGCGCATAGTCCACTTGAAAAAGACCCTGTCCACAGCGCAGAACGGCGGCGCAGAAACAGCGAGACGCAGGTCCTGAATCACGGAGATGAGCGCGCGGAGGTGCTCGGCAATCTGATCCCGGCCGCTCAACACGTTGCCTTCGCCGAACTCGCCGTAGCGACCATCCTCCGCGAAAAGGGCCGCAATGCGGTCGACGTCACGAGCGTTCCACGCAGCGACGTAATTGGCGAGCGACTGCCTGAGTGCGTCTTCATCTGCTTTGGTCTGCATCGAGGTCTTCCTCGCGCCCCGCGTTGAGCCTGAGGGTACATGTTCAACCTAAAGCAGCGCGGTTCCAACCGTGTTTCGTCTCTGTTACGGCACGGTTAACTTTGGCGAGGTGGGTGGAACTCGAATTTGTGGAGGCTAGCTGCTCGTGTGCGAGGTGGGCGCCGAGTCGCGGGGGCGCTGCACGAAATAGGCCGGGACAGCAGCCAGCCAGAGGAGGAACCCGGCGACGAGGAAGGAGCGGTCAAACGAGCCTGCCGCGGCCTGCGCGAAGATGGCCTGCAACTGCTGCGATAGCCGATCGAGCGTGGAGCGGTTAGCATCGGCGACGTCCGGGCCGGCCATCTGCTTGACGCTGTCGTAGAGGTCGAACTTCTGCTGTTCGCCGGACGCAGCCCCCTGGCTGGACGCGGCAGAGACCGCGGCGGCGATCGCCTGAACGATCCCCTGCTTGACCGGATCCGGCAGGTTCGACTGCTGGACCGCAGCGGTCGCCTGGGTCTGGGCATTGGCGAGACGGGGGTGCAGCGCGCCGAGAAAGACGGCGACGAGGACCGCCAGGCCGAGCGTGAAGCCGACCTGTCGCGACGTGCTGAAGACGCCGGCGCCCACCCCCCTGCCTGCGACCACCCAGGGCTCCCATGGCAGCCGAAGCGAGCGGTGCAAACGCCAGGCCGGAGCCGATGCCGGCCACGATCAGTCGCCAGAAGATCTTGACGTACGGCTCGCCGCCGCTCAACTGGGAGAAGAGGAACATGGCGATGCCAAACACGATCATCCCCGACACGACGAAGACCTGCGGCCCGTACCGGTCGCTCATACGGCCGGTGACGGGCCCGACGACCATGATCGTCGCGGGAAGCGGCGTCACTGCGAGCGCCGCCCTGAGCACCGAGTACCCCTCGACGACGGTCAGGTACTGGACGAACAGGAAAAGGGCGCCAAAGAAGCCTATCCCAAGAACAAGCATCGTCGCGTTGGCGGCCGAAAAGGTCCGTTCTCTGAACAGTCGCAGGTCGATGATGGGGTCTTTGACAATGCTCTCCGTGATCACGAAGAGGGCGCCGAAGACGAAGAATATGGCGAAGAGGCCAAGAATGAACAACGACGACCAGCCGACGGTCTCGCCCCGCACCAGACCGAGCGTAAGGGCGAACAAGCATATCGAGAGGGCGGCCACCCCTGGATAGTCGATCTTCTGGGCCCCTTCGGCGTCGCGCGATTCCGGGATCAGGACGAGGCAGGCAATGACCGCAACCACTCCGACGGGCACGTTGACGAAGAATATCCACTCCCAGCTAGCGTACTCTGTGAGCAGGCCGCCGAGCGTCGGGCCGATAGCGCCGGCGGCCGCGGACACGGCGCCCCAGATGCCGACGGCGGCGCCGCGTTGATGCGGCGGAAATGCGACGACGAGGATGGTCAGGCTGACAGGGATCATGATCGCTGCGCCTATCGCCTGGAAGGCGCGTAAGGCGATGAGCAGATTGATATGATTGGCAAGCCCGCAGGCCATCGAGAAGGCAGTGAAGACAACGATACCGATTACGAACAGTTTCATGCGGCCGAAACGGTCGGCGACGCGGCCGGCGGGTATCAGCAGCACGGCGATGGCGAGGTTATACGAGTTCAGGACCCAGGTGACCGTCTCGATGTCTGTCTTGAGCGCCTGCTCGATGGTGGGCACGGCAATGGTGACGATCGAGGCGTCGAGAATCGCCATGAACAGGCCGAAGACGGCGGCGATTAAGATCAGCCACTTGTTGCGGTAGCGCATCCTGCACAATCGGCGGTCCGGCGTGACCGCGTCCTCGCCTTCTTAGCCGTCGAAGCGGCAAGCGCAAGGCACCCTTCGTGGTCAAGTCAGGCACCCGCTCGCCGCTCTCGACTCCATTCTACACGGCCCGGGCTGCTTGCAGGACGCGACGGGGGACACTCTATTTCAGAGTGTCCCCCTACTCGATCTCCCTTGCCATGCCGGCGCCTTGAGGCGCCCGGTCGACTGCTTCGTCGCTACGGGGTTTCGACGTATGGCGCGTCCATTCCCACCTTTGGCTGCTGGCCGAAGCCTTCCGGCGGCGTCATCGGCCTGCAGTCCGGGGTCGACTCGTAGCTGACGGGATCGCCAACGGCCACCCATCTCCCATTTTCAACTTTGTTGATGATAAGCGTCTCACTGCCCTTGTGGTCGGTGGGACTGGTGGTGAGAGGCGCATAGTCCTCACAGGTCGAGCACCAGAACTTGCACATGTTCTCGGAGGCATCGAGGAAGCTCTCGCGGGTGAGGTCTTTGCCAGCCATCTCCAGGCCCCACACCGTCGTTTCCGCAACGGCCATGCCGTAGAGCTCGAAGTTGTTCAGGTCACCCGTGGTGCCGTTCTTGAACTTGTCCCATATCTTCATGTACTTCTGGACTCCCGGGATGCTGGTGTCGTAGACCTGCTTGCCGAAGGTGGAGGCCACGATTCCTTCGGCGTTCTCGGGAGTAGCCAGAGCAATGAAGATGTCGCTGCAATTGATGTTGCTGACGACGATGGGGACATCCCAGCTCAGGGTCTTGCGCGCCGTGTTCACCAGGCTGGCGCCCTGCGGCGGGATAGCGAACACGACGAGCACGTCGGCGCCGGCATTCTTGAGGCGCTGTGTCTGGGCGGAGACGTCGGAGACGAGGACGTCGTACTTCTCGACGTCCACGATCTCGACGTCGCTGCCTTCGATGCCCTGACGAACGCCTTTGTCGCCGTCCTGGCCCAACTGGTCGCTCTGCTCCAGGATGCCCAGCTTGGCGTTGGGGTACGTCTTCGAGATGTACTGGCCGAGGAACTTACCTTCCGTGATGTAGTCCGGGTTGCCGGCAAAGCGGTTCTTGGCGACTGGGTTCGTCCACTTGTCGAGTCCGGTGGAGAGGGACATGTCTGGGATGCCCCTTTCCTCCAGGTACTTCCAGACGGCGGAGTGCGTCTCCTCGCCAAGTCCGCTGATGATGCCGAAAACCTTGTCTTGCTCGACGAGCTTCCTGACGACCTCCACTGTGTCCGCCGGGTTGTAATGGTCATCGCCGATGAGGAAGGTGATCTTGCGACCGTAGATGCCACCCTGGGCGTTGATGTAGTCGAAGAAGGCCTTCATCCCGTAGGCTATGGGCGCGTAGGCCGCGGCCGGGTTGCCGCTCAGTGGATAGTGAGTGCCCAGCTTGATCTCGGTGTCGGTGACGCCGGTGCTGTCGCCTGCGCCCACCGTAGATTTCCCGGAGGGAGTCGCTTCGTCCGTGGAGCCTCCCCCGCCACAGGCTGTCACCGTCAGTACGATGGCGACAAGGGCCACGCTCAGCGCGGTCCAACCCAGCTTCTTGAACGACATTTTTCACCCTCCTGAACAGTGAAGAATCCGAACGCCGGCGCGTGCCCGGCGCTAGCGATTGACAGAATAGTACACTACGGAGCCGCTGTGCGCACGCAGCCGACGTTAGGAGCGCGATGAGTCTCTAGCGAAGGGATCTGGTCGCGCAGGAGTCAGAAAGGGGACGAGCATGTACTGCCCGCCCCCTCGAAATGCCGCGTAGGGAGTGCTAGGGAGTGTCGACGTACGGCGCGTCTCTCCCCACCTTCGGTTGCTGATCGAAACCTTCCGGCGGCGTCATCGGCGTGCAGTCCTTGGTCGACTCGTAGCTTGTAATGTCGCCCTCGGGCACCCACTTGCCGTTTGCCACTTTGTTGATGATCAAGACCTCGTTGATTTTGTGGTCCGTTGGGCTCGTCTGCCAGGGCCCGAAGTCGGTGCAGGTCGAGCACCACACCTGGCACATCGATTGGGCGGCGTCGAGGTAGGACTGCCGACTGAGGTCCTTGCCGGCCATCTCCAAGCCCCACACCGTCGCTTCGGCGATGGACATGCCGTAGAGCTCGAAGTTGTTCATGGGGCCGCTGGCGCCGTTCTGGAACTTGGCCCATATCTTCTCGTATTTCTGAACTCCCGGAACTTCGGTGTCGTACGCCTGGTGGCCGAATACTGAGCTTATGATGCCCTCTGAGTTCTCCGGGGTAGCCAGCATGATGAAGATGTCGCTGCAGTTAATAGCGCTGACGATGATAGGGACGTCCCAACTGAGGGTCTTGCGGGCCGTCGTGACCAGGCTGGCGGCCTGCGGCGGAATGGCGAAGACGGCGACGATGTCGGCGCCGGCGTTCTTTAGCCGCTGCGTTTGGGCGGAAACGTCGGAGACCACGACGTCGTACTTTTCCACGTCCACGATCTCAACGTTGCTACCCTCTATGCCCTTGCGCAGACCCTTTTCACCGTCCTGTCCCAACTGGTCGCTCTGTTCGAGTATGCCGAGCTTCCCGTTGGGGTATGTCTTGGCTATGTAATGTCCCAGGAAGTCACCCTCTGTGACGTAGTCGGGGTTGCCGGAATAGCGGTTGTAGCTGACGGGGTTCGTCCACTTATCGAGACCCGTCGAGAGATACATGTCGGGAATGCCCTTTTCCTCCAGGTACTTCCAGACGGCGGCATGCGTCTCCTCGCCCAGCCCGCTGATGATGCCGAAGACCTTGTCCTGCTCAACGAGCTTCCTCACTACCTCCACGGTGTCTGCGGGGTTGTAATGGTCATCGCCGATCATGAAGTTGATTTTGCGACCGTAGATGCCGCCCTGGGCGTTGATGTAGTCGAAGAACGCCTTCATGCCGTAGGAGATGGGAGCATAGGCCGCGGCGGGGTTGCCACTCAGTGGGTAGTGGGTGCCAAGTTTGATCTCCGTGTCGGTGACCCCTGTCGTGTCGGGGGTGCCGACCGGCTTGCCAGATCCCGTCTCCGAGGAGGACGTGTCATTTGCGCCGCCACATGCTGTCAGCATCAGCACGACGGTGGCGAGGGCCACGCTCAGCGCGGTCCAGCTCAGTTTCTTCACAAGTGACATTTCTCACCCCCTCGTCTTGAACTCCCCGTCATCGGGCCCGCCCGACGAAACGATCTGCCAGATGGTACACTACAGGGCGACTAGGCGCACGCCTCCGACGCCCCCTTGCGGCGTCGGAGCGGCCGCCCGCCCGCTATTGCGGTGTCGATTCAAAGCTGACCGGCTCTCCGAACGCCACCCACTTGCCGTTTTCGACGCGATCGTACATCTCGATCTCCAGCGGCCGGTGGTCAGT
>Ga0315282_10011285_pt1 | contig 13870 bp, 11 predicted proteins | sample YL17G07_20_MG_FD_203693 | JGI IMG/M metagenome (GOLD analysis project Ga0315282, IMG submission 203693) | Sediment microbial communities from Yellowstone Lake, YNP, Wyoming, USA - YL17G07_20 | ecosystem: Environmental > Aquatic > Freshwater > Lake > Sediment | place: USA: Wyoming | collected... | reverse complement strand
ATTTTACCCTTTACTATGGGAGTAGAAGGGATTGAGAAGCTCAGAATAATGTCTTTTTATCGGCAGACTCTTTTTCCTTTTTCTGGCTTGCCCTATGGAATTAGATATGCCTTTTGTGGAGATTTTATGGCGACTTATCCCAGTTATCAAAAACAGCTGATGAAGAAAGTTAACAGCCTTAGACCTGAGGAAAAATTAAAAATATTGAGAAGTCTTGGATGCGAGTATTATATCGGAAACCAGCCAATGTTTTTCCCTGAATCTGCCCGAAAAATTGTGGTTGAAGGATTTACTCAGTATATAGAAAGAATATCAGATGAGCCAGCCAGACCAACGGTGGTTTTTAATGCTATTCAGGCTGAAGGGCTCGACCAGAAGCTGAGAATTTTTATAAGTCCTGAATTTAATCCGCAAAAAGAAGTAGTGGTGGATCAAAGCGTTAAAGTTCCTGAAAATTTTATACTTAATGGGCCGCAGGCAAAAGCCGCGGGTGTCGAAGGTGATTTAATCACCAGCAATTATTCTATTGAGGTCCTCGAAGAAAAATCCGGCTTTGGCCGTTATAGAGCCAGCCTTGATAAAGATGGAATAGTGGTTATCCCATTTAATTGGGCTAAGGGCTGGAAAGCCTGGATGGATGGTAAAAGAACTCCTGTTTTTGAAGCTAACCTTTTTTCTAAAGCCATAATCGTTCCGGCCGGTGAGCACGAAGTGGTGTTAAGATACCGGCCTGATAGTTTTTTAATTGGTTCAGTTTTAAGTCTTGTTTCTCTTCTTGTGATAATTATAACCTGGGCCTATTTTTATCTGCGAACCCGCCGAAAATTGATTTGAGCTTTTGCTCTGATGGCCATAAGCATTAGGCTATTAAATTCCAGAATCAGTACTTTTGAAAAAGTTTCCCCCAATCAGTCTGCAGGATTTTTTTTGTCCTTCTCCGGCCGATAAAGGGATACCAGAGATAATCATGGAAAATTATGGAGGCTAAATAAGACCATGGGGTTAGAAAAGAGCGCAGAAGAAGTTTCTCAAGGGGTTTGAGCGGTCCCCAGTAGATTAATTTCTGCCCCCAGCTGGCCAGGGTATTTTTATCTTTTTGAAAATGAAAACTAACTTCAGAAATGTCTTCACCCACAATTTCTATTTCCTTGAGGTCGCCACAACCCAGCCCGGCCTCATGAGCTAAACGGATGAACTTAAGCTCCATCGGCTCAAAGCCCATCATCTTGGCGGCCACGGCGTCAATGGCTACCTGGTCGGCAGAGGCCAGAATATAGTTTTTGATATGAGGGACCATACATCTCGGACCGGGGCCATCGCCGGCAATTGTTCCATCCATCACCGCGAAGATTCCGGAATGAATTTCCTTCTGAACGGTCAGCAGGTCAACCAGAGTTTCGTGGATGACGGAATGAGTGTAATGACGCTTTTCGTTCAGCAACCCACCAAAGGCGTTTTTCATCGCCCCGGTCATCGTGGTAAAAACGTGAGTTTTCATCGTGGGCAGATGGATGATGCTGCTGCCGATGAAGCGTTTGGGAATCTTGATGCCATCCGGAAAAATATCATAGAGAACGCGAATCTTACCTTTGGGCTCATAGCGAACCCATTCTTCATTTTCATACAGGTGAATGTTTCTCAGGCCATATTTCTGGACGACCGGAAGATGTTTGTTATTTCGCTCGCCTCTTTTGGCTGAAACTACCACTGTTCGGTTATGGCAGGCATAAAGATTTTCTTTTGGATAGCCGTCGTCAAGGAGTGTTTTAATCACGCCTTCCAGCTGCCAGGGTGGAGTGGAACAAGCTGGATAGTAATAATGCCAGGAAATATTTATTTTCAGAGCAATTTCTTTATCTTTGCGCAAGTAATTTTGGTATTCAGCCAGATGCATCAGCCGGACATAATCTTCCAGCACTGTCTCTGGTGATGTTTTAAAAACTGCTACCTTCGGTCTGGTCATTGTGTCCTCCGCTGATTAATTTTAGTTCATTTTAGATATAAAATCAGGCCCACCGAGATTACCCATAAAATTATGTCAGCGAGTAAAGGTTTGTCTTTGAGCACCAGTTCTTCTGGCGTGCCACCCTGATTCTTCTGATGAACTAAATATAAATAACGAAATATGCCATAAAGAACAAAAGGTGTGGTTAAAATAAGATTGCGGGTATGGAATTTGGCCACCGTTTCTTCGGAAACAGTATAAAGGCAATAGGCGATGAGAGTAGAAGCAGTCACCACTGATATCATCTGGTCCAGGAGATATGGATTGTATTCTTTAAGAATCGGCCGATGAGCGGAAGCATTACCTGGAAGCAGAAAATATTCATGCCGTCTTTTGGTCATACTCAGAAAGAGGGCCAGAAGAATGGTACAGATCAAAATCCATGAGGAAATCTCTACTTTAATGGCTACGGCGCCAGCAATAACCCGGAGCAAAAAGCCAGTAGCCACCACAAAAATATCAAGAATGACCACGTGCTTGAGCCAGGAAGAATAGAGGACCTGGAGCAGAAGGTAACCGAGAACTATGAGCAAAAAGGTTCGGTTCAGAGAAAAAGCCAGGGCTAAGCCGATAACTGCGGAAATGATGATAATGATGATGGCCGCTGCCTTAGTTAGACGGCCAGAGGCCAGGGGGCGGTGGCGTTTGACGGGATGAAGGCGGTCTTCGTTTATATCAAAGAGGTCATTCAGGGTATAAAGAGCTCCAGAAATAAAACAAAAGCTGAAAAAGGCCTTGATGGCGATTATTAAGGAAGAAAGGTCAAAAAGTTTTACCGAAAAAACCAGCGGGGCAAAAACAAACAGGTTTTTTACCCATTGCTTGGGCCTTAAGGTTTTATAAATATCAATCGCACCCATTTTTTCCTTGATAATTATAACCCTTTATTAACTAATATCTTTTTTTTGCAAATTATGCAATCAATTATCTTTCGAGATATATATTCCCCTCTAAAACCGTCCTTTTTAAATCAAAATGAGGCAGCAGAGAAGCCATAAAACATTTTTGGACAATTAAAATTTCTGGTAGAGTATGAAGTTGATATAAACAATATTTCCCACGAAGAGCAAGAGGAAAATAGTCTGTCTCATTAATGCCATTTCTTATAGAAAGAATCAACAGGTTCCGATGGGAAAAGGCGAGGTGGAAATCCGAGCTGAGTTTTTATTTTTAGTGATATGATCTGCATTATTAATGTTGGTGATGTCATTTGTTAGCCAACTTATGATTCTGGGCCTATGATGTCCCAAAAAATATTCATTCAAAAAATATCAATAAGCCTGACTCTCTCAAGCACCTTTCAAGCGTAATATTTCATAATCTTATTTTTTCCTTTTCAATCCGTTTTTGAATGACCTGCCATGAAACCCCAAATTTATCACAGGTTATTCTCGCTACGGCTTCTGAAAGTTCAAATTTTTCAGAACAATATTTTTTGAACTCATCTATCTTAGGCCTTTGATTTTCTATTTGAACTTTTAATGCTTCCTTAGGTATTAACAGTCTCCCGGCGAACTCGTTAGCCTGGCTTTCAAACCAGTTCAAATCTTCTTCCAGAAAGTCTTCTCTGAAATGAATCCAGTCTTCAGGTGTTCTGAAATTACACTGCTGGATTTCGTTTTTGTGCAAGATTAGATGGCCCACCTCATGGGCAAGAGTAAAGCGTAACCGGCTCGATCTTCTTGGGTCAATAAATAACTCGTAATCTACGCAGATGCTCTTTAAATCGTTTGTCAGGAAAGCATCTATATCTATCTTATTCTGGAGGCCAATTATGGGAATGATCTGAAGGCGAAGGTCAATTTCAACTATTTTTTCCATAGGGATCGGAAGTTGGTCGGGCGGATTGACATATTTCTTTCTGAATAATTCAGCTTGTTCTCTGATAAAATCCCATTTTAAGTGCGGGGGCAAAACAAATATCTCAGGCTTCCTTGTTTTGGCCACTTATTCTTCACCCAGGAGTTTTATCAATTCCTCAAGTTCTTTTTTGGTAGGTTTTTCACCTCTGATTGTTCTAAAGAATACAGGCAATTTTTCCATAACATGGGGGTTTTGTACGAGATTCGCAGGTATTTGTCCTATGGCAGCCAGGTCAAATAAAGTTTTATAATCTTCAGATTCATCTTTCAGATTCAGAGCGCGGGCAATCTCTTTAAGAACGGTACCACTTTTAGGCGGTGGCAACAATCCTCTTTCGGTCTTGCTCCAGTTACTGGGGTCAAAACCAGTAAGTTGGCAAAATTGACGTAATGTCAGCCCCGCCTTAAGTCGAAGTTCCCTGACAAATTCTCCAAAAGTTAACATTTTTTTACCTCTTTTCTTTTGTATGTGGTAAATATATACCACATTTGAAGATCTGTCAAGAAAGTAAATTGCATTGCCGGCAGCCTGCTAAGGTTGCACAACTCCAAGATGGGACAATATAAAATCTTTGGCATTTAAGCCTCATTGATAAGGACGTCGCGTTAAACTAAAATGTCTCATTGTGCAAAACAATATAAAAAATAAAACGGAGTAAAGAATTTAGCCAGAGGAAATAATTTTTTGTGCCATATGTGGTAAAATTTGGGGACGATGGCGGTGATACGGACGATAATTCTGTTGATTTTTTATGTGGTGCTGGTGGTGCTGCTGATGCCGGTGCTGCTGCTGTTCTGGCCGTTAGGAATAAGAGACTCACTGCTGAGTGTGGGAAAATGGGCGATGGGTGTCAGCCGCCGGATTCTGGCCCTGAAGGTTGAAGTGCAGGGGCTGGAAAACATAGACCCGCATAAAAGCTACGTCTTTATGGCCAACCACGTGAGCTTTCTGGACGGGCCGCTGCTTTTCTATGTTATTCCGCAGAGGGTGCGGGTTATTCTCAAGAAAAGCATATTCTGGCTTCCGGTCGTAGGCCCTGGCATGCGCTTTGTCGGTTTCATCCCTGTCGATAGAAAGCGGGCCAGCGGCGGCAAAAGAAGCATTGATGAAGCGGCCCGACTGATGCGGGGAAAAGGCTATTCATTTTTAATTTTTCCGGAAGGCACCAGAAGCCGCGGCGGCCGACTCCAACCCTTCAAACGCGGTGGCTTTTTCCTGGCCATCGCCGCCCAGGCTCCAATTATCCCCATTACCATCGAAGGCACCTTTGAGCTCATGCCCAAAGGGAGGATTTTCGCCCGCCGGGGGAAAATTAAAGTAGTTTTTCACCCGGCCGTGGAAACAGCAGGAAAAAACGCCGAAGGCATCCCTGCCTTAATGGAAGAAGTCTTCAGGGCTATTGAAAGCTATTAAAAGGGGGACGTTAGATATAAATGTGGGTCGGGTGTACCTGCCCCCCCGGGGACAGAGGTTCACGTCCCCATCTATAAAAGATTCTTGAGCTGGTCGGAGCCGGCCACACCGCTGTTTACCAGATAGCACCTGACGTGGTCGAGCAGGCGGCTGAAGAAAGCTTTCTGGATAGCCAGCTTGTCTTCGTTCACCACTAAGAGATGCGGGTTAAAGTATGGTTGAGCCTTGGTCGAAAGCGACTTCACCGCACCCGATGGCTCACCCGCTTCCAGAATCCTCAAAGCTTCATCCTTGCTCAGCTCCACCACTGCCGGCGATACCTGGTCGTTTCGCAAAATGATTAAATATTTAAGATTTGTCCGGCGGGCGAAAGCCTGCGGTCCGGAAATCCAGGTCGGGTCAAGCATAGTGTGGGCTTCAACTGATGCCCTGAAACAATACGGCGCACCTTTATCCAAGCGGCATTCATCCTGAAGCGGACAGGTCCGGTCGGTGCAGTCCTCCCTTCTCGTCACCACATTTTCGCATTTGCTGTGGTCAAATAATTTCGGCAGGCGGTTAAAAAGCTCGACGGCGTTGGTCGGGATGTAGAATTTCCGCTCAACACTATCAGCCACAGCTTTATTCCCGGAAAACCGCACGAACACGATCTCATTAGTCTGAGCCTGGACTTTCGGCATCTTCAGCAGCTCAAAGAAAAGGTCGGTTTTCTTCGTTCCAGGTTGACCTACCAGGATCAAACCGTTTCCGTCCAGCCCGACTGCCATACCGCGCACCGCGTTGATTCCCAGATGCTCTGATGAATCAAGCACTATGCCCAGGGCCAGCTTTCTCAATGAGCCGTAATTATCCGCATTCACCAGAATACCGCTCCTGGTCTCTGGATGATAATAGGCCCGCGGCTCTCTTCCTGGCACACTATCCACGGCATAAATCACCGCATGCGGCTCGAGTCCGGCTTCAATCTGTCCGGGATACCAGTTTTCCACCCAGAAATCATAAAGATGCCCGACATTGGTCCGCAACTGAACAATCGTTCCGTTGATGTTGGCATTCCACTCATAATAACTGTCGAATCCGAGATGGCTTTCCATCTCAGTCACCAGGGCATCGCGCCTCCGGCCCTCAACTACCACCTCCAGCGGCACCGACTTTTTCACCTTAGTCAGATAATTCTGGAGATATATCTTCTTTACTTTCCTGGCCGTTTTCAGCCTGGACATAGCTTCGGCAATCCTATCCATACCTTTTTCCAGGTTTTCCATCGAGGTGGCATAAGAAATCCGGATGTAGTCGTCGGCTCCAAAAGCATCTCCGGGCACTATGGCCACTCGCGCCTCTTTCAGGAGATAATAAGCCAGCCCGTAGGAATTGCGAATCTGAATTCCGCCAGCTTCTTTTCCGTAGTATGAACTTACATTGGGGAAAAGATAAAAAGCCCCCTGGGGCTTAAAACAGGAAATTCCTGGAATCTGTTGCAGCCGCATCAGCACATAATTCCGGCGGCGCTGAAATTCAGCTACCATCCGGTTGACTTCGTACTGCGGTCCGGCCACAGCTTCGACGCTGGCTTTCTGTGAGATCGAGCAGGCGTTGGAAGTAGTATGGCTCTGTATCTTGGACATAGCGCTGATGATCTCAGCCAGTCCGACAGCAAAACCGATCCTCCAGCCAGTCATTGAGTAGCTTTTGGAAACTCCGGTGATGATAATGGTCTTTTTCTTAACATCATCACCGAGGGAGGCAAAACTAACAAACTGAAAACCATCAAAGACTAAGCGGCTGTAAATCTCGTCGGCCACAACATAGATGTCTTCTTTGAGAATGACTTCAGCTAGGGATTCGAGTTGCTCTCTGGTATAAGCTGCGCCCGTCGGGTTGTTGGGATTGTTCAGCAACAGCGCCCTGGTAGAGGGTGAGATGGCTGCCCGGAGCTCGTCAGGCGTCAGCAGAAATCCATCTTCTTCTCGAGTCTCGACTATAACCGGTTTGCCTTTGGCCAGATTAACGCACTCCGGATAAGTGACCCAGTAAGGCGCCGGGATGATGACCTCATCTCCTTCGTTGACGATAGTCTGAACGAGATGAAAGAGAGAACTCTTGGCGCCACTCGAAATCAGCACTTCGTTGGGTTTATATTCGAGGCCATAATCTTCTTTCAGCCTCTTACAGACAGCTTTTCTCAGCTCAGGAATACCGTCATTTTCGGTGTATTTGGTGAAATTCTGCTCGATGGCCTTGATGGCCGCGGCTTTAACGTTTTCGGGTGTGGGGAAATCGGGTTCGCCCACACTCAGGTCAACCACATCTATTCCCTCAGCCTTCATCGCTTTGGCTTTGGCTGAGATTTTAAGAGTGGGAGAAGCTCCTATTTTAGTTACTCTTTCTGAAACCATGGCAGTCCTGCTTTGTCCAAGCGATTATTTCTTCTCAGGGGTTTTTCCCGGGGCGGCAGAGCTGAATTTGTCTCTGAGAAACTTGCTCAGGTCAGCACCGGTAAGGGCTTTGACCACTTCGGGCATTTGAGCCAGGATTTCAGTGATCTCGCCGGTGATTTTGCTTGTTCCCAGTCCCCTGTCTCCGCCGATGACAACGATTTTGTCGACTTTGGCCAGCGGCTCAGCGATGGCTTTGGCCAGTTCAGGAAGGACTTTGATGAAGGTTTCAAGCAGAGCCGCTTCGTTGTATCTTTCCCAGGCCTGAGCTTTTTTCAACATGGCTTCAGCTTCAGCCAGACCGCGCAACCGGATTTCTTCAGCTTTAATCTGAGTTTCAAGCCTCATGGCTTCGGCCTTGCCTTTTCCTTCAGACTGGAGGCGGAATTCTTCAGCTTCGGCTTCAGCCCGAATCTGATACTTGCGAGCATCAGCCGGACGCAGGACATTGGCTTCCAGTTCTTTTTCCTTGCGCTTGATTTCCAGCTCTTCGATGCGGACAGCCTCTTGTTTTTCAATTTCCTTAACTTTGGCTTCCTCTTTCTTGATTTCCTGGGCTAACCGGTTGCGCTCAAGCTCATAGGAAAAGTCGGCCTGAGCCTTCTTCTGATTGACCAGGACCTGGGACTCAGCTTTTTTGGCTTCGTTATCCCACTGGGCTTTGGCAATCTGAGCATCGGACTGGAGTCTGGCAACTTCGCCTTCTTTTCGAGCCTGAGACGACTTGATAATAGCTTCTTTTTCGGTTTCAGCCTGGGCAATAGCGGCATCACGCTTGGCCGCAGCGATGACTGGCTTGCTCAGAGCCTCAATGTATCCCTGGGTGTCGCTGATGTCCTTCAGGGAAAAAGACAGCAGCACCAGGCCCATCTTGGCGAAGTCTTCTTTGGTGGTTTCAACGACTCTTCTGGAAAATTCCTGGCGACCACGGTAAATTTCTTCAACGGTCATAGTGCCAATGACTTCGCGCACTTTGCCTTCAAGGACATTCATAGCTACATCGCGGATGCCCTCTTTCCCGGTACCGAGGAACTGCTCAGCAGCTAAACGAATGGCCAGCTCGGTGGAATCAACTTTGACCTGAGCCGAAGCATCAGCCAGGAGGGGAATCCCGCCGTGGGTCAGGACTTCAGGTGTCTTGATGAAGAGAGAAATAACTTCGAGCGGCAGGGCGTAAACTTTTTCAATGAACGGCCAGACAAAAGTACCACCGCCGAGTTTGTATCTATAGCCAACTTTCTTTTTTGTCCCGTCTGGAAGAGTGATGGTTCTCTTACGGCCACCAGCAATGATCAGAGCCTCATTAGGACCAACTTTTCGATACTGGGTGCCTAAGAGCAGGCCCACAAGCCCCAGAAAGACGATGATTGCCCCGATGATAATAAGCCAGGTGGTTAAAGGCATAATAACCTCCCTCAGATTAACGTTATTCTATGATTATAGGATTGAAAAAAAGAAATTCCCTTCTTCTTCATTCTCTTTTACGTCTAACCTACCCTCGTCAGGCTATTTAGAAAGGATTTATTTATCAAGGAAAGATATTAATTCTTATCAAATTTAAAGTCAAGCCAGAAAATTAGGGGAAAATTGGGGGCACATTACATATTTACCTAATTTTTTTTGACACCTGTTTCGGGTTCCTCGTTCGCCAGGGGGAAGCAATTTGGGAAAAAGAACATCCAGGCAATTAAAAATTCTGCTTTCTGGATTTAATTTCTAAGTTTTCCCGGGATTCAATTACTTTTGACAAAAGTGCTATTCATTTTTGCTATCCATTTTTTGTAAAGTTATTTCCAAAAGATGTTGTTTTTTTATCAAACTTTTATAAAATAGGCGTTATTAGGAAAAGGAAATGTCGGTAAGGAGGACGTATGAAAAAGGGCAAATCATCTGAGCTCTGGAGGTTGAATCCGGGCAGGAAGTATTTATTGGAATTGAAAGAAGAATTGATCCGGGTTTTAGTGGAGGAAGCGAAGGATGGAATATACGTCATAGGTCAACGAGGGTTTGAATATGTGAATGGAAGCTTTGCCCGGATGACCGAATTCACTCAGGAAGAAATTATTTCGGGCGGGACAGAACTTATCTTCAAACAGGTTCACCCTGATGACAGAGAAATGTTAATTAAAAGGAAAGAGGCTCGAAACCGTGGTGAACAATTGTCACCCCTTTATTACCTTCGGATTTTTACCAAAACGGGTCGTCTGGTTCACTTCGAGTTTAATACTATTCCGATTTCGGGCAGAAGAGTGGTAGGGGTGATCAGAGATATAACTGAGCAGGTTAATCTCAGAGAGCAACTTAAAGAAAAAGAAGCTCTTAGTTCCCGCCTTATCGAGAATGCCGGGGTAGCTATTCTTATAGCCCAGGATGGCCTAATAAAGTTCGCCAACAAGGCGGCCTCAGAAATCTTTGGCTACAAGCTCGAAGAAATCATCGGTTCTAAAATTGATGGTTATTTGTCTCAAGATAAGGCGGAAGAAATTCTCGAGCTATATCGGAAGAGACTTTCAGGCGAATCCTTACTCAACCATTATGAACTGAACATTCGCCATAAGGATGGCCAGATGCTCTGGATTGAAGTGGAGGTCAGTCTGATTGATTACAATGGCTACCCAGCTACCCTGGCGGTAATGCATGACATAACTGAAAGGAAAAGAGCTGAGGAAAAACTTAAGGAAACCTTAGAGAAATTGCGGAAAGCTTTCGGGGCAACGATTAATGCTTTGAATAAACTGATCGAAATAAAGGATCCTTATACCGGCGGCCATCAGAAAAGAGTGGCTGACTTAGCCAGGGCGATGGCCACGGAAATGGGTCTCTCTTATGAAATAATCGATGGGCTCAGGCTGGCTGCCCAGATCCATGACATTGGGAAAATCGTTGTTCCCTCAGAAATCCTCAGCAAACCAGGACGTCTGAGCGAAAGCGAATGGGGACTGGTCAGGAATCATGCTCAAATTGGTTATGACTTACTCAAAGATATAGATTTCCCCTGGCCGGTGGCCGAGATTATCTATCAGCATCATGAAAGACTGAACGGCTCGGGTTATCCTAGGGGGTTAACAGGCGAGCAAATTATGATAGAAGCCAAAATTCTGGCGGTGGCCGATGTGGTTGAAGCTATGTCTTCTCACCGCCCTTATCGGGAGGCTTATTCTCTTGAGGAAGCCTTAGCCGAAATAGAAAATAACAAAGGCCGCCTTTATGATGAGAAAGTTGTTGAAGCCTGCCTTCGTTTGTTTAGAGAAAAAGGCTATCGGTTAAAATAAGAAAAATCAACAAGAAAAAAATTTTGGACTACGGCTTGCCTTCCTATTTTTGCTCTTATAGCAGAAAATCAGGAAATATGGTTTGGGTCCCTATCTTTAGTAGGCGATGAAGACGGGGTGAATTTTCTTGAGAACGGCCCGCTGGGTTTCCAAAATTTCCCGAATGCCTTTATCAGCCAGTTTGAGTAACTGTCCTAACTCCTGCCGGGGAAAGGCAACTTTTTCTGCCGCCGCCTGGATTTCGACCAGCCGGCCGTTATCAGTCTCGATGACATTCATATCAACTTCAGCCTGAGAATCTTCAATATAATCTAAGTCCAGAAGCCTCTGTCCCTGAACAATCCCTACGCTGACGGCAGCCACCAGATTACGCATAGGGAAAGTCTCAATTAAACCTTCGTCGAGAAGCTTTTTCAGACAAAGGGCCAGGGCGATGCAACCAGCGTTGACGGAGGCTGTCCTGGTGCCGCCATCTGCCTGGATAACATCGCAGTCGATGATGATGGTTTTTTCTCCAATAGAGGTCAGGTCGGTTCCGGCTCTGAGGGCCCGGCCAATTAACCGCTGGATTTCCTGGGTTCTACCCGAAATCTTACCCTGAGTTCTTTCTCGCGGTGTTCTTTTTTCTGTCGACCTGGGGAGCATTGAGTATTCAGCCGTAATCCAGCCAGAACCGTTGCCCTTCAAAAACTGTGGCACTTTATCTTCGATTGAAGCTGAAGCCAGGACCCTGGTTTTACCCATCTCGATATAAGCCGAGCCTTCGGCAAACTCCAGATAATTTGGCTTTATCAGGGTAGGCCTGAGTTCGTCATAAGCTCGGCCGGAAGGTCTGGCCAAAGCCGGTTTTCTGGTTGATTCTTTTTTAGTCTTTACCGTGGTCACTTTTTACTCCCGCCAAGAATTTCAATGGGACAGAATTTCTGCCTCAATATTTTTATCATAGGGGATAATTGGCTTTTTGGCAATAAGCCCTTAAATTTAATAGAACTTTTTCAAGGAGACAAAAGTTATCAGACCAAATAATCAGTATCGTGGATGCAATTAAGCTGAAACAGACAGGCCGCGGCTGGTATCGATCTGTTCCGGCTGGCCGGCCTTTGATTATTGGCCCGTATTCATCTATAATCAAAGCTGCTTCTCTAGACTTGATGAATATAATGATTCCAGAAATAAATAGAATTTCTCTTTTAATTTCCTTTTTGGTTTCTCTTTTCATCCTGGCCAACTTCATCGCCTGCGAAAAGAAATCTCCGGTCAAAGGCCTGGTAGTTAACCCGGAATTTTCCGAGAAAACCCTCACTGACGACCTGGTCACCAAGCTCAGGATAAAATTCATCACCACCTCTTCTTTCGAACTGCTACAGAAAGATTACCGGATAGTGGCCGAAGCCGACTGGCAAGGGCGGTTTCTATTTCAAGAAAGCCTTCAACTGAAGACACCAACCACCAAATGGCTGGCCAACCAAGTGTATGAGGTCAATAAATATGTTTATCTACCGGCTTTTATTAACCGCTTTGATCCGGAGATGGCTGGCGGGGCCAGGATTAACTTGAGTATAAGTTTTCAGTCAGAAGGTCAGGTTGCCCCGATAATTCTTTTTCAGAAAAGCCTCAAGATTTCTCCCCGTCCGCTCGAGGTCTCTGAGGTGGTTTACTTAGACGGCTGGCAAAAAATAATTAGGGCCTGGCCAGCAGCAGAACGGCCTTTAATTGACCTCTGGACTCAAGGGCAAGCCGTTTGCCTGCTGAAAAATCCAGGAAAAGCAGCTCTCCTGATGATAAGAGGCGAGGCTTTGGCCGGAGCTGGTGCCAGCCAGAAAGTTTTATTGTTTCTGGACAACCTTCAACTTGATGAATTTGAGCTGAGCCGCGGACGTTTTGAGAAAATTTATTCTCTGACTGAGAAAGATCTTGGTCAGAAACCAGAATTAACCCTGACCATAGCGGTGAATAAAACCATCAGGGCCAGTGAACTTTATCCTGAGATAAAAGATGAACGAGAGCTTGGCTTAAAAATAAAAACTATCTATTTCCGATAATATTAGTAGGATAAAACCTCCGCCAGCCCACTTATTTTATCCAGAGGGGTGAGGCACTTTGGCTTTTTTTCTGGTTAATCTCCCTTTCATACTCCAGTCGCAACTGGGATTCTTCTTCCTGGGCTTTGAGCAATTTCTCGTAGGTTTCACTGATCTGCTGTTGAAGGTAATCGCGCGACTTCATATCGTTCAAACTGTAAAATTCCTGCCAGAGAGAGTTCATTTTAAGCGTCAGCAGCTCCACATATTCCTTGGCTTTTTTCCAGGCGTCTTCAAGAGAACTGCCCCGCACATCTAAACCTTCAGCCGATGATTGACTGGCAGTCGATGTTTCCACCTGTGGTCGAGTTCTGGCTGGCTGGTTTTCCACAGTAACCCGATGGACGACTGAAGGCCTGGAACCACTGTTGGTAACCGGCGAGCTCGGCTCTTGGGAACCAGGGGATTGAGTCTCACCGGACAAGGTCAAAGCCGGAGTTTTAGTCAAAGTTTCCAGGTCTTTGTTGGTAATTATCCGGGCTTTCTGTCCTTTAAGACTTTCTCTGCGTTCTTTTTCTTTTTTAGCCAGCTCAACGAGTTCCTGGTCTTGAGCCAGCAGCAGGCTCAGACCGCAAAAGGTAAGAGACAAGAATATAGCTAATAGCTTTTTAAGCATTGTCTTCCCTCGCTCTAAAAATGATACTACCTTAATCTTGTAGGTGTCAATCAGTACCTGGCTCCTCCTTAAAAAGTGTGGTAAAAATTTAGAAGTGGGATGAGGGTAATGGGGATAAAAGCCAGTAGGACTTTTTTGATATAGACCTCCACATTTCTATATCCATAGCTCAGTCTTTTAATTAA
>Ga0315282_10011284_pt1 | contig 13870 bp, 13 predicted proteins | sample YL17G07_20_MG_FD_203693 | JGI IMG/M metagenome (GOLD analysis project Ga0315282, IMG submission 203693) | Sediment microbial communities from Yellowstone Lake, YNP, Wyoming, USA - YL17G07_20 | ecosystem: Environmental > Aquatic > Freshwater > Lake > Sediment | place: USA: Wyoming | collected... | reverse complement strand
CCTTAATTCGTCATCCGAGAGGCTAGCGTGCTTCTCCCTCCATGTGTTAATCCTCAGATCCCTCAGCTCATTGTACAGCCGGCACAAGGCAGACAGGTGGCTCTTCAGCAGCCTCTCCTGCTGCGGTTTTGGGTAAAGACGGTACCTGAAGGCGGCGAGCACACCAGCCACCACAAATATCTACCTGAAAAGGATATTTAAAGCCCATTCATCCCCCAACTAAAGTTGGGGGTTTTCTGGGCGCCCCCTTTATAAACCTGTCCCGGAGGGGGTGGGTGAGGTTCGCCCGTTCCATGCCAAGCGAGGCGAAAGGCGGGGCAGTTGAAGCTATGAGGGGGGAACCCTCCTCCGATGCCGACGAAGACGGGGGGTAATCCCCGGAGTCGATGCCCCGAAGTCAACTCGTCCGGCGAAGAGTTCAGAACCGTAAAAAATGGAGAGAATGGGATGGTGATAGAAGGAAGACACCATGACCAAAGAGAAGGGGGGCTGTTGAAAAGGGAGGGGTTATCTGGCGGATATGGCTATGCGTTCGATCTCTTCCCTCTTCTGGACGGCGTAGCTCTTGGCGTCGTTGCTCGCTGCGAGGACTATCTCCTCGGCGAGGCACTCCTCTATCGGCTTGTTGCTGCTGAAGGACGCATTCCTGGCGGCGTCCGTTATGAACCTCAGTGCAAGGTCCACCCTCCTCTGTGAGGAGGCGTCGACAGACTGCGGGTAGGACACACCACCGTAGCTGATCCTCGTGACCTCTTCCCGGGGCGCGGAGTGCTCGATCGCCCTGACGAGGACCTGTAGTGGGTTCTCGCCTGTCTTCAGGTTGGCGAGCTGAAGCGCGCCGTCGACTATGTTCAGCGCGAGGGCCTTCTTGCCTCCGTTCTTGCCGGGGCGCATCACTCTGTTTGCCAGCCTCTCGACTATGTTGACTTTTGCCTTGCCGAAGCGCTTATGCTCGTGCCTCCCGCAGGAGTGCGGGATCAGCGTAGGTGAGAGTGAGATGTAATTTTTCAGACCGAGATCCTTGATCTCGATGTTAGAGGAGTCCCACTTTCCGAAGAGCTTGATCTCTGACATCTCTCATTACCTCACGGGCTTCTGCTTCTTCCCTGTCATGAGGGCGTGGAGGGAGACGCCGTTGATCTTTACGACCTTCCATCTTACTCCTGGAAGGTCCCCTATCGCCTTGCCCATAGGACCACCTATCCCCTCGACTATCACCTCGTCATGCTCATCGATGAAGTTGAGGGCGCCGTCGCCGGGCAGAAAGGCGGTGATCTGCTTACCGTTCTTGATGAGCTGAATCCTGGCGCACTTCCTTACCGCACTGTTGGGCTGCCTGCTCTCGACACCCACCTTCTCGAGGACGATACCCCTGGCCTGCGGGGAACCCTCGAGCGGGTCTGCCTTCTCGTCGAGCCTGAGCGCCCTTCGCTTGAACTGCCTCAGGCTCCAGCGGAAGCGCTTCCTCTTCTCGCTGAGCTTTCTTCCGGCAAGCAAGCCCCTTGGTGATTTTGAACCAGCCATGCCATACACCTTAATGCGGTCTTCGTAATTACTCACAATTATTTAACTTCTTCGGATAGAGGTATCCATCCATCAGGGAAGGGTAGCTCATCTCCTCCAGTCCTTACACAAACAGGAAAATTCCCTAAAGCCCCTACATAATCACAACATTGCTAAGATCAAAATGGCGCTTCATGAGGAGCCTCGTCTTGGTGATGTTCCTTCCGCTCTTGCCGATGGCCATGCCCTTGTCGTGGGGGTCCACCGTCACCTGAGCTACGGTGTTGCCCTCCGAATTCTTGGTTATCTTTATCCCCCTGACCTTGGCGGGGGCAACGATATTCTTGAGAAATTCCTCAGGAGTCTCGGCATACTCCACGATCTCGACGTTCCTGCCGATGACCTTTCTCGCCCTCTCTATGTTCATGCCGTTCCTGCCGATGGCGAGCCCCATATCGCCAGGGCGTATGACAAATATGATCCTATTGCCCTCCGACTCGACGACGCAGTCCTTCGCGATAGCCCCGGTCAGGTTCTCTAGGAGGGCTATAAATCGCATCTCGTCTGCCGTAAACCTTATTGCCGGAACGCCTTATCCCTCCTGGACTTTAAGGATCGCGGACTCGCCCGGGTCGATGATCGTGATCGTGGAGACCGGGAACGGCTTGCCGCAGATGCCGCCTAGATCCCAGCTTGAGCCGGGATACTTGTATATTGGAACCTCAGAACCCGCAGCCTGCTTCACCTTTGCGAATAGGCTCTCCGGCGCGTTGGATGCCACGACTATCAGTTTGGCCTTCTTCTTGCTCGCTATCTTGAGACTGACCTTATATCCGATCTCCACCTTGCCGGTGTTCAAGGCGACCTTGAGTTCTTTTGAGAGATCCATGTTCAGGCACCCTCCTTCTCCTTTGAGAAACGCATAAACAGCTCAACGATCCCCGTACCCAATGGTATGGACTGACCTACTATAACGTTTTCTGTAACGCCCTCCAGCGCATCCTCTTCTCCATGTGATGCCGCATCCAATAAATGCTTTACGGTAACCTCGAAAGCCGCCCTCGCGAGGACACTTGACTTCTCGCCGCTGACCCCGTGCCTGCCGATCTGCCTTATCCTCCCGGTGGAGGACATGAGGTCTGCCACCAGGATCACGTGGCGCACGTCCACATCAAGCCCCTGCTGATCGAGGACCTGGAAGGCCTCCTTGATTATTGCGGCCCTTGCTGCCTCGATGCCGAGGACGTCCGCGATCTCGGAGACGTTGTTGGTGTAGATGCGGTGGGGGTCTATCCCCTTTACCAGCAGAACCGCCGCAAGGTTTGAACCGTCGGTGTGAAGGACGTACTCGTCGTCCTCCTTCTGGATGAGGACCCTCTTTACCCCCTTGAGACCCTTCAGCCTCAGAACTAGGATCCTCTCCCTGAGCCTCTTGATCTTCTCCGGGGCGGTGGTCTCTGGAGTTATGATTATGCTGTTGCCCTCGACCTCCACCTTCCCTATCTTAAGCTTCTCCAAGGACTTTGCCACAAAGTCGATCTCTATGCCCTTGTCCTGTGCGATCTCCTCGTCTATCTCGATTATGAACGAGGCATTGACCATGTCGTACTCGATGCTCTTCGCCACGTTCTCCACCGCTATCCTCTCGATCCTTGCCACGACCTCCTTTGCCTTTTCGAGGCGCCTCTTGTGCTCGTCGTCGAGGCGGACGGTCATCGTTGGCGTTGAGGGTATCCTTCTGGCGTCCACGATCTCGATGAGACGCGGGAGACCGAGGGTCACGTTGAGCTCCCTCACCCCCGCGTAGTGGAACGTCCTAAGGGTCATCTGTGTGCCGGGCTCTCCCACGGACTGGGCGGCCACGGTTCCTGCGGCCTCTCCCGGTTCCACGAGTGCCTTTACGTAAGCCTTGTGGGTCTCTTCAATTATCGCCTTCATCTGCCCCTCATCCAGCTCCAGCTTGGAGAGTTTGTCCTTGAGTTGCGTGATCAGACTATCGGGAAGGGCCTCTTTGTAGGCCTCGAGCAGCTTATCCAAGGCGGTTACCTTGAGCTCCTGCTCTGCCTTGGCCTCCTTCTTCTTACCCTTCTCCGCCTTTAGCTTTACTGGTTTTGGCGCTGGCTTGGCTGCCTTCTTCTTGGCAACGTTCTTCTTTGCCATGTTCACTTACCTCCGGTCCCTACGACCCTCTCGATAATCTTGTCTATGTTGACGGCCTTGCCGTGGTCGCTCTTGGCAGGGTCAACGCCGTCGTCCCCATACTTGAACTGTATTATCGACCCGTCCGTGCCCCTCACCGTGCCATCGTACTCCACTCGGATGTCCTGCAGGGCGTTTATCAGCCTCCTCTGCATGTATCCGCTCTGGCTCGTCCTGACGGCGGTGTCCACCAGACCCTCCCTTCCTCCCATGGCGTGGAAGAAGAACTCTATGGGGTTGAGCTTGTCCTTGTAGCTGCTGTAGACGAATCCGTGGGCCTCGGCCCCCAAGTCGCCGGGCTTGAAATGAGGGAGGGTCCTGTTCTGGTATCCCCTCGTGATCCTCTCGCCTCTTACCGACTGCTGACCGACGCACGCGACCATGTGTGCGAGGTTCATGAGGCTGCCCCTAGCACCGGTCTTGGCCATTAGGAGGGCCGTGTTGCTGTCCTTGAGGTTCTGGCCGGCGACCTCGCCTGCCCTCTCTCTCGCCTCCTCCAGCTCCTGCATGATCTTCGTCTCCAGCGTCTCCTCCAAGGTTCTCCCCGGGAGGCGCTCCAGTAGTCCTTGGTTGTATATCTCTATCAGCTTGGCGGTCTTCTTCTCAGCCTCCTCCACCACTGACCTGACCTTCTCCTTCGCCTCCTCCGGAAGCTCCTCGTCGTCGAGGCCTATGGTCAGACCGCGGCTGTCGATGTATGACAGGAACAGCTTGAAGGCCTTATCGATATAATATCTGCCCTTGTCGGTTCCGTAGTCCTTAACGAGCCTGTGAAGGACGCTCTCCGGTTGGCCAGCGCCGATGGACTTCTTGTCTAAGACGCCGGCGATCAGTTTCCCGTTCTTTATCACGACGTAGGCATCGTTCTCGCACTCGTCCTTCTTGCATTGGGTGCACTTCTGGCAGACGTTTGACTTCAGGGTGTAGTTGAAGTCCTCCGGTAAGAAGAGGCTCGCCAGTTGCTTGCCTGTCCAGCGCTCCTCTGGCTCGGTGATCTCCGGCGGCGGGAGGCGCCCGTCGTAGCCAGCGCTCGTGAGCAGCTGGGCGGCCTCCTCCCTGGTGAGGACAGTGCTCTTCCTCGTGAGCATGTAGGCACCAGAGATGTAGTCCTGAATTCCGCCCATTATGGGGCCTCCGTACCTTGGTGAGAGTATCTGCTCCTGGACGAGCATGAGGACGAGGGCCTCAGCCCTGGCCTCCTCGCTCTGCGGCACGTGGAGGTTCATCTCATCCCCGTCGAAGTCAGCGTTGTAGGGCGGGCACACACAGAGGTTGAGCCTGAAGGTCTTGTATGGTAGCACCCTGACGCGGTGGGCCATGATGGACATCCTGTGCAGGGAGGGCTGCCTGTTAAACAGAACAACGTCCCCGTCCTTTATGTGCCTCTCCACAACGTAGCCGATCTCGACGGAGTCGGCTATGGTCTTCCTGTCCTTGGGGAAGCGCAGGTCTATCCTCCTGCCGTCCGGCCTGATTATGTAGTTTGCGCCGGGGTGGCTGTCCGGTCCGTTCTCGATGAGCACCTTCATCTGATCGAGGTTGAACTTGTTTATCCTCTCTGGAATGGTGAGGAGCTTGGCTATATCGATGGGGACCCCAACCTCGTTTATGCTTATTATCGGGTCGGGGGAGATCACCGTCCTGGCTGAGAAGTCGACCCTCTTGCCTGAGAGGTTCGACCTGAACCTCCCCTCCTTGCCCTTCAGCCTCTGGGCTATGGTCCTCAGGGGCCTGCCCGACCTGTGCCTCGCGGGCGGGATTCCTGAGGTCTCGTTGTCGAAGTAGGTGGTGACGTGGTACTGTAGCAGCTCCCAGAGGTCCTCTATGATGAGCTGGGGTGCGCCTGCGTCGATGTTCTCCTTTAGGCGCTCGTTTATCCTGATTATGTCCACGAGCTTGTGGGTCAGATCGTCCTCTGACCTCACGCCAGACTCCAAGGTGATCGAGGGCCTTACAGACGAGGGAGGGACCGGAAGGACCGTGAGGATCTTCCACTCAGGCCTGGCGAGCGACGGGTCCAGCCCCATGAGGGCAGCGTCCGCGTCCGTGAGCCTCTCCAGCCTGGACCTGACCTCGTTGGGGGCGAGCTTCATGTTGCCCTCCGGGTGCTCCTCGTAGTAGGCGGTGGGCTTCTCGAACTTTATCTTGAACTGCTCCTTGCCGCAGTACGGGCACTCCTGGGCCTTATTCGCCTTCTTCACGATCCTGTCTGCGAGCTTGAACCTGAGCTGTGGCCATCTCCTCTTGTACCGCTCCATCATCAGCGTGTACTTCTCGTATTCCTCCTTGGTGAGGAGGAGCCTTCCACAGTTCCAACAGCTGGCTCTGAGCATGAGGTAGATCGTCTTGGCGAAGCCCGGATGGACCACCGGTCTTGCGAGCTCGATGTGCCCGAAGTGGCCGGGGCACTGCCCCACGCGGTTCCCGCATGTCTGGCACTTCTGCCCAGGCTCGATGGTGCCCAGCTTCCTGTCCATCAGGCCTGCGTCAATGGGAACTCCGTCCTCGTCGTAGGTATCGGCGGTGATTATGTTGACGACGGACATCTTCCTTATCTCGTCCGGCGAAAGTAGACCGAACTTGATTGATTTTATCGACTTTGCTATTTCTGCTATCGACACCCTCTCACACCCTCTCCGAGAGCTTCAGCCTTGGGGCTATGCCAAGGCTCATCAGTTCCTGCAAGAGAAGCTTGAAGGCGTAGGACATCACCACGCGGGTGGTCTTCGCCTTGTCGCCACAGATGGGGCAAACGTACTTGTCCTTCACCCTGTCGTAGTAGGAGATCAGTCCGCAGTCCTCGCAGACGTTCACCACAGTTCTGTCGGACTCGTCGAGAAGCCTCTCCTTCAGGAGCATGGCCGCGCCGTGCCCTACGAGGCAATCCCTCTCCATCTCCCCAAACCTTAGACCGCCCTCCCTGGCCCTGCCCTCCGTGGGCTGCCTGGTGAGGATCTGAACCGGCCCGCGGGCCCTGGCGTGCATCTTGTCTGCCACCATGTGGTGGAGCTTGAGGTAGTACGCTATCCCGATGAAGACCTCCGCCTCCAGAACCCTGCCTGTCCTCCCATCATACATTACCTCCTTCCCGGTGGATTTGAAGCCGGCCTTCTTTAGGAGGGACCGCATGGTCTTCTCGTCGGATCCCACGAATGCCGTTCCGTCCTGAGGTTGCCCCGATACGGCGTAGGCCTTACCGCCGAGGACCTCCAGCAGCTGGCCGAGGGTCATTCTCGAGGGTATGGCGTGCGGGTTGATTATGAGATCCGGCACGACCCCATCCTCGGTGTAGGGCATGTCGCACTGCGGAACCAGCATGCCGACGACGCCCTTCTGACCATGCCTGGAGGCGAACTTGTCGCCCAGCTCTGGTATCCTCTCGTTCCTTACTCTTATCTTGACGAGCTTATTGCCGTCCGAGGTCTCTGTCACGAGGACGAGATCCACGACGCCGTCCTCGCCGGCCCTCATGGATACGGAGGTCTCCCTCCTCACCGGACCTGTGGACTCGAACTCCCTGTACTCCTCGAGGAACCTGGGGGGACTCGTCTTCCCTATCAGGACATCGCCTCCCTGGATTATAGACTCTGGCTCGATTATGCCGTCGTCCCCGAGGAACTTGTAGGACTCTGGGGTCCTGTAGCCCCTGACGTTGGGTGAGGGCGCCTCTATCTTGTCCTCCTGTCCGCCGGGGTACCTCCTCTCCTCGGTCTCGTAGCACCTGAAGAAGGAGGACCTCGCGAGGCCCCTCTCCACCGACGACTTGTTCATTATTAGGGCATCCTCTATGTTGAATCCCGAGTAAGATAGTATAGCCACGACGAAATTCTGACCGGCGGGGCGTCTGTCAAGGTTCAAGATCTTGGCGGACCTCGTGTTAACGAGGGGCCTGTGCGGGTAGTGTAGGAGGTGCCCCCTCGTATCGAGGCGCTTGGAGAAGTTTGCGGCGTAGAAGCCGAGCGACTGCTTAACCATCGCAGAACCGTAGGTGTTCCTGGGCGACTGGTTGGCCTCGAGGAACGGTATCATGGAGGCGCTTATGCCCAGTATGGTAGAGGGCACGATCTCCATGTGGGTGCGATCCTTGTTGAGGTCCTTTATGTCCAAGGCGATGTAGGCGTTCTCCTCCTCCTCGGCGTCGAGGTACTCCACGATGCCCTGAAGGACGAGGTCGTTCCACGTCCACTCGCCAGCGACGAGCTTCTCTACGTGCTCCCTTGTGAGACGAGGAGAGCCCCCGTCCACGATTATCAGGGGTCGCCTGACCCTTCCGGCGTCGCAGTTGACGTAGATCTCGTTGATGGTTCCGTAGCTGTAGTGCGCGACATTGACCTCGTGGTTAAGCCTGCCCCTCCTCTTCAGCTTCCTTAGCTCGGTGACGAGGAGCTCAGGCTTCTGGTGGATCCCGATCAGCCTGCCGTTGAGTATAACCTTCGTCCCCGCGAGGCCCTTCTTCCTGGCGGACTCTATCGGCTCGGTCTCGAGCTCGTACAGCAACTCCTCCACTGGCCTCTCGTCCACTCCCACGGATATGAAGGCCATCAGTGCCAGGTTCTTCACCAGCCCGCAGTTCGGACCCTCGGGGGTCTCGCTCGGGCAGAGGCGGCCCCACTGTGTAGAGTGGAGGTCCCTGGCCTCGAAGTGAGGCTGGCTCCTGCTCAGGGGGGAGATTATCCTCCTGAGGTGCCCTATGGTAGAGAGGTAGTTTGTGCGGTCCAAGAGCTGGCTGACGCCGGCCTTCCCTCCGACCCAGTTTCCCGTGGCTAGGGCATGCCTGAGCCTCTCGGTTATCACGTCAGCCCTCACGAGGGTGGGTATGGAGACCCTCCGGCTCCTGCTCTTCGCCCTTTCGAGCTGATACTTCATGTCACGGCAGAAGCTCTTGAAGGCGACGCGGAAGAGGCTTGCCAGCAGGTCGCCCGCCAGCTTCAGCCTCTTGTTAGCGTAGTGATCCTTATCGTCCGGCTTTCTCCTCCCCAGCGAGAGTTCGATGATCTTCTCCGCCATCTGCCCCAAGAAGAGCGCCTTCTTCTTCCTGTCAGTCGGGTTGACGCCCAGGTGGGGCAGGAGGTACTTGTCCAGGATCTGCTCGGCCCGCTGGATCCTGAAGTCTCTGGTCTGGCCGATGGCGACCCTGTTGCCTATGTAGTCGAGGGCGTCGCTGATGCTGTTGATCTCCATGCCGGCCTCCAGCGTGGGTATTAGTGCCTTCTGGATGTCAGCGTCGCTGGATACGAACTCCACCAGCTCCTTGTCGGAGCCTGTGCCGAGGGCCCTCATGAGGATTGAGAGGGAGATCCTCCCTGGGATTGAGGGGAAGGTAACCTGCAGGTCACCGCCCTTCATCCTCTCAACGGTGACGGGCACCCTGAACCCTGACGTGGCTGAGAAGACCTTTGCAACGTGCGTTACGGGCGAGGTCCCGTCCATAACGTCCACCAGGATCCTGTTGACGGCCAGGTCCTCCTGTATGACGACGACCCTCTCCGAGCCGTTGACTATGAAGTATCCGCCTGGGTCCTCAGGGTCCTCGCCGGCCTCTACGAGGGCATCCTTGTTCTTCTTGGAGAGGACGCAGAAAGAGGACTTTACCATTATCGGGAGCTTGCCGACGTAGACCTCCTGCTCCTCCTCCTCGTAACCGTCCTCAACTGGCGTGACCTTGAGGTGCATGGAGGAGGCGTACGTGAGGTTCCTCTGCCGCGCCTCCATGGGCGGTATGTCCTTCTCAGATCCGTCCGCCTCGTGGATGGTGGGCGGCTTTATTGAGAGCTTGCCCAGCTTGATCTTGTAACCTGGGAGGTCGGTCTCTATGACCCCCTGCTCGTTTACGATCTCCTGGAGCTTGTTCCTTATGAAATCGTCAAAAGAGTCCAAGTGTTGTCTGACAAGACCCTTCTCCTTGAAGAAGGACTCTATCAGCACCCATCTGTCGTCCATACCAATCTCGCTCAACCATATCACCCTGGCACAACATACCGGTAGACCACGGTCTTGCCGGCAACTTCACTACTCCTCTCTATTTTTAGCACGTCCCCAGGCCTTGCACCGATTGTCTTGCACACGGGGTCGCTCCTCCTGATCCAAGGGAGGCTCTCCTTCCTGATGCCGTAGGAGTGCCTCAAGGCCTCGATCTCCTCCTTGGAGAGGATGGTGAACTTGGGGACCAGTTCATGACTTAGAATATCGAACTTGACCAATAGAACCCCACCATTATTTCCACAAAAGATACGCCCGGTGCTGGGCTATCCATTAGAGAAAAATACGCGGGCTAATAAAGGTTCCTACTCCATTCAGATCATGTGGGTGGTGGTCCCGCCCGCCGGATTTGAACCAGCGACCACCCGGTAATTGCCCAAGCTGGCGCGAGGACATATCCCGCTCGGTTCAGCGACTTCCCCCGCGCGACCATTGGTCTACAGCCGGGCGCTCTACCACTGAGCTAGGGCGGGGCGAGATAGAATTAACGGACTGAAATTAAAAGCTTTTCTGAGTTCCGGCAGAGATCACGCTCGTGTTCATGGCGCATCAGAGCTATTCCTCTAGTCCATGTAGACCACTTCAGGTAAACCCTTGAAATGAAGATCCCCCGTTAGGATCTTCGCATTCGAAGCTCTCCCGGTGGCGAGGACTACCCCGTCGGTGAGGCTCGGGGTTCCAGTCCTTCCTGTCTTGCCCACAGACTTCGCCCTTTCGTACAACTCCATATAGGCTTTTGCTGCCATCAGGCTCAAGTCCACATCAAGCTCGACCACGGTGGACCTTGTGGTTATAAAGTTTAGGCGCTTTATGATCTCGCTGTCGGCCACGCCCTCCCTCAGATACTTTCTCGAGACCTCGGCCAGCACGATTGAGGGGGTTAATATCTCCTCGTCTTCGAGGTAGCCGTTTACAACTCTCCCAGATGCGCTTCCCAAGAAATACTCTATCCATGCGTAGCTGTCGAAGACTATCAATCCCTGTCCTCCAGCCGGTCTTCTTCAGTGAATTTCGAGATTTTGCCCTTGTCTATTCCAAACATGCTGTCTTTAATGCCGAGTTTCTCTGATAGGAGGGCAGCTATTATATCATCGTAGCTCTTCGCCTTCATCCTCTTCTTGAGGACTTCCAGTAGCCTCAGGTTGCGCCGCTTGACTTGTATGCTGGTTACCTCCATTTTGGATCGCCATATAGTACTATAGGTTATAAGTTATAAGTATTACCCCATAAAAGTGATCCTGTCAACGTTGATCCTCCGTATCTATAGGGAGGCTAAAAAGACAGCATCTCATGGTCCCCATCTCCCGCCCTTCGTCAAGAAGTAACCCGTGAGCGATGCGCTTAACGAACCTTCACACCATGCCTACAAGGAATGAACATTTCAGGGCCTTATCCCGATCACCACGGGCAGCGTCAGCGTGTTGCCGTCCCTTATCACGGTGAAGTTCACGGTCTGGCCCGGCACCGAGTGCACCTCTAGGTAAGACGAGAGGTCGTCCATGGTCTTGATCCTATCGGAGCCTATGCCGACTATCAGGTCGCCTCCGGCGTAGATCTGCTGCCCCGCTACGGTGACGAGGCGGGTGCCGGCCCTCATCCCGGCCCTGTCTGCCGGACCGTCCCTGACGACGCTCTGGACGAGGACGCCGTAGGTGTAGTTTAGCCCAACGGTCTGCGAGACGAGGTAATCAACGGAGGTACCGGTCATCCCCAGGTACGGGTGGCTGTAGCTGCCCTTGGAGATGAGGTCAGGGAGCTCCCTTATCACGGCATCCGACGGGACGGCAAAGCCCAAATTCTGGGAGCCGCTCAGGATCGCGGTGGTTATACCCACGACCCTCCCGTAACTGTCGATGAGGGGGCCGCCCGAGTTACCGGGGTTTATGGGGGTGCTGATCTGTATTACGCCCGATATGAGGTAGCTTCCGGCGGTCTCCGTCTGGATCGCCCTGCCCAACTGGCTGACTATGCCGGACGTGAGGGTCGACTGGAGACCGAAGGGGTTACCTATCGCCACGACCTCGTCCCCCACTTTGAGGGTCTCAGAGGAGACGATCGGCAGTGGCTTCAGCCTCTCAGGGGGGGCAAGGGGCTGGAGGACGGCGAGGTCGCTGTACTTGTCCTTGCCCAAGACCACGAATGGGTAGGCGTCCCCGTCCACGAAGGCCATGGAACCGTTTACCATTCCATCAACGACGTGGTAGTTCGTAACCACGAGGGGCACACCGGTGAGGTTTATGACGAAGCCGGAGCCGAGAACCTCTCCGTACGTGGTTATCCCAAAGACGTTTGTGGACGGAACAAGACCCTTTATCAGAACTATGGAGTCCTTCACCGACTCGTAGAGGGCGTTGAGGCTGGAACCTGTAAAGATCGTGTTCCTCGTCAGCAGGTCTGCCAGTTGCGACCTGAGCCCCGCAATCTCCCCCTCCAGCGCGCCCACCCTGGCGTTCAGCGTGGAGAGGGCAGGCTGTGTGTTGTAAGAATATAGGGCGTACCCAACGTACGCGCCTACGACAAAGGCAATGAGAAGGAACGACACTATGCGGAGGGAGTTCCTGCGGGGCTGCTCGGTCATCCTAAATGCCTCACAACTGAATTGCTCCCATAGTTGATATATATTGATTTTGGATTTCGAGGGTTAGAAAAAGTATGGCACGGAAATACGCCCTATAAGAAGGACTAGACAGAGGATGCTGCGTTATTTCCACGAGGTTAAGTTTAAATAACGCAGACAAAAAGAGAAACGAAGGCGGGCCCCGATAGTATAGTCCGGTCTAGAATACTGGCCTGTCGAGTCAGTGACCCGGGTTCAAATCCCGGTCGGGGCGCCACTTCTCGGACTTCCTATCAAGCCGTCAGAAGCATCATCTCGGCCGACCCCGACTTTGATAGTGCGGATTGGGTTGAAAGGATAGATCCAGTGATGTCCTCCACCCATTGAAATGGGTGGCTTCCCGCTTCACAGCCCAGAGCTTTTCACCAGTGGGTGCATTACGCACCCTTCATCGTGCAGAGGCCCTAGGGCTCTTCTCCAGCCCGTGGCTTTACGCCTTCCTGGTGGAGGGATGCGGGCGTCCCTCCCTCTCCGTACACCGTCGGATGCTGGGTGCGGAGGAACCCTCCATCCGAGGGCGGCATGCCCAACCAAACATCCTTTGTCAACATCCTCTATCGATTCTCCTGCAACATTTATTTTATGCCTTTCGGCATTCATCCACCGATTAAAATCGGTGGTCTTCTGCCATAATTGGTATAAAGCTCGAGAAATGAGCCGACGCGCCGGCAACGAAAAGTTGAGATGTACACGTCCCAGCCAGCAAAGGTTCATTGAGCGCATTTTTATGCCCTCCTTTTAGTTATGGGAGGCTAGAAAAACGTTATTAAACGGTCTACGGTATACATATACGGTGACCGTATTGCCGGTAAAGACGACCCTGTTATTGAAGGAGGAGGTATACGAGCGCCTCATAAAGAAGGCGGGGCGGCGCCGGTTGTCCTCGGCGGTAAATGAGATCCTCGAGAAGGAACTCTTCAAGCCCAAGCGGAGCATGTTTGGGGTGGATCCCTGGCTGACCACGGCAGGCCTGAGGGATGAGGATGAGCCGCATGAGCAGTAGCGCAAAGGTCTTTGATTCCTTCGCATGGATCGAGTATTTCAAAGGGGGAGAAAGGGCAAAGAGGATCAAGGAGTACGTGGACGGACGGACGCCGATCTACACTCCCTCCATCTGTCTGACTGAGATCGCCTTCAAGTATCTGAGGGAGGGAAAGGAATCTAAAGAGAGGATCGAGTTCATCCTCGACAGGAGTCATATAATCGAGACCAGCGCGAGCATAGCCCTAGATGCCGCCGCTGTAAAGCAGAGACACGCCCTTCACACGGTCGATGCAATTGTTTATGCTTCGTCGCGATCTAAACAGAAGGTACTGGTGACAGGCGATGAACATTTCAAGAACCTGCCAAGTGTCGAGAGGATATGACACGCGACAAAGTCAGTAGAGGGGCTTAGTCCAAGATCTAGTAGCAAAATTGCGCGAGGTCAAACGCCTATCATTAGAGGGTGATGTAACTGCTACCTAAAACAATACCTTTTTATACATACTATACTAAACAAAACATCGATGGGAATGCGGGAAGAAAAGCTCTACTCGACAGGCAAGGCAGCCAAGGTTCTTGGCGTTCACT
>Ga0315282_10011282_pt1 | contig 13872 bp, 13 predicted proteins | sample YL17G07_20_MG_FD_203693 | JGI IMG/M metagenome (GOLD analysis project Ga0315282, IMG submission 203693) | Sediment microbial communities from Yellowstone Lake, YNP, Wyoming, USA - YL17G07_20 | ecosystem: Environmental > Aquatic > Freshwater > Lake > Sediment | place: USA: Wyoming | collected... | reverse complement strand
GACTAGGATGAGGATCAGGGTCCGCTACTTCGCCTCCGTCAAGGAGTGGGTCGGCGCGAAGGAGGAGACGCTGGAGCTGCCGGAGGGGACGACGGTCGAGGGGCTGAGGAGGCGCGTCCTCGCCGCCCACAGGAGGCTCGAGAACCTGGACCAGGTCCTCGTCGCCGTCAACGGGAGCTTCGCCGACCTAAGCAGGGTGGTGGTGGAGGGGGACGAGGTAGCCCTCTTCCCGCCCGTCAGCGGTGGTTGAGATGATCAGGGTCACAAGGGAAGACTTCTCCGTCGACGAGATCATCACCGGCCTCAAGAGCAGGTCGACGGGCGGGGTCGTCTCGTTCCTCGGCGTCGTCAGGGGAGAGTCGAAGGGCAAGCCCGTCGAGCACGTAGAGATCGAGGTCTACGAGGAGATGGCGCGGAGGCAGCTCGAGGCGATAAGAGAGGAGGCCATCGGCCGCTTCGGCGTAGAGGAGGCCGCCATAGTCCACCGCCACGGCAGCCTGAAGGCGTCGGAGAACATCCTCCTCGTAGCCGTCGCGTCTGCGCACCGAGCCGAGGCCTTCGACGCCTGCAGGTACGTCGTAGACGAGATTAAGAGGCGTGTCCCCATCTGGAAGAAGGAGGTCACGCCGGAGGGGGAGTGGTGGGTGGAGAGTGAGGGATTTGAGTAAGAGGAAACCGTTCAGCATGGTCGACGTCTCGGGGAAGGAGGAGGTGCCGAGGACCGCTGAGGCCGTCGGCAGCATCAGACTGAAGAAGGAGACGGTCGGGGCGATCAGGGAGGGGAGGGTGAAGAAGGGCGACCCCCTGGCCGCCGCCGAGATCGCCTGCATACAGGCGGTGAAGAGGACGCCTGATCTGATACCCATGTGCCACCCGATCCCGATAGGCTCAGTCGAAGCCAAGTTCAGCCTAGGCGAGGACACGGTCGAGGCGACGTGCTGCGTCTCGGCCGTCTACAGGACGGGGGTCGAGATGGAGGCGCTGACCGGCGTCTCGGTCGCCCTGCTCACGGTCTGGGACATGGTGAAGTACCTTGAGAAGGATGAGGCGGGGCAGTACCCGGAGACGGTTATCACCGGTATCAGGGTTAGGGAGAAGAGGAAGGGATGAGCGCCGAGCACCCGAAGGACCAGAAAGCCAAGGCTGTCTTCGCCTTGGTGATCACCAGCGACACGCGGACGGCGAAGGACGACGAGAGCGGAAGGATGGCGGTCAGCCTGATAGAGGAGGCGGGCCACTCAGTCGCCAGCCGCACAGTGATCCCGAACGACTCGGAGAAGATCAGGGCCGAGGTGAGGAGGCTCCTCGAGGACGCCTCGACCCAGGTCATCGTGACCAGCGGGGGGACCGGGATAGGTGTGAAGGACAGGACCGTAGAAGCCGTCTCCGCCCTCCTTGAGAAGGAGATGCCGGGCTTCGGCGAGCACTTCAGGCGCCTCAGCCTCGACGAGGTCGGCGGCTCCGCCCTTATCAGCCGGGCCACTGCCGGCGTCGCCGGGGGTAAGCTCATCTTCTGTCTGCCTGGCTCTAGGAACGCCATGGGCCTCGCGTTGTCGAAGATCATTCTGCCCAACGTGGGGCACATGCTCTGGGAGCTGAGCCGGAGATGAAGCCGTTTAAAAGCTTGGTGCCGAGGCTTGAGGCGCTTCGCCTCATCGAGGAGAACGTCGTCAGGATCAACCGGACCGAGGAGGAACCTCTCCGCGAAGCCGCGGGCAGGGTTCTAGCCGAGGATGTAGTCGCCGGCTTCAACGTCCCGCCCTTCGACAGGGCGTCCATGGATGGGTACGCCGTCAGGGCGGAGGACACCGCCGGCGCGAGCCAACGTAAGCCGAAGCGCCTCAGGCTCACCGGGGTTAGGCACGCCGGCGAGCCCTACGAGGGCGCCGTCGGCGCCGGCGAGTGCGTCGAGATAGCGACCGGCAGCCCCATCCCGAGGGGAGCCGACGCGGTTGTGATGGTCGAGTACACCAGCCTCAACGGCGGATACGTCGAGGTCCTGGAGCCTGTCGGCCAGGGCGAGAACATAGCTCCAGAAGGGGAGGACATCAGCCGGGGCGAGGTCGCCGTAAAGTCGGGCGACCTCGTAACCCCCGGGAGGCTCGGCGCGATGGCTGCCCTCGGCTACGAGTCGGTGAGGGTCTACTCGAGGCCGAGGGTCGCCGTCTACTCGACGGGCACAGAGGTCGCGGCCCAGGGCTCCGAGCTGAGGCCCGGCCAGGTCTACGACATCAACTCCTTCACCCTATACTCGGTCATAGAGGCGAACGGGTGCGTCCCCGTCATGAGGGGCGTCGTGAGGGACGAGGGGAAAGCCATCGAGGCCGCCCTCAGGGAGGCTTCAGATTACGACCTCGCCGTCTTCTCCGGCGGCAGCTCAGTCGGCTCCAAGGACATGCTCGGCGACATCGTCGGCGAACTCGGCAGGCTCCTCTTCCACGGGGTCCAGGTGAAGCCCGGTAAGCCCACGCTCTTCGGGGTTATAGGAGGGACGCCGATCTTCGGCATGCCCGGATACCCGACGAGCTGCCTGAGCAACGCCTATGTCTTCCTCGCGCCCGCGCTGCGGAGGCTGGCGGGCCTACCGCCGGCTGAGCCGAGGGTCGCGAAGGCTAGGCTGGCGAGGGCCGTGAAGAACACGTCGGGGAGGGAGCAGTTCCTCACCGTCAGGCTCGAAGGAGACGTCGCTGTCCCGGTCTTCAAGCAGTCAGGCGACATAACGAGCATGGCCAACGCCGACGGCTACATCATAGTGCCGATGAGCGTCGACGTCATAGAGGAGGGGGAGGAGGTCGCCGTCACCCTGCTGGTTTAGGACGCGTTTCATCAACCGATCAGAAGAAGCGGGTTGGGGCTCAGGCGATGAGCTCCATGAGTTCCGATAGGCTGCTGAGCTTGTCCAGCCTCCAGACGACGTCGCGGATATCCCTCGCCTGCTCCTCTGTGAGGCTCGGCCCGGCCCAGAGCCTGAACTTCTCGTAGAGGGCGTCGTCGTCTAGGGTGTTCCTGGGGTCGCCGTAGGGGTTCTGGACTACTTTCTTGTATGCCTCGCCTTTCTTCGTCTTGACCTCTACGGTTGTCGGCCTGTACTGGTCGGGGTAGATGGCGTCGAGGTCCTCGTCTGGCTTCACCTTGATCTTCTTGGCGAGGTCGTGGACGGCCTTGTCGGCTATCCGCTCCCTGGTGAACTGGGCTTCGGTCACCTCTCCGTCGATGAGTGCCACCGCCGCGATGTATGGGAGGTTGAACTGGCACGTCTTGTAGTAGCTGTCTACGTCGACGGGGCTCTCGGTGATGTACATTCCGTGGGTGAGCTGCTGGATCTGGATCTCCTCGACGTCGTCGGGGGCTATCTTCGCCTCCTCCCTGAGGGCGAGGACGGCCTCTACGGCGCCGTGGGTCATCCTGCACGTCGGCCAGGGCTTCATGTAGACGTCCATTATCTCGTACTCCCTGCCTAGTCCCCTCTCCCTGAACCTTGTGGAGAGCTTCCTGTCGTCGCCCATGGGGGGTCCATTGAATCCCTCCGCGGCCAGCCAGGCGGCCTCGACGCCGGTCTTCGCCTCGTAGCCGCAGTGGAGGAAGTTGGTGTCGTATGTGAGGCTCTCCGGGAACGCCTTCGGGGAGGTGAAGGCCGCGATGCTGAGGGCGAACTGGGTCTTCTCCTGCTCCAGGCCCATTAGGTGGGCGGCGACGGCTGCCGAGCTTTGGGTCGCCGAGGGCGGCCTCTTGGCTATGCCCCTGATCCTGGTCGCGACGTCGTAGCCGATCACCGTCGACGTGATCACGTCCCTGCCCGAGGAGCCCAGCTTCTCGGCGACGGCGAGGGCTGTGGGTATCACCGTCCTGCCGGGGTGGGCTGAGCCTCCGAGGGCGGCTGAGTCCCTGTGGCCGTCGTTGCAGTCGTGGACCTGGGCGTATGAGGCGTTGGCGAAGGCGGCCCAGCTGCACTCCGTCTTCAGGCCAGCCCGCGCGACGGTGCACTCGGGCTTTGCTCCCAGCCCCTTCAGGAAGGACTTGACGGGCTGCGCCTCCTGCTTCCTAAGCCCCATGAGGATGGTGCCGAGGCTGTCCAGGGTGACCCGCTTCGCCTGGTGGACGACCTCATCTGGGAGGTCGGCGAAGGAGAGGCCGTGGACGTACTCGGCCAGCTGCCTGCCGGTCCTGAGGGATGCGTCCAGTTCCTTTACCAAGAAGATCACACACCCTTCAGTGGCGCTTAGAAGAGTTAAGTTTGTTCGTGCCCGACTGTAAACGTCTTAAGATTGCCGGGATATTCTTTATGCGAGGATGCCGGCATGCGTTTCGAGTTGGGTGAGGACTATGCGCTGAGGCTCGACGCCGAGGACCCCCTCGCCGTCTTCAAGGATCGCTTCTACCATATCCCCGGGAGCATCTACATGGACGGTAACAGCCTCGGCCTGATGAGTAGGGACGCCGAGGAGACCCTGATGAGGGTCGCGAACGAGTGGAGGACCCTCGGCATAGGCGGATGGGGCAGGGGCAGGATCCCGTGGATCGACTACGGCGAGAGGCTTGGCGCCATTATGGCGCCGCTTGTCGGGGCTGAGCCCGACGAGGTCGTCGTCACCGGCGGCACCACCGTGAACCTCCACACCCTCGTCGCAACCTTCTACCGGCCGAAGGGGAGGAGGACGAAGATACTGGCGGACGAGCAGAACTTCCCCAGCGACCTATACGCCCTCTACGCCCAGCTCAGGCTCAATGGGAGGGACCCCGAGGAGGACCTGGTCCTCGTGAAGAGCAGGGATGGCCTAGTCGAGGAGGACGACGTTGTCGACGCGATGACCGGCGAGGTCGCCCTAGCTCTTCTGCCGAGCGTCTACTACAAGAGCGGGCAACTCGCTGACATGGCGCGGCTCACCAAGGCGGCGCACAGGAAGAAGATAGTGATCGGGTTCGACTGCTGCCACAGCGTCGGAGTCGTCCCCCATCACCTTGACAGGTGGGGCGTCGACTTCGCCTTCTGGTGCAACTACAAGTACCTTAACGGGGGGCCTGGCGCGACGGGGAGCCTGTACGTGAACAGGAGGCACTTCGGTACGCCGCCGGGGCTCGCGGGCTGGTTCGGCAACGACAGGAGGACGATGTTCAGGATGTCCAATGAGTTTGACCCTGCTGAGACGGCGGTCGCCTGGGAGATAGGTACGACGACGATGCTGAGCACGGCGCCGCTGGAGGGGAGCCTGAGGATGATGAACGAGGCGGGCATAGACAGGATCAGGGAGAAGAGCCTGAAGATCACGGGCTACCTCATGTTTCTCGTCGACGAGATGCTGAGCAAGCCGCCCTACAACTACTCTGTTGCTACGCCCCGCGAGCCTGAGAGGAGGGGAGGGCACGTCGGCGTCGCCCACGAGGAGGGGTGGAGGATTAACCAAGCGCTCATAGCTCGTGGAGTGATCCCTGACTTCAGGCCACCGAACATCATAAGGCTCGCGCCAATACCGCTATACGTTGGCTACCACGATGTCTGGAGAGTCGCGCAGCACCTGAAGGCAGTCATAGATGACGGGGAGTACCTGAAGTTCAGGGATGACAGGTCGAGGGTGACCTAGTCTCCCTATTTCGCGTTTCACGCGCTCGATACTATAAACGCTTAATAAAAATTTATTTTACTGCCTTTATTTTCTTTAATAAATCAAGTTCTATCTGCACTATTTCAGCTATTTTTAATTTTTCAAGATCATCTATAGTGTCTAAATAATCCATTATTTTATGAGTGGTTGAATTTGCCTCTCTTCTAAATGGTTTTATCCATTGTAGTAGTCTACCAATCAACTCTTTTTGCTCGCCATTAAATTCAGAAATTTTTCTCTCCAAATTTTGGATTAAAACACTAAAATCTTGAGCACGACCATGATCTGCATCATATCTTAATTCAACTTCTCTGGAAAATTTTTCTTCCAGAATATTCATCAATAAATTTTCGACAAGTTTTCGACTTAAAACAAGTGATGCATTTGGTAATGAAGCATAATAACACTGATTTATCTCTTCTTCGATTGAATGATAAAAAATGAGGGGATAATCATCAGTAAAATCAATTAAAGGTCCCCTACTTTTATTTTTTTGAATAGCTTCTCGGGCTTGACGTACATATTTGTTTCCTTCTCTCGGGCCTGACGTTCTTTTTTCTTCTAGCTCGCCCCTCATTTGAGCAAAAACACTAATCGCATCTTGTACATACTTCAACATACTCTGGAAGGACTGATTTTTGATAATATTTTCTCGTGTTGTCGTATCAGTAATTTCTGGATTAAATTCGCTTGTAATTTTAACAACAGATATTATTTGATTTCTAGCTGGTACCACAGAAGGATCATTACGTGACATTCCGTCCAAACCGGTCCAATCGTCTTCTGGATTTCCAAATCCCGAAAGTCTAATTCCATCTCTGTATACTTTAATGCCACCATAGTTATCCAATATTTTTTTATACGTTTCAAAATCGTCAATAATAATACCATTGGATCTCATTTTTGTTTTTTCTCTATAATAAAAATATAGAGTGAAATCAATCGGCCCACATGAAAAATCATCTAATCTTGCAATTTTTCCATTTATCGGGGACGTTTTTCCGTGTTTATAAAATTGATAAGTAATTTGCCCAGTTCTTGTTAATGTTGCTTGAAATTTATAAAGTGCTTTTTCGAGAAAAGCACTTTCTGTTTTACCAGATAAATCTTCAAATTCATCGGTATATATTTTTACAGCAAAATTAGCAGCAATTTCCGCTGGAGGTGTTAATGAACGTATAAACATCCATAATCTTTGAATATCATATTGACTCCATTTATGTTGAAGATCTTGAAGATAAATTATAACACCATGCTTATCTTTCGTTTTTTCAAATTTTTCAATTTTATTTTTCACTGATGAAAGATCACTATTTGGAGCATATTTTTCCCAATCAAAAGAAATTCTAAATCCTATATTTTCATTTCGAGGAAAAGATAATATTGTAGTTTTTTTTGATAAATTTTCTACAGCAAATCGCCCAATGCCTTTTTGGCCTAACATATATCTTTTAAAAATTGGGGTAATTCTAACATTTGATTTTAAAGAAGTTGCAATCGTCATCCACCCATTTTTAATATCATCCAAACTCATCCCAGAACCATTGTCTTCTACTATAATTTCAGATTCACCAGTTCTAATATTTTTTAAATATATATTAACTTCTTCACAATCAGCATCATATGAATTTTTTATTAATTCTAGAACTGCTAAAACTTTATCAGATACAGACTCTGTACCTAATCTCCTTACTAAAGAAGCTTCTACTGTAAAAGAAATCTCATCCATGGCCTCGATCGATTTCAATTCCGGTATTGGATTTTTAGATGCCATAAAGATTAATTGTTTTTTTAAAATATAAGCTCTTAGCCATATTTTTTAATAGTAAAAATTTTTTTTAAAAATCATAGTAGTATTATCTTGTATTCCACTATTAACAATAAAGTATTTATTATAACCTGAGTAAAAATGTGCGATTATCCAGATTAGATCAAGCTATGACAAAGTATACCTTTATCAATCTACTCGCGGGAATTGGAGGAATGCTCCCTCCCTGGTATCTCATTCTTATGTGGCTGTCTTTTCTGCCAGCGATGTTGAAGCCGGCGTGTTAGCGGGCTTCAGATACCTCAAGTTCTGATGGGGCTGGGAGCGCAGTCATCCATGACCTCTATGAAGGTTATAGAGGGACTCTAGTCGCCCGCGCGCGTAAAAAAGCTTAAAAAAAGAAAATGACTTAACTATTATTTAAATAATAACTACAGTTTTTCTTCAAAGGACATTGTTTACACAGAGGTTTAAATTTACAAATTAATCCTGTAAGATCTAAAACGCCATAGTTAAATTCTTTAAAATCCTTATACGGAGTTAATTTTTCAACTATATCCTTAAAAAATTTTTTCCTGCGTGTTTCATTATTATAAGTAAAGCCAAAGACCCGCCCCCATAAACGTACCGAATTTGTATCAATTATAGGATATCTTTTCCCTCTATGAAAAGAAAGAAAAGATGATGCAATATATTGACCTATGCCGGGAAGTTTTATCAATTCCTCATATTCATCAGGTATTTTTTTTCCCTTTAAGCATGTGAACAATTCTAACATACGATCGGCGCGCCATTTAAGGCCGAGAGACATGAGAAGTTGTCGAATTTTCTCAGGTTCTGAAGCGGCTGAAGAAGCATCTGAATAACTATTTGAAAATAGAAGATATACAGGTTCGACTTGTTCTGCTTTAGTTCGTTGAAGCATCATTTCAGCAACAAGCGCATGAAACATATTCTTTGTTTGACGCCATGGAAAATATCTGAAGTGAAAGGTACTCCAGTCTATTAAGCGTCTGGATATAATATCTGCCCTTTCCACACTAACTTTAGGGATCTTGGATCGTTCAGACATTTTATCATCTCAACCGCGATACATTCAACAACGGGAACTATCACGGAATTCCCGAACTGTTTGTATGCCTGCGAATCCGATACAGGAATTTGAAACGAATCTGGAAATCCCATTAGCCTAGCACATTCACGCGGAGTTAGACGTCGAGGGTTTTTCCCTTCACCCTGATCGATTAGAATCTCAGAACCATCTTTATAATAACGAGCGCTAAGAGTTCGCGTTATACCATTCAAATCAGCTAGACCAAATCCAAATCCGTTTCCTTGAGATTTATGTTTAGATTTATACTCTTGTAGATACCTCCATAAATGATCAGATAAAGTATATCGAGGATCTACATCTTTTTCGAGTATATTTTTTAAAATTGGTTTTTCGTCTTTAATATCCGGAAAATTAAAAACCCTTGGTTTTTTAAATCCAACAATAAAAATTCTTTCTCTGTGCTGGGGAACTAGGAAACGTCCATCAATTACCTTCACATAAGTATCGTACTCAAGTTCGTTTTCGAGTGTATCCCTAATTATTTTAAATGTATGACCGTGGTCATGACTTTGTAAATTTTTCACATTTTCAAGTAGGAAAGCCGAAGGCTGTTTTTCTTTTAAAATGCGTACAATTTCAAAAAATAAAGTACCCCTTATCTCATCAAGAAATCCGTGAGGTAAATCAAGACTTTTTAATTTAGTAACCCCCGAGATCGAAAACGGTTGACAGGGGAAGCCTGCTAAAAGTACATCGTGATCAGGTATATTTTTTACATCAACCTTCCTAATATCTCCGACAGGTCTATCGCCAAAATTTATAATATATGTTTTTTGCGCGTATTTATCAATCTCAGATGAAAAAACGCACCGTCCTCCTATACGCTCAAATGCCAATCTTGTTCCGCCAATACCGGCAAAGAGATCTATAAATGTGAAGCTGGGCATGTTTCCCGTATATTAAACTCATCTCTTAGTTTTTATATATTAAGTCAAGAGCGGGTCAGTTTATATATCAAAAAGATCGACAAGGAATTTTTATTTATATATTTTTATAAAAAATATGATATTAAAAAGTATTTCCTTATTATTTTTTAATAATTTTAATTCTGTACTTGCTGTTATCGTCTTTATAAAAATGGACTTCATCTCCTGCTTTCAAATAATTTTTTTCAGCAAAATGATTGAAAGGAGTTAAACGGTATTCATCCCTTGTTCCTTTGAAAAATTTGTTATTATAATGAATGTATGTTAACTCCCATTTTTTACCATTCTCATCGTAAAAAGGTATTTTTTCTCGAGGATTTTTTTTACGTTCGTCCAACGGAGGGAAAAAACGACTCTCAACATACTTTTTTAGAATATATACCCCCACCTGATGGCTGCCTGTTTCCCCTGTATCATTTGGGGTTAATTTTACTATTATTATTTTAGAGTTCATCGATTTATTCTCCCTTTATACTTAAACTAAACTACTCTATAAAATTATAGATAGGGAACCGGGAGTAATTTGGATAAAAATCAAATAATGCTATATCATTCTGATAATGAATCTTTAGTTAATTATCAATATGGTAGAATCCTTTTCATGAATTCGCTGTGTAGTTCAATCATCAGTCACATAAAGACCGGTATTGTTGAAATAATTTGGTGCGCGACACGGAGGTCTCGAGAAACGCAGGCCTAGGATAAAATTTTCCCGTTATGAATAGCCACGGAAGATGGCGGAGTTGGCGGCTACCTCCGGTGTCCTCCTCCGCCGCCCGGAGACCCAAGAAAACCCTCTGAACCAAAAAACAACCCTGAAAACAAAGAATCGCGGCGACGACGACCACACCCCCCTCCCCCCCCCACGCGCATGAGAAAGAAATATGAACCGCCACACACCCAATTCTAAGAACCCAAATGAAGAAGATACTGGACGATGTCCGTATCCTCGACTTCACCCACGTCTGGTTCGGCCCCTACTGCACAATGATGCTCGGCGAGCTCGGCGCCGAGGTGATCACAATCGAGCCCCCGTGGGGCAACATAGGACGCCTAGGCCCGGGCGAGATGTTCAAGGGGACGAGCAGCACCTTCTACGCCCTCAACATGAACAAGAAGGACGTCGCCATCGACATGAAGCAGCCGGAGGGGATCGCCCTCGTCAAGGACCTCGTGAAGAAATCCGACGTTGTGGTCCAGAACTTCGCCACCGGCGCCATGGAGCGCCTCGGCCTCGGCTACGAGGAGCTGAAGAAGCTCAAGCCTGACATCATCTACGCCGCCCTCAGCGGATTCGGACAGACAGGCCCATACAGGAGCTACGCGAGCTACGCAGCGGTCGCCGAGGCCTTCAGCGGCCACACCTACGCCACCGGGAAGAACTACGACGTCAACGGCCCGCCCATCCCCATGGCGGGCGCCCTAGGAGACCTCGGACCAGCCATATACGCCGCCTTCGCCGTGGTCGCCGCCCTCCGCCACAGGGACCGGACAGGAGAGGGGCAGATGATAGACGTCAGCCAGATCGACGCCATGGTCGCCTTCAACTGCTGCGAGACCGTCGCATACGACCTCTTCAAGGAGAGCCCGATAACCCGCAGGAAGAATAGGCCGCAGAACCCAGACCACCTATGGGGCATCGTCCCCGTCAAGGACGGCTGGATCCAGATCGCCGGCGAGAGGCCGAAGGCGATAGACGCGCTCAAGCAGGAGCTCGGCGTCGAGACAGTCACCCTCGACATGATGAAGCAGAAGCTCGGCCCCATGACCAGGAAGGAGGCCTTCGATTGGCTCGTCGGCTTCGGCGTCCCAGCCGCCCCCATCTACGAGGCATACGAGGGCCTCGATGACCCCCACCTCAAGGCGAGGAACAGCTTCGTCGAGGTCGACCACCCAGTCGCAGGCAGGTATAAGGTGCCCAACTTCCCCGTGAAGTTCAGCGCCACCCCGGGCGAGGTGAAGACCGCGGCGCCTGTCCTCGGTCAGCACACGGAGGAGGTACTGAAGAAGCTGCTCAAGAAGACGCCTCAGGAGATCGAGGCGCTGGAAAAGACCGGCGCCATAGTCTGCTGGAGGGGTTAAACCCCTCACCCAGAGACGAACCTGTTCCCCCTAACGTAGAACCTCAGCTTCTCCGGAAGATCCTCCGCCACGCCTATCCTGTGGCTCAAGCAGAAATCCTCGACCTGAGGCGCATCCAGGACGATGACAGGCCCGCTAGGATCGGTGACGGGGAGGCCGTTGAGCTCCCTCGTGATCCCGAGGGCGACGCTGAGCCTCCCGGGGCCGCTCGTAAGCGCTCTCAACGATGATACGGGCCTGTTCTTCGTCATTTTCTCGATCCCCTTCTTCGGCTCGATAGATCTGAAGAGGACGCCGCCCACGCCGTCTGACTCGTGAGCGACTACGTTAAGCATCCAATATTTATGAACGTTGTAGACGAAGAGGCGGCCAGGCTCGCCCCACATCACGTGGTTGTACTCCTTCATCCCCCTGTAGGCGCGGGAGGCCGGGTCCTCAAGCCCGAAGTAGGCCTCGGTCTCGACAACGACGCCCTCGAGGTCCTCGCCTCCAATTCTGCGGACGAGGGTTTTCCCGAGGAGCTCCCTCGCGACGACGTCGGGCCTCCTCGCGTAGAAGCCCAGGGGCAGGGGTTTCGAGGCCAACTGGAGACCACTCCTAATCCTAGGACGCCAAGCATATTTCTATACCGGCCCCCGAATAATATGCGTCACCATGTCCAAGATCGGGCTGCCGGCCCTCCTCGAAGCAGCGAATAGGGTCAGGGAGGCCACGGAGAAGATACGGGGCGATGAGCCACGACGCCCGCCGAGGGAGCTCGCCGACGCCCTCGACGAGGCCGCGCAGGAGGTCATCGTCGAGACGCTGAAGGAGCTGGGCGTCTCCGCGACGATGGTGAGCGAGGAAGGAGACGTTACCATGGGCGGCGGAGGGCCTACACTCATAGTCGACCCGGTCGACGGCACGACGAACTACTCCAGGGGGCTGCGTCCGGCTTCGACGAGCCTCGCGGTCTCCGAGACGGGTACCCTCTCAGGCGTGGCCGCCGGGGTCGTCATGGACCTGTACAACGGTGAGATCTTCGCCGCCGAGGTTGGGAGGGGGGCGACCCTCGACTCGAAGCCGATAAGGACCGCCGCCCCACTGCCCCTGCGCGAGGCGATGGTCGCCGTTGACCTGAGCAAGCGCCCGTGCCTGGATAGGGTCGGCGGCCTCCTGAACGCCTTAGAGCACAACCGTCAGGTCGGCTCAACGGCCCTCTCCCTCTGCTACATCGCCGCGGGCAGGATAGACGCCCACGTCGACGTCCGCGGCCTGATAAGGGCGACGGACATCGCCGCCGCCCTCCTCATCCTCAGGGAGGCCGGGGGCGTCTACGCAGTCGACGGGAAGCTCTTCGGGGACCTCCCCGTCACCAGGGAGACGAGGATGGACCTCGTCGCCGCCTCAAGCCGGCCCGTCCTCGACGAGATACTCGGACTCATCGGGCAGTGACGTTGATGCTCTTCGCCCCGAGGCCCCTCTCCGCCACCTTCCTATCGAGGCTCAACAGGTTCCTCGGGATCGCCGAATTGGACGGGCAGCGGGTAGAGTGCTTCATTCCCAACCCGGGGAGGCTGAGGGAGCTACTGCAGCCCGGCGCCAGAGTCTACCTGCAGGAGAGGCGTGGCGTGAGAAGGAAGACCAGTTACAACCTCATCCTCGCTGAGAAAAACGGTAATCCTAGTGTCAGTCAATTCGATGACTCCTAACAGGGTCGTCGAGGAGGCGCTCGACTCCGGCCTGATCCCCGAGATGGGTGGCTTAAGCGTCATGAGGAGAGAGCCTACCTACGGGGACTCAAGGCTCGACTTCCTCCTCGACGACGGCTCTGCGAGGCTCCTCCTCGAGGTGAAGTCATGCACCCTCGTCGAGGACGGCGTCGCCCTCTTCCCGGACGCCCCGACCGAGAGGGGCGCGAGGCATCTGAAGACCCTCGAGAGCTTCCTCGGAGAAGGACGTGCCTCCGTCCTCTTCCTCATCCAGAGGAGCGACGCAGGAGTCTTCAGGCCGAACGGGGCTACAGACCCACGTTTTGCGGGTGCCCTTAGGGAGGCCATGTTTAAGGGGGTTGAGGTCTACGCCTACGACTCCGCGATAAGTTTAGGTGGGATAAAATTTAACAGGCGTGTACCCGTGGATTTGGACGACGACCTCCGTTTAACATAAACGTGTGAAAATAAATCTCATTTACCGTCTCTAGTTTAGGGAAGCTTGTTAAAAAACGGGCTTTTTGCCTTTTCGGGCGTGCAAACCGTTTTTAAGGCTCCTTGCGACTTCAATAGCGTTAGAGGCCGATGGATGGGTAAGAAGAAGGTTCTGAGCGAGGAGGACCTCAGGAACATAGTCTACCCCTCGAAGAACGACATCTTTGGGGTCGCCCAGAAGATGCTGGTCTTCGAC
>Ga0315282_10011281_pt1 | contig 13873 bp, 16 predicted proteins | sample YL17G07_20_MG_FD_203693 | JGI IMG/M metagenome (GOLD analysis project Ga0315282, IMG submission 203693) | Sediment microbial communities from Yellowstone Lake, YNP, Wyoming, USA - YL17G07_20 | ecosystem: Environmental > Aquatic > Freshwater > Lake > Sediment | place: USA: Wyoming | collected... | reverse complement strand
TTTAAGGTTAGAGGCAATTGTCGTTGTCACAAGAAGGCAATTCTTTCATGGCCTTGAAGTCCCCCGAGTCTCACATTTGAAAGGTTGCGCTCTAAAGCTTTCTCACCCGTCTGTCCGTCCTGTTTTTTACAATTTCTGCCACTTATTTCCATTACGGCACAGTCTCTTAAGGAGAGGGGAAAGGGTGTGAGGAAAATAACAGATCCTTAGGGTAAGAAGTGATGAGACTTTCCGCGTTCGTTAACAGAAAAGATATAAAATCCTTTATATCCCGCAGCTGGTCTGTGAGCTGGCCACTGACGGTGATCATGTTCTTTGAGTTCTTGATGGGCTTGACGGATGTCTACATTGCCGGCAGGGTGAGCAAAGAGATCCAGGCGGCCTACGGCTTTGTCATTCAGCTCTATTTTGTTCTTATCGTGATTGCCAATGCCCTTACGGTGGGCACTGTCTCAGTCGTTTCGAGGCTGTTCACGTCACGAAATCAAAATGACTTAACTCAAGCGATTTTTTCCTCCCTCGCGGCGACGGCGGCTGCGGGAATCGTCCTTGTCGGAGGGGGGTTCTTCTTTAGTCCCGAAATCATCCGTTTTGTAAACATCCCGGGGGAGCTCAAATATCTTGCGGTCCCTTTCATTAAAATTTATTCGGTTGGTTTATTCTTCCACTACCTTCTCATCAACTCCAATGGGGTTTTAAGGTCTTGTGACAGGGTGAAAGATTCTTTGAAAACCCAGGCCCTCGTCTGTGCGCTCAACATCGGTCTCAATTTCTTTTTGGTATTTTATACGCCTCTAGGATACAGAGGAATTGCAACGGCCACCGCCTCGAGTGTCTTCATCGGGAGCATAGTCAATCTGTGGAAGGTAAGAAGTTCGATGACGGGGCCGGGGAAATTCTCCATCGACCTGGTCAGGAAGATGATCACCATCGGTTGGCCGATCGGAATGCTTCAAGTGCTGTGGCAGCTTTCTTCAATGGTTCTTTTCCTGATCTTGAGCGCCTTGCCTGAACACCGCGTTGAAATTCTCGCCGCCCTGACCACCGGCCTCAGAATCGAATCTGTCATCTACCTTCCGGTCTTCGGGTTCAACATGGCGAATGCGGTGATCGTCGGAAATATGCTGGGCGAGAAAAGAGAGCAAGATGCCTTCCGGAGCGGGTTCATCACTGCCGCGATTGGGGTCCTGATTGTCACGGTCATGGTCATTGCGGTGATTTTGAACGCTCGATGGATCGCCTCGTTCCTGTCGAACAATGAGATTGTGATCAGGGAGAGCACGAAATACATTTACATCAGCATGATCAGCGAGCCATTTATGGCCTGGGGCATTATTCTGGGTGGGGGTTTAAACGGCGCGGGAGATACGCGAAGCGTACTGATACGGGTTGCTCTGAGTGTGTGGCTTGTAAGGATCCCGTTGAGCTATATCTTTGTTGTGTTATTTGGATTCGGGCCGGCTTCCGTCTGGTGGTCTATGAATATCTCGCAGTTCGTCCAGGCGTTCGTCATGTCCAAGAGATATTTCGATAGAAAATGGTTATCTCTGGAAAAATAGGGATACATCCGATTTATTGTGGGGCTCTATAAAAAAAGGATGTGTCCCTATTTTTGTATTCTGTTGACTTAGGTCAAGGCATTCATCTCATTCCAGAATTATAATTATTTATAGGGTGAGCAATTGGGGCGAGCAGGATGAGTTTAAGAAAGATCGAGTTCTCAGAAAAGGAAAAGGATGATATTCGGACTTTAATGAAGTTTGTAGGGATCTACTGCCGAGAGAGTCATAATCGAGCGAAGTCTCCTTTTTTATTCAAACTTTTCGATATTAAGGAAATCGAAAATAAGGAAATTCCGCTGTGCTCGGATTGCACGCGACTCCTCACCTATGGCCTGACGATGAGGCTCAAATGCCCTCACGATCCCAAACCCATGTGCAAGAAATGTGAGACTCAATGTTACCATGGTGAATATAAATCAAAGATTCGAGAGGTGATGAAATTCTCCGGAATGTACTTGGTGAAGCACGGTCGTGTGGATCTGCTCTATCATTATCTGAGGTAAGATTCGGAAGGCGGAGAGCACAAGGTAGCAGGCGGTAATTAATCTGCATTCTGCTTTCAGCCTGCTGCTTTCTGGGGACTTGATCTAAGTCAAAGCACTCTTACGTAAGGGATGTTACATTTAAACTAAAGGAGACAAACGATGGCCGAGAAGAAGGAAATTTCCTGTTTCCTCTGTCATAAAACGGAACACGAGGGAGTTTTGATTCCTTGCCGGAAGGGCGGGCAAGATCTCTGGGTATGCACCCGATGCTTACCCATGCTGATCCATGGTGGATAAGGCAGATGACCCCCCTCAGTCCCTTTTTTAGCAAGGGGGGATGAAAGGGAATTTGTTAAGGAGGAATTGGAATGGACAAATATGCAAAGGCGTTTGTCAGGTCGAGTTTGATCTATCTTGGAATCGGGGCCATTATGGGAGTATGGATGGTCTTGTCTCCGGATATTCGATTTACCCTCTCACGAGTTCATGTCCATATTCTTCTTCTGGGATTTATGGCCATGATGATTTACGGTGTAGGGTATCATATTCTTCCCCGATTTATGGGAAGACCCGTTTACAGTCATCGTCTCGGTAACATTCAGGTATGGCTTGCTAATATTACGCTCATCGGTCTTTCGGTTTCTTGGACGATAGAGGCGTCGCAAGGAGGAGTCTGGCACCTCTGGGCAATTCTTTTCGGAATCGGTCAAGGGGTTGCGATTTTTTTGTTTATTTTCAATCTGTGGAAGAGCATGGTCCTCGTCAAGAGTTCGGAGTGATCAGTTCGGAGCTATAGAAAATATTCCGAACTCTGAACTTTCAAAAATGGAAGGAGGTGAAAAATGGCTGAGAAGCGGTTTAATAAGGATATGGTCATTGGAGATGTTTTGAAGGCGAACCCTGCAGCGATCAAGGTGATCGAAAAATATTTTGGGCAGGGCTGCTTCACCTGTCCCGGGATGAAGATGGAATCCATCACGTTTGGGGCGATGATGCACAACATGGATCCAGACGTGATCATTAAAGAGTTGAATGAATTGGAATGAGTGGTATGATTGAGCCTATTCATCTTTTTGAAAAAGCAGAGTTCTCCAAAGAGAATTTTATACCCAAGCAACTCCATATCGGCGATGCAGGGGCGGCAGTGCTTATCTGCTTTGAACCCGGCCAGACCATGCCTCTTCACCCTCATCCGGGGGCGTTAGAAGTGATCCTCTATGGGGTTGAAGGGGAGGGGACTTTGATGATCGGGAATGAGGAGAAGCCCTTTAAGAAAGGAGACCTTATCTTTTGTAAAGGGGAAGTTCCCATCGGTCCCAAGAACACGGGTCAAGGAAGGTTTATGGTTCTGGTCATTCTTGTTTTAAAGCAGTTGGTTTCCAAAGGGTAAGCTTTTTGTAAAGGAGACCGTATCTCACTCCCTGGCAACTGATCAAGACCGAGGGACAGTTAAGCTCCCCCATGGCCAGATAAAGAATCGCTCCCCCGGCCAAGATCACATCTGCCCTGGCAGCGGGAAGGCCGGGTATCTTCTTTCTCTCCCCGATCGTTTTGGAGCGGTAAAGGATAAGCTGGTTTCTTAGAGCTTCTTTTTTTAAGATGAAGTGATGGATCTTTTCGGCGGTGAATTCCTTCAAACCCTGTTCGACAGAGGCCAAGGTCGTGGCTGTTCCTCCCACAGCGACCATTGACAATGGTTCCTGTGAATGGGGAATTTTGGTCAGTAATTCTCGAATTTTTTTCTCCATCACATTCCATTCTTCTTCTTGAACAGGATCTGTTTGGAGAATCTGTTCTGTGAAACGAACCGATCCAAGTGGAAGGCTTATCCATTGGCCGATTTGATTGCCTCTGCCCAGAATGAATTCCGTGCTTCCTCCTCCTACATCCACCACAAGGATAGGTTCTTTTGCTTCCGCAAGATCCTTTGCCACAGCCAAAAATGAGAGTTGAGCCTCTTCTTCTCCGGAAATGACCTCAATGAAGAGATTGAGTTTTTCCTTGGCCAATCTTAAGAATTCCGCAGAGTTTTTGGCTTCTCTAAGCGCGCTCGTCCCCACCGCGAGGATTTTTCGGACCTCCATCGCCTGACATTGTTCTAAGTATTGAGACAATGTTTGAATGCCTCTATCCATTGCCTCTTTCGTTAGAATTCCGTTTTTTTGGACACCCTCACCCAATCGAACAACAGTCTCCATTTCAAAAAGAGCGTTTATCTTCTCTCCCTCTACCTCTGCGATGAGGAGAAGGATCGTGTTGGTCCCGATGTCAATAGAGGCCACCCTCTTAAGCGAAGTAGGGTTGGATTTCACGACAGAGTTCCTCGGGGATGATGTTGGATGTCAGTTCAGAGTGAAGGATCTCGAAGGAAGTCCAGTCATTCAAATAATAAGGTTGGAAAGGGGTGCGAGAAATGATTCGGGTGAGAAGCTGGTAATGGGCTTCGCCTGAAATCGAGTAGATGGAAAGGTTGAAGCTATTGAGGCCTTTTTCATCATAATACTTTAGGGTGGAAGCGATCCCCCTGGCCAGGGAGGCAATCTCTTCTTTGCCGAGAGTGGCCACGGATCCATGTCCCTCCGCACTTGCGCACACTTCGTTGAATCCAATCGGGGCAAAAGAGACGAACCAGTGGACTTTTCCGATGCGGGCGATATATCGTTTTCCAAGCTCCTTTTCGATCTGGACAAGATCGTTCCAGTAAGAGGTTCCATTCTTCTGGTAATAGGAGGAGCTGGCGTCTAATAACCATTCCATCTCATTCGTCGGAATGGGATCACCAATGACCTGGAGATGGGGATGGAGGATGGTGCTTCCTCCGGGAAGAAGGAAATTTTGGCTGATTTGCCAATAGCGGGTATCCGGATCAAACGCCGTTGTTCTTCGAATGATCTCGATAGCAACCGAAAGGCCCTCTTCGTAAATTTCGGGCGTCAATTGGTTAAGGCTGAGAAAATGCTCGCGACAGAGGACGACGACACTTCCATAGGACCCGACTGGATTGAGGTTCGGAAAACCGACTGCCCTTCCGATGCAAACCCTTCCTTCCGGGACGATTTCTTTCATGAACTGAGGAGTCTTTTGAAAAATATTCTCAAGACAGAAGAGGCATCCCTTCGACTTCTCGGCCATATTCGAGAAATCGAATTTTCCCGGAGAGGGAAGGCCCCAGGTAATGATGCGGCTTCGCCTTTTTGTCAAGGGATCGACCCGGACTTCGGTTGGGACTGAAATCTTTTCAAATCCCTCGAGAGGAGAACGAAGGTCCGATTGGAGATGATATCGCTCGAACTTGATTTCCATCGTTCAAATAAGATGAATGACACCGATATCCCCTTTTTTAAAGGGGAAAACCCCAGGTGCTCCCTTCATGAAAAGGAAGTTGGGAGGGATTCTAAAGTGGTTAAACGGTTACGAAATCTCAGATTTCAGATTCTCCAATCCGGAATCTGAATAGCTTCATTTCACGGGCTCACCTTAAAGAAGAGGTAGTGTTCCACCATTTCACAGAGGATGTGTCCAATGAGAATGTGGGCCTCCTGGATTCGGGGCGTGCTGGTGGAGGGAACGATAAGAGGATAATCAGCCATTTTTGCAACGATACCGCCGTCATTTCCGGTGAGGGCAATCGTCTTCATCCCCATCTCTTTAGCCACCTCAAAGGCCTTGACGACATTCGGGGAGTTCCCGCTCGTGGTGATGCCGATGGCGACGTCCTTTTCCTTACCAAGGGCCCTGATTTGTTTAGCAAAGATTTCGCTAAAAGCAAAGTCATTGGAGACACTGGTCAGAATGGAGGCATCTGTGGTGAGGGCAATAGCGGGCAAGGGTGGACGGTCCATGACATAACGATTGACGAATTCCGCAGCCAGGTGCTGGGCGTCGGCAGCGCTTCCTCCATTTCCGAAGAAAAAGAGTTTGTTCCCTGCTTCGAACGTATGAGAAATCAATTTGATCACATCGAGAAGTTTAGGGAGGCTCTCTCTGAGAAAACGATTTTTGACTTCGGAACTTTCTTTAAATCGCTTCAGGATGATATTTTCCATTGAACAAAAATATTATACTTCCTGGTTTCCCATGTCAAGGGAACCTTTTTGATAGGGCGCTTTCCAGCGCCGATTCAGCCATGGCCATTGGCTGGGATACTGTCTGATGGAATCTTCGATGGCCTTTGTAAATTTAGCGGTCAGCAATTCTGTATTCTTTTTTTCATCGGGTGTTAGTTCCATTTCGATGGGACTTCCGATAAATAGGGTCTGCGGGATCCCTTTTTCCCTCACGACGAACATCGGCAGGATGGGAGCGCCTGTCTTTAAAGAGAAGATAGCTGGTCCAGGAGGTGTATAAGCTGTTTGGCCAAAAAATGGGACAGGAAGTCCTCCGAGAATCTGTTGTTGATCGGCGATGAGATAAAGGATCTCATTGCGACGAAGACAGTTTAGAGATTTTTTAATGGATGAGGTGGTAGGTTTAGGAGGAAAAGGGTTCTGACCCAGTCTTCGCTGATGGTCCCCTAATCTCTTCCATAACTTTGGGAAATTGCCTTCGTTGATGATGAGATTAAATGGATAGCCCTCCAGTGCAAGCCTCGTTCCCAATGTTGTAAAGGCACCCAAATGGCTACCCAAGGCGATGACTCCATTCCCCTTCGCCAATGCGGCATCCAGATATTCGCGACCTGTTATTTTGATTTTCTTGATGAATTGGCAGGAAGGAGCGGTAGCCGCAAAGATGGTTTCGAAAGGCGTGAGTGTAAAGTTGAAGAAGGCCTCCTTGGCGAGCTTTGTAATCTCCTTAAAATCTTTTTCTCCTCCAAAAGCCAAAGAGAGATTACTAAGAACTCTATCCCTATATTTTTTGAACAGATAGAAAGCCATTGTCCCCAAAATTCTTGCAACGAAGACGATGACTCTTGGAGGAACGATACGAAATGTCATGACGGAGAAGGCCAATAAGAGATCGACAAAAGAATCCCCGAGCCAATATTTTATTTTCTTAGAGTAGGTTTCCTTCATGGAATATTAAATATGAGGAAGACAAATCGAACCGTATCAACATAGATTATTTTAGGCCGGATTTCAATAGATATCCTGGAGGTGGCCGTTTTCAAAGCAGGATTGACCTTTTTGGGTGTTTTGTTTATCATGATCATCAAGGCTTCCCCTCTTACCTCGATCCAATCGGATCGAAGTGGAAGATCTCTCCCCGGAGGGAAGGGGGAAGAACCAATGGCTTCCGTCCCCAAAGACAGCAAAGGGTTGAGAAGGATGAAGTGGCAGTTAAAAGATGAGGCGGAGAATGAAGTGGAGAAAGCCTTTTTGAGGGAGGCTCTAAAAAGGAATAGAGGGAATATTTCAAAGACCGCTTTGGATGTGGAAATGGACCGGAGACAACTTCAAAGTCTGATCGGAAAACACAGATTTGTTTCCAAAGAGTTTAAGGACAGCTCTTCATCCGCTCCATAGACCAAAAATCTGCACGCAGAAGTCTCGCCATGGTGAAAATAAGGGTTAAAACCCTCTTAATGAAATGCCCCGGTTGGGTCACACGTATTTTTTCTTCCAGCAAGTCATCCTTTGCTCTTTTTATTTGTCTGTTAGCCATCGTGTTCGTCTATCGAATTCAACTCACGATAGGTTTGTTTACCAATGCCGTCAGACCCTTTGATTTCAATCCGGCACAACATCCGGTGTGGTTTACCCTTGCTTATTTGCCCTACGACCTTGCCTTTGTCTTTGTTTGTTTCGTGCTCTCTTGGCTCCTGTCTCGAATGGCCTATTTCATCAAACAAGGTAAAACATTTCCGATCTTAAGAATTTCAGGACTTATCTTTTTGCATCTTGTTTTGTTGACGGTGGTTCTTATCCACGGGATTCACGGCCGGCTGCTCTTTGATGTTCAGACAGGGTTTGACAGTGCTGTGATGAAGGAGGCGTTTTCCGGCATTTCGCTGACCGAAACCCTCCGGCTCGTTGAGGAGAGAGATTATCTATTTCTTCTTTTTCCCTTCGGACTTTTTTGGCTGATGCTCCTATTCCCCGTTCGTCTAAGGATTTGGACAGCAAGGGTTTCTGTGATGTTGGTCATCTTCCTGCTATCGCTTTCCTTGTTGACAATCGATAAGAAACCGGAGAAGATTCCTGACGAGATCCGTCTCAACCCGGCCGTTTTTCTTCTTTCTGATATAACGAAGGACACGTTCTTTACACATCTTAAGCAACGTCAAACCATGAGTGTTGTCGGAGGAAAGGGATCGGGTATCCAGTCCTTTCGTCCCACGGAAACCAAACCCATGGAGCCGGCGGCATCTCTGCCGGCGAAGGACAGGCGTCCGTGGAATCTGATCATTTTTATCATGGAGTCGGCGGGGACCCGATATATCTTTGATACAAGCGAGGGCAATGCGATGCCCATGCCGTTTCTCCATAAGATATCGCAGGAAGGCTGGTATTTGAAAAGACACTTCACTACATCGAATGTCAGTACCAAGGCAGTATTTTCAATATTTAGCGGACTTTATGATGTTTTTAGCAGGGAGACATTCGGCACACGTCCGGATGCTGAAGTTCCTGCCATCTATAATTGGGTGGGTCAGGGATACGATAGCTTTTTGGTGACCCCTTCTTCCATCTCTTGGTACTTTCCAACGAAGTTCGTAACCAACAACGGATTGTCAGAAATTCATAGCTATGAAAATCTGAAATTTAATATAAAGGAAGAATTTCATTCTCTGGGCCATTATATTGCAAGGGATGAGGTTCAAACTGTGGATTTCTTCGTCCAGAGATTGAGTGAGGTGAGAGAGCCCTTTCTGGGCATTTACATCAGCTTTGCTGCCCACTTTCCCTATTTTGACTATGGTGAGGATTACCGCATTGCGAAGAACGACGGGCGTTTGATCAGCCGCTATTATAATAATTTAAATCTTCTGGACCGTATGATTAAGCGCATTGTTGATCATCTGCAGGAACAAGGCCTATTGGAACGTACCATTTTGGTCATTTTAGGGGATCATGGCCAGGCTTTTGGTCAACACCATCCGAATAATTTTATGCACTACCGATACAGCTATAATGAGAACCTGGAAACTCCGGCGATCCTCTATCAACCAGCGCTTTTTAAGCCAAAGATATTTGAGTTTCCTACAAGCCACGTGGATATATTACCGACCCTCCTGGACGCCATGAAAATTCCATATTCCACAGGGGCTTTTGATGGAGATTCTCTTTTCAGCCATAAGCTGATGCGAAAATCTATCTTCTTCTACGGATATGAAGAATCCATTTCGTCACTGGACCCCCATCTCATAAAAGTCCAGCGTTCGTTGAAGAAAAATAACTGCTGGGCCTTTGACTTAAAGCTTGATCCGGAAGAAAAAAATCCCCTTGATTGCTCTTCATATCCCCTTCAACTGGAGGCTCTTTACAAGTTCGTCACCACCCACGATGTGAATCTCCTTAAATACAATGCCAACTTGAGGGAAAAGAAGGAACTCCCGGGGATCCCAGTGCCAGCCGTGAAAAAGACTGACTAACATAAACGTGACTCTGGAAGGTATCTGCCTCGTAGGGTGCGTTCCCCGAATGCGCCGTCCAGCGGCCAGACGGGGAATTTAGGCCCAGATTCCAGGGATAGGTTTTCCGCAATACCGACACTTCCCGGCCTTGAGGTTGATTTCTCCAACCATATATCCCGTCCGCTGGATGACCATTTTCTTGCAATTTGGGCAGAACGTATTTTCACCCTCATGACCCGGGACGTTCCCGACATAAACGTACTCAAGACCTGCAGAAAGAGCCACGGCCCGGGCTTTATCCAGTGTCGAAACCGGTGTTTGGGGAAGGGTCTTGAGCTTGTATAAAGGATAGAAACGAGAGAAATGGATTGGAGTATCTGCTCCCAATTCTTTTTTTACCCAAAGACACATCTCTTTTACCATTGACATCTCATCATTCTTTGTAGGAATGACGAGGTTTGTGATTTCCAGGTGAACTTTTTCCCGCTTCAGCGTCTTCAATGTCTCAAGAACGGGATTGAGTTCCCCACTGCACAATTCACGATAAAAATTCTCTGTGAATCCCTTCAAATCGATATTGGCCGCATCTAACACCTTGCATAGATTTTTGAGAGGGACCGGATTGATAAAGCCATTCGAGTGGTAAACGTTTAGAAGTCCTGATTTCTTGGCGAGGGTACCGATATCTATCATATATTCATAAAAGATGGTGGGTTCCGCATAAGTATAGGCAACAGAACGGGCTCCTACCTCTTTCGCTCTCTTTACCATCAGCTCTAATGGGACCTCGTAACTAGTGACATCTTCCGGAGCGGCTTGGGAGATTTCCCAATTCTGGCAGAATTTGCAATGGAAATTACACCCTGCTGTGGCGAGGGAAAACGAAGTGGTGCCAGGGAGAATATGAAAGAGAGGTTTTTTCTCAATCGGGTCTAAATGAACCGCACATGGATTTCCGTAGACCAGGCTGTAATATTTTCCATCGCGGTTTTCCCGCACCCTGCAAATGCCCCTCTTCCCCTTGGCCACTCGGCAGCGATGAGGACACAGCTCACACTGGATGTTTCCCCCGTCGAGTGAAGTAAAATAGGGGGATAGTTTTGTCTTGATGAGTCCCTTCGTGGTCGCTTGTGCACGTGAGGTTTCGGGGAAACCGATAAGATACCCAGCAGACAGGAGGCAGAAGCTTGTTCCGCAAAGCCGAAGAAACTCGCGTTTTGAGAGTTGGAGATTGCGGCCGGGTTGGTCCCGTATCGATCTTCTATTCTCGATAGTCGGTTCGCTCATCGTTTATTCCCCTTCACAGGTCACGGACGCAAACATAGTTTAAATGACTTAGACCGGATTTGCCAGTAAAAATCTTTTTTCGAGGAGAATCGTTCCTCGAAGGAAGGTCGTTCATATTTGTTTCGACTCCCTTGGGTATTTCAATCATCACGTTCACAGTCATTTTCGTCTTCCTGTCACCTCTTCTTATCCTTTCCACAAACTGCTATATTTGACACGTTAAGCATATTTTTTGCCGAGACAACCAAAAGAAATATCCCCCTTACCCTCCCGGGTCACCGGGTATTCGTTTTCCCAGCAGGAGTTTGAAAGCTAACAAATTTTCTTGCTTTCCGGCGTGTAAAAACATATAATCAGGCAAAATTAGTTGCGTAGAGATTTCAGCTTTCAGTTCAATGAAAAAAGCCTGCAGAGGACTCTAGACAACTTCTTTGCGGGTTTTTTTATGAGGGACAAATTAAATAAGGGCTATTAAGGTGAGTTCATTGCAAAAGGACCAATTTGTGGGTGTAGGCAATATAAGGGGAGGGAAAAATGAATCGGAAGCCGAAAATAAATAAGAAAATTTATGTCGCTAACCTTCCTTCACAGGCCAGCGAGTCCGAACTCAGAGCCCTTTTCTCCAGCGCAGGAGATGTCATGTCTGTCAAGATCGTCAAGGACAGACAGACCAATCAACCCAGGGGGATTGCCTTTGTGGAGATGTCTACCCAATGGGAAGCCCGGAGGGCTGTGTCCATGTTGAATCGAAAAAACTTCATGGGAAAGGATTTGCTGGTTAAGGAGGCCAAAGTCAGCCGTGGTTTTCGGGAGAATTGGTAATACAAATACAAGAGGACACTTGTTTTGATTAGCTTTTTTCGGGAGATTTATCATAAGGGGAGATGTAAACGTGGATGCGGGAGTATGCAAAAGGGGAGGGTTTGTTCATGGACAAGGAACGACTTGAGTGGGTTTTGTCAGGATTAAACCGGTATGGATTAACCCAGAAGGAAGACCAATTTGTCAAATCAACAGAGTATGATTTCAATCAAAAAAATATGATCACTAAACAGCAGGAGGAAAAGTTAGAAAGTCTTTATAAGGAAAAGTCGAAATTCATACCCAATCGGGACTACTTCTCTCCGAAGGAAAGCATTCCCCCGGGAAAGACCAAGACGAGAAGGTATCTTTCAAAATCGGCGCCTCGATGAAGTCTTGTCGCTCTGTGAGGCCGTCCTGCCTACCGGAAGGGAGGGACTGCCGGCGATTTTCCATCATTCCTTAATTCCACCCATCATCCCTGATCCCACATCCCAAATCGTGATACGAGATTGACAACATTGTGTTTTTTGCTATATTGAGGCCACAGTTTTAAGTGGATGAAATGACTTCTTATATGAGTTTTGAAGAGCTTGCAGATCACGAAGTAGAAGGTCAAGATTATCGAATTAGGGTCGAGTTGAGAGACCCACGGGTTTTGATCATGGCCCCGCATGGTGGAAAAATCGAACCGGCGACATCAGAAATTGCCGAAGCGATTGCAGGTATGGATTACTCCTTTTACACTTTCGAGGGGTTGAAGGCGGATGGAAATAGTGCGCTTCATATCGAAAGCCACCTTTTTGATGAGTTTTGTGCGCTGCAAACTGTCGAAAAGGCCGATATCGTAGTCACTGTGCATGGGCAAATTGATCAGAGAGATGAGTTTGTGATGGTGGGTGGTCTCAACGATGGTTTACGTTCAGAAATAGAGCGCCAGTTGGAGGCAGCCGGTTTTCAAACCCGACCTCCTGCAGAAGGACTGACGGGGACTGATCGGATGAACATCTGCAATCTGGGAAGATTGAGGCAGGGCGTTCAGTTAGAAATCAGTCGCAGGGTGCGCGATGTACTCAGAACGAATCAGGACCAACTCCAGACCTTCGTTGGCGCTGTGCGAAAGGGGATCCGACACCATTTGGACCGGGTAAGACCATGATGATAGGTTTGAAAGGAGGAAGAAGATGAGCTTAAGCATGTTTATACCCGAAATTCAGATACTTGAGAAAATTGTAAGACCACTCACACTTGTCCAAATTAGGTTTTGAAAAAGAATAGGCCCTCAGATAATATTGTGATGGAAAGATTTCTTCCCGGAAATCCCATCACAACTAAAGGAGGGCCCACAATGAATAAATTCTGTAGCATATTCAGCCAACTCTTACAACTGTTTTCTAGAGTGGAGTTTCAACAAGCTGTGAAAGAAACCCAAGCCGAACGTCACGCCCGAGGATTCACCTGCTGGGGCCAATTTGTCGCCATGCTCTTCTGCCAACTAGGCCGAGCCCAGTCGCTGCGAGAAATCACGGGTGGTTTGAGAAGCTGTGAGGGTAAATTGAAACATCTTGGGATAACCACTCCCAGTCGCTCCACCCTGGCCTATGCTAATGAACATCGCCCCTGGCAACTCTACCAAAAGCTCTTTGTGCAACTGCTGGATCGATGCCAACACCAAGTTCAAGGGAAAAGAAAGTTCCGATTCAAGAATAAGTTGGTGGGCTTGGACTCTACGATCATCGATCTCTCGGTCACCCTGTTTGACTGGGCAAAGTTCCGTCGAACCAAGGGGGCCATCAAACTGCATTTGCTTCTGGACCATGATGGCTATCTTCCCTCCTATGCCGTCATCACGGAGGGCAAGGTCTCTGATGTGAAAGTGGTTCCTCAGTTCCATTTTGCTCCCGGAACGATTGTCGTGGATGACCGGGCCTATAATGACTATGCCTTGTTTGGCCGATGGACGGCCCAGGGCATCTCCTTTGTTACCCGGATGAAAGACAATGCCCTCTATGAAGTCGTCGGGGAGAAAGAAGTTCCCCAAAATCGCCATATCCTTAAAGATCAACTGATTGAGCTAAGAGGCCTGGGGGCTATTGAGAAATGTCCCTATCCTCTGAGACGGATCGAAGCCCATGATCCGGGAACCGATAAAATCCTGGTCTTTTTAACCAATCAGTTGGAGTTTGGAGCAACTACCATCTCGGCCATCTACAAAGACCGTT
>Ga0315282_10011280_pt1 | contig 13873 bp, 9 predicted proteins | sample YL17G07_20_MG_FD_203693 | JGI IMG/M metagenome (GOLD analysis project Ga0315282, IMG submission 203693) | Sediment microbial communities from Yellowstone Lake, YNP, Wyoming, USA - YL17G07_20 | ecosystem: Environmental > Aquatic > Freshwater > Lake > Sediment | place: USA: Wyoming | collected... | reverse complement strand
GGCCTGGCCTCCGCGCCGGGCGAAGAGTCGGTGCTCCGCTCCATCTGCCTGGCCTACGTAGACTGCGACATCCTGAAAGATGAGATGGTGTCGGTGGAGGCGCGGGGACGAGAGGTCGAGGCCGTCGTCGTCCCCTGGCATCTGCGCAGCGAAGCGCCGCCCTACGCGCGGCCGATCGCCCTGGGCTGCGCCGTGGGAAGACCTGTTCCCGCCGAGGTGGAGACGCGCGCGAAGGTCGCGCGGCTGCTCGACGGGGCCATCGAGAACACTGAGTGGCGGCAGCGGGAATGCGTCAACCTGATCCCCTCCGAGATGACCGTATCGCCCATGGTGCGCCTGCTCTCGGTGATGGATCCGGCGTTCCGGTACGCGGAGCACAGGAAGGTCAGGGCGTTCTGCGACGCCGATGTCTTCTACTACCAGGGCGTGGATTTCATCGCCGCGGTGGAGCGCCTGCTGGATGCCGAGATGCGGACCTTCCTGGGCTGCCCGGAGGTGGAGACGCGCCTGATCAGCGGTCAGATGGCGAACACGGCCGTCTACAGCGGGCTGGTGGATCACCTGAATCGCGCCGATCGCAGGAGCGAGCCGCGGCGAATCGAGCGCGTGATGAACCATCACATCAGCCGTGGCGGACATCTCAGCGCGCAGCCCATGGGGGCGCTGCGAGACTACGTCGCCCACGACCCGCGCACCGAGCGGCCCGCGGTGGTGAACTTCCCCGTGCTTCGCGATAACCCCTACCAGCTAGACGTTCCGGCGGCCCTCGACCTCATCGCGGAGACGAAGCCGGAGCTGATCATCTTCGGCAAGAGCATGGTGCTGCACAGGGAGCCGGTCGCGGAGATCCGTCGGTTCCTCGACTCCCAGGGGCTGAACTCGGTCGTCATGTACGACATGGCTCATGTACTCGGGCTGATCGGGCCGCACTTCCAGCAGCCGTTCGAGGAGGGCGCGGACCTCGTCACCGGCTCCACGCACAAGACGTTCTTCGGCGCCCAGCGAGGCGTGATCGGATGCGCGTTCGATGAGCGCGACCTGCGCTACCCGCTGTGGGAGGCGGTGCAGCGGCGCACATTCCCGGGGTCGGTGTCAAACCACCACCTCGGCACACTGCTCGGCCTGCTGATGGCCACGTACGAGATGAACCACTTCAAGGATGCGTACCAGCCGAAGGTGATCGCCAACGCGAAGGCGTTCGCGCGGGCGCTAAACGAGTGCGGCCTCGATGTCGCCGGAGACCCGAGCATCGGCTACACCGAGACGCACCAGGTGATCGTGCGCGTGGGCTACGCGCGCGGCCCCGAGTCGGCGAGACGGCTGGAGGAGAGCAACATCATCTGCAACTACCAGGCGGCGCCGGACGAGGAAGGGTTCACCGCATCGGGCGCTCTGCGCCTGGGCGTCGCGGAGATGACGCGGTTCGGCATGGAAGAAGGGGACCTCCGCGACCTCGCCGCTCTCATGGGCGACTGCATCCTGCGCGATGCGAACGTCCGCGAGCAGGTTCGGGCTCTGCGCGGGAGGTTCCTGGAGATGCGGTACTGCTTCCGGGAGGATGAGTTCGCGCAGCAGGTTCAGCGCCTGCACGACCTGATCTGAAGCACAGCGCTGCGCCGAGTCCGGGGCATCGGCCTTCACGGCTTTCCGAAATCGCGGATCGCCTTCACGATCTCCGGGTAGCTCGTCCGCCACAGCCCCGGCGGTACGTTCTCCGAGATCTGAATCTGCAGCCGGCCCGTGTGCCCGGCCTCCTCCAGTATCTCCATCGCACGTTGGTTGATCGCCTCGGGCTGTCTGAGATGCACTGAGGAGGGGAAGTTCACGCACAGCCGCATCTTCGGCCACATCGCGGCCGCCTCTGCCGGGCTGGTGTCGTTGTCCGGCGGCGGCGAGAACGAGTCGATTCCGCGGATCCCCGACTCGCCAATCGCCTTCCACAGCGGCCTGAGGTCGCCGTCCAGGTGCGCGTAGACGGGGATGCCGCACTCGCCCGCAATGCCCACCAGCTCCTGGTACAGCGGCAGGCAGTACCTTCGGAAGTACCGCTCGCCAATGGCAGGAGCCGTGAGGTTGTCCGGGATGACGATGTATGGGGTCCTCGCCCGCGGCACCAGCCGGAAGACCTCGCGCTGGTTCTCGATCATCACCGAGATGACTTCCTGGAGGATGTCCGGCGCGTCCACGAGGTGAAGCCCGAAGTCGAGCAGTGAGACCCACTGGATCCAGAGCTGCTGGTACGGGGTCCGTTCCACCGATGCGTGGCAGAAGCCGTCGTTGCCGAGTTCCGCGTTCCAGCGGTCAATGTCGTCCAGGTAGTCGTGGAGCACCGCATCCCGGAGGTAGGCGAGCAGCACCTGGTAGTCCCCTGGCTCCTTGACGAAGTGCTGCCGGTAGCCCTCCACCTGGTATGTCGGCTGGTAGATGCGCTCCTCGGTGAGGTCGCCCGCGGGGGTGTGCATGGTGCGGCGAACGCCGCGCCGCCCGTCGAAGAACACCTCTTCGCTCACGATGCGGCAGTTCGGGTGCTCCCACCAGTGGATCTGCTGCCAGCGAAGAATGCCCATGTTGTCGCGGCCGAGGACCGCCCAGGCTTCGTCGTCGGGGGCGCCGTTTCCGCTGTATTGCACGAACGGAACGCGGTCGTGCTCCTCTCCTCGAACGACAGCCAGCATTCGGTCGCGCATAGTCATCGGGTGTGATCTCCGGGAGGTGAGTCGGCGGCTGGGAAGGTTCCACGCCCGCCGGGAATAAACCTGTTCTGCGTCTGCGGGGCGCTGTCCCCTGGGGGTCTCTAGCAGAACCCACCGCGGAGGCTGTACCAGAGCCACTGCGGGAGGAATCCGGGCTGTTTTCTCGGCTCTGATGCAGCTTCTGTGGGAGGCGCTGCCGAGCTGGAGGAGGCGGTGTATGGCTGACTCGCGGCTGCTTGTCGGCGTTGATGGCGGGAACACGAAGACGCTCGCCCTGGTGTGCGACCTCGACGGGAGGCCGCTGGGCTTTGGCAGCGGCGGCAGCAGCAACTGGGAAAGCCTTGGGGCGGAGCAGGCCGCTGCGGTGATCACCGAGGTGGTCGGCCAGGCGCTCGCCGCGGCCGGGAGAGAACGGGGAGAGATCGGGTGGGCGCACATGGGCCTGGCCGGGGTGGACTGGCCCGAGGACGTGCCGCGGATGCGGACCGCGCTGGTGCAGGCGGGGTGGGAGTGCGAGCTCTCCCTCGAGAACGACGCCTTCTCGGCCATCCGCGTGTGCACCACCACCGGCTACGGTATCGGCGTGACCGCGGGCACGGGCGTGGCCTCCGGCATCATCCGCCCCGACGGGGAGAAGTTCTTCTACGGCGCGTTCACCGATCTGGGAGGCGGCTTCGGCATCAACCAGGCCGTGATCCACGCCGTGCTGCGCTCCGAGGACGGCCGGGGAGAGCCCACAGCCCTCGCGCCCGCGCTGCTCGCCGCCACCGGCCACCCAACCGTAACCGATCTGGCGTACGCCATGCACCGGCGGAGCGTGACGCCGCAGAGCAGCGCGCTTCGCCCGACGCTGTTCTCCGTCGCCGCCCAGGGCGACCCGGTGGCCCTGCGCATCGCCACCCACTTCGGCCGCGAGCTTGCGCTGTGCGCGACCAACCTGATCCGGCGATATACGCTCGAGACGGAAGAGGTGGAGGTGGTCGCGGCGGGAACGCTCTTCATGAGAACCGGCCCCCTGCTCTACGACGTGTTCCGCGCGCGGCTCGCAGAGGCGGCCCCCCGTGCCAAGCCCATCCTCGCCGACTGCCCGCCGCTGATGGGCGCGATGAGAGGCGCGCTCATGCTCTCCGGGCGCGATACGCCCCAGGCCTGGAGGCGCATGAACGACGAGATCAACGAGAAGGGATGGCTCCGCGACTACTCGTCGCGCGCAGGCGACGCGCGCGGCGACAACTGAACGCTGCGGCCGGCGAAGCCGGCCGCATAGCTGGAGGCGAGGAAGAGCGACAATGGCTAAGACACCGAGGAAGAAGGTCGTCGTCATCGGCGGCGGGAGCAGCTACACCCCGGAGATCATGGACGGGCTGATCAAGCGGAATGACGAGCTGTCGCTCGGCGAGGTGTGGCTGGTTGACATCCCCGAGGGGAAAGAGAAGCTCGACATCGTGGGCGGCCTCGCCAGGCGCATGGTGAACCGCGCAGGCAGGCCGTTCAAGCTGCGCACCACGGTTGACCGGCGGGACGCGCTGCCCGATGCCGACTTCATAGTGACGCAGATGCGCGTCGGGGGGATGCGAGCTCGCATCAAGGACGAGCGCATCCCACTGAAACACGGCGTCATCGGCCAGGAGACGACGGGCCCGGGCGGGTTCATGAAGGCGATGCGGACCATCCCGGCGATGCTCGCCATCTGCCGCGATATCGAGGAGCTGGCCCCGGCCGCGTGGATGATCAACTTCACCAACCCTAGCGGCATCGTTACCGAGGCCGTAACCCGGCACACGCATGTGAACATCGTGGGGCTGTGCAATCTTCCCATCGGCACCGAGCGGTGGCTCCAGCGCGACTTCGATTGCACCCGCGAGGAGCTGTTCATCGAGTTCCTGGGCTGCAACCACCTGGTGTGGATCAACCGCGTGTTCGTGCGCGGGGTCGAGGTCACCGACGAGCTGATCGAGCGGTCGGCGAAGGGCGGCTCCTGGCCCAGGGAGTTGCTGGAGTCGCTGCGCGCGATCCCGTGCGGCTATCACCGCTACTACTACCAGAAGGACCGCGAGCTGGCGCGGCTGCAGAAGGCGGACGCCGAGGGCAAGCCCACCCGGGGCGAGGCCGTCCTTGAGATCGAGAAGGAGCTGTTCGGCCAGTACGCTGATCGGAACCTGACGGAGAAGCCGGCCGCGCTCTCCAAGCGGGGGGGCGGCGGTTACTCCGACGCCGCGGTCCGCCTGATCGCCTCCATCTGCAGCGACCGGCGTGATATCCAGACCGTTGATACCCGCAACCAAGGCGCCATCGCCGACCTATCGCCGGATTCCGTGGTCGAGATCAGCAGTGTCATCACCGGCCACGGGCCCGTGCCGATCACCATCGGGCCCGTGCGGCCTCAGTTGAGGGGCCTGCTCCAGCAGGTGAAGGCTTATGAGGAGTTGGCGGTCGAGGCGGCGGTGACCGGCGACCGTAAGGTCGCCCTGGCGGCCCTCATCGCCAACCCGTTGGTGCCGTCGGTCGGGGTGGCGATCCCCTTGCTCGACGAGCTGCTGGAGGCGAACAGGGACTACCTGCCGCAGTTCTTCCCCCAGAAGAGGGCGAGCGCGAAGACGCGGAAGGCGAAGAGCAAGTCGCGGCGCTGAGCGAACACCCCCTGGTTTCCGGTCGGAGTGGGCTGCGAGCTCAACGCTCGCAGCCCACTTTGTGCGAGCACCGCCGGGAAGGGGCGCGACGGTCCGCTACTTCACCCCTCGCACATTCCTGAGCAGGATCGCGCCCAGCACCAGGAAACACGCGGCCAGACTGAAGATGGCGACATACCCTTGATGGGCATAGTGCGCGACGGGGCCGTGGGAACCTGGGACCATGGTGCTGCCGAAAGCACCCAGCAGCGCGCCCGCGATCGGCAGCGCGATGGACTGCGGCAGCACCATCGAGATGTGCCACACCGCCATATCCTTGGCGGCCGCGTTGTGTTTGTCGGGGAGCACGTCACACCCCAGCGCCCAGTCCACGCTGTAGTACGCGCCGAAGCCCAGGCCGAAGATGGCGGCCACCGCGTAGACGACCGGCAGCGAGTGCGCCAGGAGGAATCCGAAACACGTCAGCGCGATCACGCTGTTCGCGACGTAGACCACGCGCTTCCGACCCACGCGGTCCGATATCATCCCGCCGAGCAGGCCCGTGATAGTCGCGCAGACCAGGCCGGTGGCGAGGACGTACCCGGCCACCAGTTCCTTGCGGTTCTCGGGAACCCTGATCACATCGGTCAGGTAGTTCTGCATGTATTCCTGCACCGTCCACAGCCCCATCACCACCAGCGCCCGCGTGATCCAGACCCAGGCGAAGTCAGGGTGCTTGCGCGGGTCAACCCACAGGCTCCTCAGGAACGTGACCCAGCTCACCGGCTCGGGCGCGCGCGTCCTCGGCTGCTCGCGCACGCCGAGCGCCGTGATCAGCAAGAAGATGACCATGCTCGCCGCGATCACGAGGAAACTGCCCAGCGCCTGGCCCGCGTTCATCAGCAGGCCCGCGGAGAAGACGCCAAGGATGGTGCCGAGCTGGCTCATCCCGGCCATCCAGCCGCTCGCCTCGCCGCGCTGGGCCTCCGGGACGACGTCGGGGATGATGCCGCTGTAGGCGCCGCTGGCGATGTTGTTCCCGACGTTGGTGACGAAGTAGCCGAGGAAGTACAGCGGGAGGTTGCGAGTGGCGCCGGCCAGCCACACGATCGCGAGACCGCAGAGATTGACAGCGACGCCCGCAACCATGTATGGCCGGCGCCGGCCCCAGCGCGAGGCGCAGCGGTCGCTCAGCGGGCCGATCAGCAGCGGCACCAGGAGCGCCGGGATCGCGCCGAGGCCGATCAGAAGTCCGGTGGTCTCGGCCGGGCGCGAGGGTGCGACCAGCTTCATCTGACTGGGGATGACGATCAGCAGCAGCGCGCCCCACAGCAGATTGGTCGCAAACCAGTAGGCGCTGATGGCGAAGTGCTGGCCCGCGCGCAGGCGAACAACCGGCGCCGCGGCTGCGCCAGGGAGGGCCTCCGCCGCTAAGCCGTCTGCGTTCCCGTGGGGGTCTTGCTTGTTCGGCAGCGCTTCCATGCGCGCCTCCCGCCGAGCACCAGGAACCCGGCAGAGATTCCGATCGCGGACCCCGCGATCACGTCGAGCGGATAGTGCATGCCGAAATACGGCCGCGAGTAGCAGGTGAGCAGGGCGAACGCGACCAGCGGGATGGCGAGCTTCCGCCACCGATCGCCCAGGATGATAGCCGCGATCCAGACGCTGTGCGCGTGCCCGGAGGGAAACGACGTGCCGCTCCACCGAACGCCAAGTTGCCGCACGCCATCGAGCGCGAGGTAGGGCCGAGTGCGGAACAACGCCCTGCCCAGCGGGGCCGCGATCAGGCGGTCCACCAGGATGATGCTCAGCAGCAGCACGAGGCCGGTAACCTTGTGCTCCCGCTTGCCGAAGATGAGCAGCCCCAGGCACAGCGCGAACCAGAGCGCGCCGCCTTCCCCGGCATACGCAACCGGGGTGAGGACCGCGTCCAGGAGCGCGGAGTGATGGGAGTTGATCCAGATCAGCGCGCGCGTGTCGAGGTGCAGAATCGGCGCCACAGTCCCTCCGGCGTGCGTTCCGCGTCCATTCTTATGCTGTGCCCCGGGCGATTCCTTCTCCCCACCGAGCGGTGGCGCAGGTCGCTCCCGGCCGCCACAGAATAGCAGCCCGAGCGCCAACGCCGGCGGAGGGTGCCAGCATGACCGAACCGAAGCCCGTGCAGCCGAGCCTTGTCACCGTCCCCAACCTGCTCACCTTCTCACGACTCCTATTCCTGCCCATCGTGATCGTCGGCATCGTGACCCGGCACGGCTACCTCGCGGCCGTGGCCATGGTGCTGCTCTGGGTCACCGATCTGCTCGACGGCAGGCTGGCCCGGCGCATGGGTCAGGGCAGCCCGTTCGGTAAGAGCCTGGACAGCACCATTGACTTCGTGCTGATCTACTCGCTCTTCATCGCGTGCTACGCGGCCGGTCGGCTGGCGACCTGGCAGTTCGCCTTCCTCTATCTCGCGATGCTGGGGATTCTCTCCCTTCAGTTCGCTCAGTCGGCGATTGGAGGAGATCTCGCCGCGACCTCGTTGGGGAAGGTGACTGGCGCGCTCGAGTACGGCTACCTGCTCTTCCTCGTCGCGCTGGAGGTGATCCCGCCCAGCCGGTTCTGGGCCGAGGCCAACATCGTCTTCTTCGGCCTGCTCGCGCTGGCGATCGTGCTCAACAGCGCCGAGTGCGTGCTGAAGGTGCGCAGCATTGTGCGCGCGACAGATGCCGGCTCAGCACGGGGCTGATCGAATCCGCATTCCCCTCGCGCGACTCCCGCAGGCCTTCGACGGCCTGACCATCGCCGTGGTGGCCGATCTCCATGCCAGCCCCCTGCGAGGGGGCATCGCGGCCGCGCAGCGCGTCGTCGATGCCGTCGCCGCGTCGCAGCCCAATGTCATCGTGCTCCTCGGCGACATGGTGCACCACGCGCGCGACGCACCCGCGCTCCTGGCGCCCCTCGCGCAGTCGCGGGCGAGCCACGGCGTCTACGTCTGCCTGGGCAATCACGAGCACGGGTTCATCTGGTACTCCCGGTACGTGGGGCCGTCGGCGACGTTCTCGACCCAGGAATGGCGCCGGCTGTACGCTGACCTCGGGGTGGAGCTCCTCGTGAACGAAGCGCGCCCGCTGACGCGAGGCGATGCGCGCATCTGGATCGTCGGGGTGGACGACGCCTACAGCGGCCACCACGATCTGGCGGCGGCGCTGAGGGAGGTCGCGGACGGTGAGTGTCGCATCGCCATCACGCACTCTCCCGATCTCCTCGATGACCCCCGCGCGCAGGAGGTGGACCTGATCCTCGCCGGCCACACGCACGGCGGCCAGATCCACATCCCCCCGCTGGGGCCGATCTGGGCTCCGTGCCGGAAGCCGCGGGAGCGTGCCAGCGGGCTGATCCGGAACCAGGCGACGGTCGCGTACGTCAGCCGCGGCGTCGGCGAGGGCCTGCCCATCAGGATCGGCTGCCCGAGGGAGCTGCCGGTGATCGAGCTGCGATCGCAGGGTGCGGGAACGCGCACGCCAGTGAATGAGCCTCAAGTCGGTGAGCCCGAAGGATCGGTGGGCTCCGGCTGAACGTGAAGCCGGTCGGGCTCTCGCCCGACCGGCTCTATCTGCGCCTATCCGCGTTCATCGGCGGATGCCTTGTCGTTTACCGCGAGTCGCTCGTCCCGACCTTGTCCTGCACCACTGCCTGCGCCGCCGCCAGCCGGGCGATCGGCACGCGGAACGGCGAGCAGCTCACGTAGTCCAGGCCGATGCGATGGCAGAACTCGACGGACTTCGGGTCGCCGCCGTGCTCGCCGCAGATGCCCAGCTCGATATCCGGCCGGGTCTGGCGGCCCAGCTCGACCGCGGTCTGCATCAGCTTGCCCACGCCCTTCTGGTCCAGAGTCTGGAATGGGTTCTCCGGCAGGATCTTGTCCTCGACGAACTTCAACAGGAACTTGCCCTCCGCGTCGTCGCGGGAGAACCCGAACGTGGTCTGGGTCAGGTCGTTGGTGCCGAAGGAGAAGAACTCGGCCTGGGTCGCGATCTCGTCGGCGGTGAGCGCCGCCCGCGGGATCTCGATCATGGTGCCGAACTTGTAGTCGATCTCGACGCCCTTCTTCTTCATCACGTCGTCGGCGACCGGCTCCAGCCGCTCGCGGATGAAGTCCAGCTCGTTGATGTGACTCACCAGCGGGATCATGATCTTCACGTGAACGTCCACGCCCCGCTTGGCGCACTGGCACGCGGCCTCCATGATGGCGCGGGTCTGCATCTCCACGATCTCGGGCATGATGATGCTCAGCCGGCAGCCGCGCAGGCCCAGCATCGGGTTCATCTCGCGCATGCTCTCGACTGCGTGCAGCATCTCTCGCAGGCCCCTGAGCTTGGGCGACTTCGGCGACTTGGTCTCGAGCCGTGTCACCTCGACCAGCAGCTCCTCATAGGAGGGCAGGAACTCGTGCAGCGGCGGATCAATCAGGCGGATCACCACAGGCAGCCCGCTCATCGCCTTGAAGATGCCCACGAAGTCCTTGCGCTGGAAGGGCAACAGCTCCTTGAGCGCCGCGGCGCGCGCCTTGGAGTCCTTCGCCAGGATCATCTTCTGCACGATCGGCAGCCGCTCGGTCTCCATGAACATGTGCTCGGTGCGGCACAGCCCGATGCCCTGGGCGCCGAAGCTGCGAGCGCGAATGGCGTCGCGCGGGTAGTCGGCGTTCGCCCACACCTCGAGCCGGCGGATATCGTCCGCCCACGCGAGCAGGGCCGTCAACTGCTTCTCTCTGTTCAGGTCGGGGACGCTGGTCGGGATGAGGCCGGCGAAGACCTCGCCCGTGGTGCCGTCAATGGAGATGGGCTCGCCCTCCTTGAGGGCCTTGCCGTCCGCGCTGAACATGCGCTTGGCCTCGTCGACGCGGATGGACTCGCACCCCGCCACGCACGGCAGACCCAGCCCCCGGGCGACCACCGCGGCATGGCTGGTGGCGCCGCCGCGGGCGGTCAGAATGCCTTTCGACGCGAGCATGCCGTGCACGTCGTCCGGTGTCGTCTCGGGTCGAACCAGCACCACCGCCTTGCCTGAGCCGCCCAGTTCGGCGGCCTTGTCGGCGGTGAAGATGGCCGCGCCGGAGGCCGCGCCCGGGGAGGCGTTCAGTCCCTTGGCGAGCAGCCGGCCCTCCTTCTTCGCCTTCTCGATCTCCTTGAGGTCGAACGCCGGCAGCAGGAGCTGGTTGATCTGGTCGGGCTCGACCCGCATCACCGCCTCTTCCCGGTCGATAAGGCCCTCGGCGACCATCTCCACCGCGATGCGCACGGCCGCCCGCGCGGTTCGCTTCCCGACGCGGCACTGTAAGATATACAGCGTGCCGCGCTCGATGGTGAACTCGATGTCCATCGCGTCCCGGTAGTGGTTCTCGATCCTGGTTGCCAGGTCAACGAACTCGCGGTAGACGCGCCGGTTCTCCTTCTCCAGCTCAGCGATCTTGATCGGCGTGCGGACGCCGGCGACCACGTCCTCTCCCTGCGCGTTCATCAGGAACTCTCCGTACACCACCTTCTCACCGGTCGCCACGTCGCGGGTGAACGCGACCCCCGTGCCCGAGTCGCTGCCCATATTCCCGAACACCATGGTCTGGACGTTGACCGCGGTGCCCAGATCGTGCGCGATCTTGTAGAAGTTGCGGTAGGCGACCGCCCGCGGAATATTCCAGGAGTTGAACACCGCCTTGATCGCGGTCTCGAGCTGCTCCATCGGATCGGTCGGGAACTCGCGCTTCATCCGCTTCTTGAAGAAGGCCTTGAACTGAACCACCAGGGCCTTCAGGTCGTCCCCGGTGAGCTCCGTGTCCTGCTTCGCGCCGCGCTTCTGCTTCATCGCGTCCATCATCTTGTCGAAGTTCGCCCGCTCGAGATGCAGCGCGACGGAGGAGAACATCATGATGAACCGGCGGTACGAGTCCCACGCAAACCGCTCGTTGCCGGTCAGCTTGATCATCCCCGCCAGCGTCTCCTCGTTGAGGCCCAGGTTCAGCACCGTCTCCATCATGCCCGGCATGGACATCTTCGCGCCCGATCGCACCGACACCAGCAGCGGCTTCTTCGGATCGCCGAACCCCTTGCCCGTGTCCTGCTCGACCTTCCTCATCGCCGCGCGGATCTCGTCCATCAACTCCTCCGGGAAGCGCCCGAGCTTCAGGTACTCGTTGCAGGTCTCGCTGGTGATGGTGAATCCCGGGGGCACGGGCAGGCCCAGGTTGCTCATCTCTGCCAGGTTGGCGCCCTTGCCACCCAGCAGATCCTTCATCTCCTTGTTCCCCTCGTGGAAGAGGTACACTCGCTTAGCCACGGTACAGCCGCTCCTTTCGGTGTTCATCATCCCGTCGCTACAGTTGGGCAGGGGCTTGCCCCTGCCACTTGTGCCTTCGCCTACGCCCCACCAGCTGTTGGCTGGCACGGATACTTTAGGCACTCCGACACGCGCCTGCCAGCATCGTCCGCTGTTTTCCCCCGACCAGATCCTCTGCCGCCCGTCTGGTGGCCTGCTGCACTTGTGGCCACAGTCTGGCCCTCCCCTCGCTGCCGCCGACCGCGGAGAAAACGTCATTCCCTGGCCCGGCCCCCTCGCCGAAGCTCTGAGCCTCCGTCTGAGCACAAATGCCGCCAGCCTCTTTGCTTACACACAGGTGGAAGCCAACCCCGTGCTAGCCCCCCTCCCCAAACTCCTCCACGAACCTCGCCACCCTCTCCCGCAGCGCCTGCTCCGCATCAACCCCGGAGGCCCGCGCCAGGTCGGCTGTTGCCAGCAGCAGCCCGGAGAGATTCGCTTCGGCATCTTCCCCCGACGCGGCCGACTTCGCGGCGCGCACCACAGCATCCCGAGCGTCGGCGGCCGTCCGCGCCGCTCCCGCCCGCGCCGCACGCCTCAGCACCATCTGCGCTCGCGCCAGCGCCGGCATCGCCTTCGGGACGTCGGCCATCTGGTCCACATGTGTCTGCTGGCGCTGCTCCCGCTTCAGGCTCTCCCATTCGTCCACCACCGCCTCCGCGGTCTCGATGGTCTTGCTGCCGAAGACGTGTGGATGACGCACCACCAGCTTCTCGTGCAATCCGCGGACCACATCGCTGATGTCGAACTTCCCGGCCTCGGCCGCGAGCTGGGCGTGGAACACAACCTGGAGCAGCAGGTCGCCGAGCTCCTGGCAGAGCGCGGCCGGGTCGTCGCGGTCTATCGCCTCCAGCGCCTCGTAGGCTTCCTCCAACAGACACCGCCGGAGGCTGCGGTGGTCCTGCTCCCGGTCCCAGGGACAGCCCTGTGGACTTCTTAACAGGGCCATCACCTCGACCAGGTCAGCGAACTCTGAGCCTTTCCTCGGCGTCGCGTCTTCACCCATCGGTCAACTGTATCCGGTCCCGGCCGTGCGAGGCGGGGCCGCCATGCGGCCGGCCCCGCGCTCGAACTGCGCCTGTGATCTGCCTTGTACCTGCTACCGCCCTGAGGGCTTCGCTGCGCCGCCGGGCCGGCCGCCCGCGGGCGGCTGCGGCATGGCGCCTGCTGGCGCCTGCGGCATGCCCGTCGTGGGCGCTTGCTGTCGCATCTGCTCTCTCATCTCGTTCCGCTTCCGGTACTCGGCCTCGATCGGCTTGTACCGCGGCGACAGCACCTCGATCTTGGCCTTGGCGCGCAGGTTCTCGAAGAACTGCTGGAGCTGGTACTGGTAGCGAGGATCGTTGAGCATCCAATCCTCGATCACATCCTCGTTGTCCTCCAGCGTGATGGCCTGCGGCGTGATGTGCTTGTCCACCATCACGATCTGCCACTGCTCCGGCTCAGGCGCCGGCCCCTGGCCCTTCGGGGCCGGCGGCGTCGCGCGCTTGTACGACAGTGGCTGACTCAGCTCCCCGGGCTTGAGCGAGAACAGCGCCTTCTCCGTCTCCGGGTCCGGCTTCTCCCCCATGCCGGTGCCCTTGCCCTTGATCCACCACCCGCGCATGCCGCCCCGGGAGCGGGTCATCGGGTCCAGGGACTTCTCCTCCGCGACCTTCGCAAACTGCTCGTCGGTGACCGGCTTGCCCCCCGAGTTCTTCAGCAGTTCGCTGCGGATCGCCTCGGCCTCCGACTTGGACCCCACCAGGATCTGCCGGTAGATCGCCGTCTCGTTGTTATGCGGCACGTCCTTCAGCCGATCCTTGTTCGCCTCGAAGAACTGCTTTCGGTCCTGGTCGGTCAGCACCAGCCGCGCCGTGAGGATCTGAATGCTGACGCGGTCGGCGATATCCTGCTCGGTCTGACCCGTGTCCACCAACCAGGTGGCGAAGTCCTTGCCGGTGCCCGCGAGGATGTAATCCTTCAGGCCGTCGATCCTGGTCTGCAACTCCTTCGGGTCAACCTTGATCCCGCGCTTCTCCGCCTCTGAGCGCACGAGCTGGCGGACGATCAGCGACTCCAGCGCCTGCCGGCCCGCCTGGCCGTTATCAGCCACCTCCAGCGCCTGGGAGAGTTGCTCCTGGGTGATCGGCTTGCCGTCCACGCGAGCCAGCACGTCGCCGCCCCCTCCCCCACCGCGCGCGAACGGCCCGCGGCCGCCTCGGCCGCATCCCGCGG
>Ga0315282_10011279_pt1 | contig 13875 bp, 9 predicted proteins | sample YL17G07_20_MG_FD_203693 | JGI IMG/M metagenome (GOLD analysis project Ga0315282, IMG submission 203693) | Sediment microbial communities from Yellowstone Lake, YNP, Wyoming, USA - YL17G07_20 | ecosystem: Environmental > Aquatic > Freshwater > Lake > Sediment | place: USA: Wyoming | collected... | reverse complement strand
GACAGGGATTATTGATCCTTATGATACGATTCATCTTCTTAACTGGAGAATGATTTATGATGATGCAAGCTCAAATTGGGGTCACCGTGATAACCTTCTCGATCCTATGCATAACAGAGTGAGCCTTGGAATCGCTTTTGATGATAATAGCCTCTATATTGTGCAGGACTTCGAAGATTATTATTACAACTCTTCGCAAATCGTTCAGAGCGGGAGTAAGATTCAGCTAGACTATTCTTCAACAAATAAGTATTGGAGCGCCACTTTTATTGGAGTATTTTTTGACCCAATTCCGCAACAATTAACTTCTGACGACCTCAGAAAAGCTCCTTATAACAGCAGCTATAATCAGGGAGAATATGTGGGCTCAGTTCTGCCAAAGGGGTGGATAAAAGGAAATGGAATTACAATTAGTGCGGATAAATGGTCTGAGATAGATGGTGACTTTTCAGCTTCTTTCGATCTAAGCTCAGCTTTCAAAGCTAAAGGGGTTGGTGTATATACGCTGTATATAGGTGACTCCTCAGGTTACTATACTAGCTATTCGATCTGGGTTTATGAAAACGATATTAAATAAATGTGTAATTGCTTTAAACAATTTTGATTTCCAATGCTTCTCAGAGAGATCATCTTAAAATGTTACTGATTTTGCTTAAGAGTAAAAATTGATCTTGAAAAGGTGTGGAGTTATATTAAAAATTCAATTTTTTTTATTTGATTATAGCAAAATCATCTTATTTTTCAAGTAAAAAATACCATTATTGTGCAATCGATTTACTGATTTGGGAAAAAATGATTTAATAAATAATGTAAAAGTTAGCTGAGGATTTACATGAAAGATAACATACGTGATTAAACTTTAATGAAACATCTATCCTCAGGTACGTATCTTTCTATATCTAGTGGTCTCAGAATGAGTGGATCCTTCGATAAACAATGGGAGAAGAAAGAGGATAGTTCCCTCGGTAAAAGTGTAAGAGATGCAATAAGAGAACCAGCGCCTCTTAAGCCACGTATGGATGCCGCTGTTAGGCGGATTAGATTGCAGATCCAAAAGCTTGAGCAAGAAAATGCCCGTCAAAATGAGCGAGATAAAACGCTGTTTAAAAAAGTAGTTGAATCATTCGCCAACCATGACACAGCACATGCTAATATCTTTGCAAACGAGCTAGCAGAGCTTAGAAGAATGGCAAAAATAACTCTAAACTCCCAGATAGCCCTAGATCAGATTATGCTCAGAATTGAGAGTGCGAGTGAGTTAGGTGACTTGACCTACACGCTCCTGCCAGTCATCAGTGTAATACGAGACATTAGGACCGCCATGAGTTCTGTGAATCCACAGATAGCTAAGGAATTAGGAGACATTAGTAACCTGCTAAGTGGACTTGTCATGGATGTAGGCTCCACTATGGGTATGTCGGTGAATTTCCAGTCCGCAAATGAGGATGCTCAGAAAATTATTGAAGAGGCAGCTGTTGTTGCAGAGAAAAGGATGCAGGAGACTTTCCCTGAGCTTCCAGGGAAAGATTCCATACGTGGACCAATTTCATGATTACGAGTTAAATCAAGATATTAGGTTGCTAATACATTTTGACAGTAATGTTAGCTAAATTATAATTTGGATATTTACATTAATTTCTTTTCTTATAAGCCTTCGAGTAAATGATAAATCCTTTATTGATTAGAAACCAATTGTGAAGGATTCTATGTTAAAAATTTCAGAGGAGAAACAGACCGCTTTAGATTGGATTAATGCAAATGAGAAGATGATATCGAAATTTGATAAAAAGATATGGGGCTACGCAGAACCCGCCTGGCGGGAATACAAATCGGCTGCAGCGTATCGCAAGCTTCTGGAGGAGGAGGGTTTCAAAGTAGTTGAGGGAACAGGCGGGATGCCGACCGCTTTCATGGCATCCTATGGAAAAGGAAGACCAGTTTTAGCAACTTATGCGGAGTACGATGCTGTACCTGGAACATCCCAGCAAGCAGTGCCTTACAAGGCACCCCGGGATGGGCTCAACCAATGGGCAGCGGGGCACACGGATCCACATTCAGCACTGGGAACAACCGCTCTTGCTGGAGTCCTAGCAGCCAAAGAAGCGATGGATAAGCATAATCTGAAAGGGACCATCAAAATATTCGGTGAACCAGCTGAGAAGGTCTGCGGATCGAAGCCAGTCCACGCTGCGAAGGGATATTTCGATGACCATGATGCTGCTATATGCTACCATCCATCTGGGGTCAACACAGCCCTGCTTGAGACTCAGAATGGAGCGTATTGGAGCGTAGTCTTCACCTTTGAGTGTCTTGAACCTGAGAAATGGTTCAAAGCGGTAGGACCGATGAAGATGGGAGGACATGCAGGTGGCAGATGTCCAGCGGCTCTGGATGCAGTTTGTCTAATGTATACAACGACAAAATATACTAAGGAGGCGATGCTTCCCCACAGTGCTTACTGGACTTTAAACGAGTTCGTCATGGTTGCGGGGCAGTGCACGTCAGATAATTTACCTCCACGTATTGGGCAAATCCAGTATGCTTGGCGTGTCCCGACGCTCGGCATGGCCCAGCAGATATATGATGTACTTGAGAATAATGCGAAACATGTCGCAGAGATAACATTCTGCAAACTCTCGATCCGCTGGGTCACGAAGACGCGTCTAGGCCTTCCGAACAATGCGTTAACAAACATCACCTACAGCAATTTCGAGATAGTTGGACCACCAAAATATGACGAAAAATCTAGGAAGATTGGAAGGGAGATCCAGAAGAACCTCGGCTTTGATCCGATGGAGGATCCCTTCACAGAGGCATGCCAGAAGCTCATCACACCGCAGCAGTATGAGGAAGAACAGAGAAAGTCTTTGGAACCTTGGCAGATGCACTTCGGAGCAGATGATTATGTTGATTATACATGGCATTCACCGAGCGTCCGACTCTTCTCTGCTAAGGCGATCCTCAAACCACCGAAACCAGGCTACAGCTACCCAAGCTGGGCAGCGTATGCAATGGGTGGAATCCCCGCAACAATTGATCCAATGATCTTCACTGGCGGAAAAGTAATTGCAGCTACACTCGTGCATTTCCTAACAAACCCAAGCGATCTTGCTAGCTGCATAAAAGAGTTCAACGAAAGAACCGGCGGAGGCATAAACGGAACAAAGTGGGTTGCTCCACTCTTACCTAAGGACTTCAAAGCACCTGTCGACTTGAGGTGGCCCGAATATGTTACTACCCCACGTGGCGAGGAGTGGTGGATACCTACCCTTATAGACCAATGACTATACTTCGTTAACCTGCAAAAATATTGATATTTTTTTGCGTGAGTATTGGCTTGGTTATGCGTAGCATGATAGGAATTAATCACCCCTGACTCATACATGAATCATTTTATGTTATTAGCGGTTCACTGTTGAATCATGTTATTTACAATGACTCATTTCTAGGTGGTATTTGAATCACTAATGAATCATCGGTGAATCAATATTGAATCACCTTGCTCTTTGTGCGGTAGTTTTTCTACTTGAACGTATGTACAATAGTAATAACTGCGATTTAAAATGCCTCTATAGACAAGCTATCTTGCCTATTTAGTGGTTTAGTGTAGCTGAGAACCAATCAGTGATGGTTGTTCTCTGAGAATTGAGTCAAATCGTAAACGTCATTAAGACCTTTCGAGTCATTTAAAAAAAGGATTTCGCAGCAGCGATTCAGCTGTCCCAAGGGATGATTTATGCTGTCTCTTATTATGGGTTGACTCGAAGAGCTCCTCTACTTTTTTGACGTTTCAATGCTTCTAGTAAGTTAAACTATTTTTCTAATTCATTAACAGTAAATAACCTTTCATCTTTTTCCTAAAAGTTTGAAATATAAACTGCTAACTAGCTAGATGAGCAACAAATTATTACAAATATTGAAAATCCTCCTAAAAATCAAATTATTGAGGGGAGGAATGTAGGTGCGGGGAGAGGGATTCGAACCCTCGAAAGCCTGAGCTAGGGGATCTTGAGTCCCGCCCCTTTGACCGCTTGGGAACCCCCGCCCCAGATCCAAATCCAGGTGTGAGTGTTTTAAATCTATCCAGTCTACTCGTCTGAGATGTAAATTCATATTGATAATTCATCTGGGAAATTCTAAAATAACCTAGTTGATACGGGTAACCATTTTATCCTCATGAGATGATTCATGAACATATCCATGAAGGTCTCAATTAGCTTGGGTGGGAGTCTTCTCACGAGAACTAGCTCCGTTGAACCTTTTCATGACTATGCTGAGGTTCTTCGCGACCTTAAGACTAGAGGACACATCATTATAGTGGTCTGTGGCGGTGGACGAACTGCACGCCAATTTATCTCATTTGGCAAGGAGCTCAACGCGTCAAACGATGTACTCGATAGACTCGGCATCCTAGCGACCCATCTTAACGCATTGTATATGATCGCAGCCCTAGGAGCAGACGCTGATAAGAGGGTTCACCGTCGGGGAGGTGAAGTCAGGGATCACCTAGGCGAAAAGATACTTGTCGGTGGAGGACATCTGCCTAAAAGCAGCACCGATTATCGCGCCGCCCTCTTCGCTGGAGCTATAAATGCGGATTTAATCATCAACGCCACTGATTTTGCAGGTGTCTTTGACAAGGATCCTCGTAAGCATGCGGACGCCAAAAAATATGATCGATTAACCTACAAAGAGCTTGAAGAGATTGTGAAAAGCCGCTTCAAGCAGGAGCCTGGCGATTATGGCCTCTTTGACCTTAAAGCCCTCCGATATGCTGCTAAGCGGAGGATACCGGTAGCAATAATAGATGGAACCAACCCTGCTGAGCTTTTACATGCTGTTGATGGAAGAATTAACGGCACCCTCATCACAGCTTAAAGGTAAGATATATATTGAATCATCTCTATTCTGTGCCGTTCAGGTGGTTGAGTCATGAGTGGAAACGAGCCTCTAGATAGACTGCGAGCCCAGCGGATGCTGGAGCAGTTGGAGGCGCTTCAGGGGAGAGGAACCGAGCTTGTCAGCGTTTATGTTCCACCCGGAAAGGCTGTAAGTGAAGTAATGACTGACCTCAGGAACGAGTGGGGTACAGCGGTTAACATAAAATCTAAAACCACCAGGAAAAATGTTCAGGATGCTCTTACTAAGGTTATGGAGCGCCTTAAACTCTTTAGAAGCATCCCGCCTACAGGTCTAGCAATTTTCGCGGGAAACATAGCAAGCGACCAGCTTGGGGTTGGTGACATGCAGACCTTCGTTGTAGTTCCCCCTGAGCCAATCACCATCTATTATTATCGATGTATGCACCAATTCATGCTTGAACCACTATTCAATATGCTCTCCGCAAAAGACACCTATGGACTCGTAGTTATCGACTCCAAGAACGCTGCTTTCGCCACGCTGAAGGGAAATAGAACGGATATGTTAAAAGAGTACAGTAGTGGCGTAGCTGGGAAGACGAGAGCGGGAGGTCAGTCGAGTCGACGATATGAGAGACTGCGCGACATGTACCTCAACGAGTGGTACATCCGCCTTGGAACTTATTTCACAGAACACTTCCTCAACATGCCAAATCTGCGAGGAATCGTTTTAGGGGGACCTGGCCCAACTAAGGAAGACTTCTTAAATGGTGGGTTTCTCCACTACCAACTTAAGGATAAGATACTTGGCCCAATAGATACCGGATACACAGGCCCAGAGGGCATCAAGGAGCTAGTCAATAGAAGTAGAGAAATACTAAAGAACGCTCGCTACTACGAAGAGCGCCGCGTAATCACTGAGTTTTTAAGACATCTAGGTGAGGATGATGGCATTGCATCATATGGTGAACAAGAGGTTCTCCAGGCTCTGAAAAGCCAGAACGTTCAGACACTAATAATAAGTGAGGATATTAGAAGAACAATCTACAAACTCAGATGCAAGGTCTGCGGTACGGTTGAGAACAGAATTGTGGACATGGACCAAGTGGTGGACTTTGAATCTAAGCTTTCTGAGGTAAAGTGCAAGACATGTGGTGGAGATGTAGAGGTCTTGGAGAAAGAAGACTTAATTGAACATCTAATACAGCAGGCCGTGAAATCGAATACACCTTTCGAATTAGTCTCAAGCCACACCGAGGAGGGTGAGGAGCTCTACCGAGCCTTCGGAGGTATAGCAGCTATAACTAATTATCGCCAATCCTAAAGAAAATAATTCTCAATTAATTTCGTATTAATAAGTATTCTATGGTTGGAGAGTGAAACTTAGCCCTTCTCTACCCTCAACATTAGTCTCCCCAACTCCTTCGCTGTACTCGATACGCTCGATCTTTAGTGTTTCTTTGAGATCAGCCTCAGTCAAACGGAGTGATGACTGCATTTTCTCATCCCCATATATGTTTAAACTCTTAACAGGCTTGTTTAGACTAATACCACGTTTATTCTTGTCTTTTCTTAGCTCAGCGATTACTTCAATGAATAGGTCACCGATTCTCTCTGCCTCCTCATCAATAGAAAAGTCGCAAGAGGGCCACTGTCTAATGTGGATGCTATCTGCGGAGCCTTTAGCGTACATGCAGCTGTATATTTCCTCCGTTATATGAGGCATCACTGGAGCAAGGAGTTGAAGGGTCTTTTCCATAGTATAATAGAGGGTTTGTTGAGCTGCCATTTTATCGTCTCCAGAGCCATATAGCCTCCATTTAGCAGCCTCTATATAATGGTCGCATAGTAGATGCCATGTGAAGTTACGGGCTGCTTCCGTAGCATTCATGAACTCACACTCTTCCATTGCCTTTGTGCTAGCTGCAATTGTTCTTTGCAGCTTGCTGAGTATCCACCGATCTAGAAGTTTTGGCTCCACTTGCTTAATACTTGGATTATAATCTCCAAGCATCATAGTGGCGAAGCGACTAGCGTTCCACAGCTTGGTCATGAATCTGCGTCCATATTCAACATCCTCCCACCTGAACGGGATATCTGTACCAGTGCTGCCTCCGCAGGCTGCCCATTGACGTGCTGCATCTGCGCCCTGCTTACTGAATACCTCCGGAGTTGAGACGAAGTTGCCTAAGCTTTTACTCATTTTGCGACCATCGGCACCGAGCACCATGCCATTTATGAGAACAGATTTGTACGCTGGCTCATCGAATAAGGCTAGACTACGTACCATGAGGTAATATGCCCAGGTTCTGATGATGTCTTGCCCTGAGGGGTGTAGGCTCTCGGGGAAAAGGTTGTGGAAATCAGCTCTATCAGGCCATCCAGCATGGATGGGACATGTCATGCTAGAGTCGAACCACGTATCCATTACATCATAATCGGGTGTAAATTCCATGCCACCACACTTTGTGCATTTACCTTTTGGCTGTGCCGTTTTTGGATCTAAGGGTAGCTCATCAGGTTCTGCAAGGTGGATTTCACCGCATTTTCGGCAATACCATGCTGGTACCGGTGTTGCGAATACCCTTTGCCTGCTTAGAACCCAATCCCAATCGAGGCTCGTTGCCCAGTTGATGAGTCTGTGCCTCATGTAATCTGGATACCAATCAATTTTTTGAGCCTGTTCAATTACCTTGTCTGTTAGAGATGTGGTGCGCATGAACCATTGGTTCGCGTTTACCACCTCAATTGGGGTATCACACCGCCAGCATGTACCAATTTCTTGTTCTAGTAAACTCTCCTCACACAGTAGTCCAGCTCGTTTGAGATCCTCTACAATCTGTTTCCTCGCTTCAGTTACATTGAGTCCCATATACTTGCCACCATGCTCATTGAGTTGACCTCGCTTATCGAGTAAGTTAATTGTTGGCAGTTTGAATCGGGCTACATCGATAACATCTGTTTTATCACCATAGGTACAGATCATCATGACGCCAGTCCCAAAGGAAGTATCCACATCATCTTTGGCTATTATAGGAATTTTTTTCTCGAACAGAGGCGTAGTCGCATATTGTCCGATAAGGTGATTAAATCTATTATCTGTGGGGTTGATCCCTATGGCTACACACGCTGGAATGTATTCGGGGCGGGTGGTAGCAATGACAAGATCTCCTCCTGCTACTTGGAAGGCTATGTGGTAAAGCTTGCCAGTTCTTTTTAGTCTCTCAACCTCTGCGTCAGCGATTGCGGTTTCACATCTAGGGCAATAATTGATAGGATGTTCACCACGGTAGATAAATCCCTTTTCGAAGAGTTGGATGAAGCTGAGCTGTATCTTGCGAATATAGGATGGATCCATGGTTCGATACTCAAGAGTCCAATCAATGCTTATGCCCAGGCGGATGATCGCAGTCCTCATCTTGCCGATGTACTGCTGTACCCATTCCTCGCACATTTTTCGAAATATGTCTGGAGGGACATCACTTCTTCGAATCTTCTTACTCTTCTCTACTGCAACCTCGGTTGGCATCCCGTGACAGTCCCAACCTTGTGGAAAATGAACGTTATAGCCCTGCATCCGTTTATATCGGGCACGTATATCGAAGTAGGTCCAGTTTAGTACATTTCCCATATGGAAGTCGCCCGATGGGTAGGGTGGTGGCGTGTCAATACTGTACCTTGGACGTTTATTATCATCCCAGTCATACCTGTAAGTGCCGTGCTCTTCCCAGAGATTCTCCCATTTCTCCTCCATCATGAGGAAATCGATTTTATTTGGTAGCTGCTTCATACATGTTACCTCTTGGCGGGACTCGGTTCGTGAATGGCGTTGAGAATGGCTAGCCAGATTAAAACCTTGCCCGATTTTACTCTGCATAAATCTATAGTTAAAACGCTAGACCCCTGATGGGGTTCCAACAAAACAATACCCCATAGACATCTCCTCTATTTATTCCAGCAAGGAGATTAAAGTTTAACCCTATAAAACTTATGATTGTTGCAGGCTAAACATCAAAAGACCTAGGGGTGTCAGTTTTTCTAGAGCCATAAACCGTAACAGCCTTATCCATTTTTAACCACATACCGTCTGTGGAAGCAACAACAGGAGTACCTGTTTGAGTCTGGATCCATAAAGCCTCAGCCACGGGATCCGCATTTAGAATTTTTATTCCATAATGCGTCGTAACCACAAAACGAGGTTTAGCTATGTCTATGATTTTTACAGCATCATCAGAGCAAAGATGACCTACAAGAGGTTCGCCTTTTGGCCGCATAGTGCAAAGAATAAGCAGCCTACAATCTTTGTAAGACTCTGCAACCTCGTCGCTAAACTCAGTATCACTAGTGTAACCGATTTTTCCAATATCAGGCAGATCTGCTGTGAAACCAACTGTGTCTGGGTCAGTGTGTTTCGCAATGTTAGCCTTGAACCTGAACTCCCCAGTATTAAACTTTGAGCCGGGGGTAAGGGAATATACATTTAGGGGTAATCTCTGATGATATTTACTAACACTGGGATCAATGTCTACCCCACCTTCAAGGACGCTCTTTGCGGCTGCAAGAACTCCATGATGCCTAGCTGTTCCTCCCGTCATTGCTTCTACCAGAACCTCAGCATCAGTGTAGTGATCAGGGTGACAATGAGTTACAATGATGCCACTTAGCTGCATCGGGGTAAGACCAGCATAAATACTGTGCACAAGAGCCCCTGGGCCTGGATCAATATGGATCTGTGTTTTTTCATATCCAATTCGAATCCCAGCAGTACGTCGACGTTGAGTGCACATTGTAAACCGCCCTCCCCCAGTTCCAAGAAAGTGAACTTCTAAAGAGCTCCCCAAAGACATGCATTAATAGAGTCTACATGAATGAAAAGGGTTAACGATCGTATCCAAACCCTGCTTCATAATTATAACCAGCTAAAAACAAGAAATTCAATAAAGCCTAACTGCTGCGTCTAATAGAGTTAAATATTTAATATGGAGAAGCGTCCTCTCAGAGTGCATCGGGCCCGTGGCCTAGTTAGGCTAAGGCGTCTGACTGATAATCAGAAGATCAAGAGTTCAAATCTCTTCGGGCCCACTTTTCAACTCTTATGTAACACCACCTCATCTCTTCTAGTGCACCAGCATGTGATTGGATGTTAATGCTCATGTATTATATTGTGCCTCAGCTAAGCGTTATTGATGAGTTTTGGGTGGCAAATTCCCTGAGGGGTTCTTGTGGGGAGTAGCTACCTCCTCATTCCAAGTAGAGATGGGGAGGGGAGATGTGGCAAATGGTTCTGACTGGTGGGTGTGGCTCCACGACGAAGAAAACAAAAAAAGACTCTGAGGACACGCTGGCTCCGGATAGCTTCTTATAAATAAGCATACTCGCATACACAAAAAACCTAAAGTTATACTTCTTGTAATTAGTGTTAGTGATTTATCTTTAAATAGATTATAGATGTGAAAAAAGCGTGCATAATGAATTCCAGTAAATACATAAAAATAATCACTCCAGAACTCTCTTCTCCTGCTAAATCGTTCCTTCTCGGGGACATTTTAAATGGATTCGGCAACGGGATCATGAATGTTGTTCTGCAACTTTACTTTATCTCCCTCGGTTTTGACAGCCTGACGCTTGGAACAGCATCTATGCTTCAAGCGATTGGCCAAGCAATATTCACCCTCCCATCAGGGTACCTTACTGACCGCTATGGAAAAAGAAAAATGATGATTATAGGCTTCGCATTTGGGTCATCACTCATACTTTGGGTATTAAGCACAAACACTTGGATCCTGTTTCTCGGGTACTTCCTAATAGGAGGCTGCAACGCAGTGCTTGGCGTAGTCCTCTACCCATTGTACTCCTCTTTCTTCAATCAAGCTGACATGGATAGGGCATTTGGTATACGCGGATTCCTAAGCATCATCGCTAGATCCACAGGTAGCCTATTCGGCTTTCTCCCACCCTTACTGGTATCCAGGTACGGTTACAGCCTCCAGAACGCGTATTGGGCGACACTAGTACTAGCAGTTGTATTCTGCTTAGCTCCGATGCCGTTCTATTTATCGTCATCTAGAGGTTTAACCGAGACGAAGCATCAGGGCAAATTTGAGTTTAACCTTAAATCACGGAGAATAGTCGCAAAATTTGGCTTCATATTCCTGATCACAAATTTAGGATTCGGTGTATTCTTCAACCTCTTCCCATTCTACGTAAACAAAAAATATGGCATAGGATCCGATGCTTTAGGTGTTCTATACTTCGCATCAAACCTCCTTATGGCAGGCGCCAGCATACTGGCGCCTAAGGTCTCGGCTAGAATAGGCTCCCTCAGAACAATCATTTTATCTTACTGTTTCTGCGTCGCTTTCTGGCTGATGTTTACAGCTGCTCCCTCATTTACTGTACTTTCAGCTCTCTATTGCTTCCGCTTCTTCTTTGGTTCCATGATGGATCCGATTGTTAATTCATTGTACATGAAGCTGTTATACGTAGATGAACGCTCAACCGCGGTAAGTATAACTACTATGGCATCCATGGGTGGTGGCATAATCGGCCCGTGGTTAGGGGGAGCACTCATGAATCAGGTCTCACTTGATATCCCTATCTACCTAGGTTCAGCTCTCTATGCTCTGACTGCAGCGTCCTATTTCGTCTTGATTCGAAACGAGAAACTGAAATAGATACGCAATGTGCGTAAAGCTGTGAGAGATCTCGTCCATATTGGTTATTATTTAAGTAAATCCTTGACTCTTTCGATTGCGAGCGCTGAACCCAAGGAGGGCTCGTTCATATACTCAGTAACTAGCTCAATGGTACAATATCCCTTGTAGTTACTTGCTTCAATCTCATGGAAAAGCTGCCGTAATGGAATGCTACCGTCTCCAGGCAGCATATGGGTGTCTGAACAGCCATCGCTGTCGATTATGTGCATATGACGTAAGCGGTTCCCAAGTTTCTCAAAATAGGTCATTATTGGTTCTTGGTTACAGAATGGCGGGCAGATGTCACACATTCCGACCAGGCGATTAGAGCCAACTTCATTCAAGGCTGTGATTAGGTCGTTACATGTTACCACAACATTGCTTTCGTACTGAGTTAGAGGTTCTAAAACCAGATCCAAGCCAATGTTTTCAGCATGACTGGAAAGTTCTTTTAGGTTTTTTATCAAGCGAGGCCAGTATTCCTGTCTTGTAGCTTCGTAGCCGGCGTGGGCAGCAGAGATCAAGGTGAAACCAGCACCCATTTCTCGCGCCATGTCCATTGAAAGCTTAATGTAGTCAATGCTCTCGCGTCGCATCGCTTCAGAACCTATCATCATATTATAGGGATACATGTTCGTTTCCGGAGTGTAACCAATGATTGGAAGACCATACTTTTTCGTGAGCTCTTTAATTTCGAAAATCCCGCCTGCTTTAAGATCGAAGGGATAAGCATGGGGGCGACCTCCCCATATCTCGATCCCATCATATCCAAATCGCATCGCATCCTTGAAAGCCCTCTCAAGGGGTAAACGCATGTAACTCATTGTGAACAAGCCAATTTTCATTTTTACTTCACCTTCTAATCATGCTCAATTTAATTATAGAAAATTTTCAGCCTTCATTTTAAATAATGTTTAACGAGGAGCTTATTCAACTTTCTATTATTTTATCTCTCATTTGAATAAATACAACTAAATCAAATATAGCTGTATTATAAACTCGATAAAACCTCATGTATGGAATTATTCATAATCGAAGTTCATGTATCCACATAATGAAGGAAAAGATTAAACAAGCAGGGTTTTTAAATTAATATAGGTAGGAATGGAGAAAGCTAAATCAGAAAGTGAACAAAAAGAAGAATTGGCGACGCTGGGTGGTGGCTGCTTCTGGTGTACTGAAGCGGTCTTCGTTAGGCTTAAAGGCGTCATCAGCGTTATGTCTGGCTACTCAGGAGGGAGTGTTGAGAACCCGACTTATGACCAAGTGTCAATGGGGAAGACAGGCCACGCAGAGGTTGTCCAAGTCAAATTTAACCCAAAAATAATATCCTTCAAGGAGATTCTAGAGGTATTCTTCACAACACACGACCCTACCACTCTGAATCGCCAGGGAGCAGACATCGGGACGCAGTACAGGTCAATCATACTCTACCACTCTGAGGAACAAAGGAGAACCGCTGAAGCCTACATCAAGGAGCTTGAGTATCAGAAAAAAGTAGCTTCACCCATAGTTACACAAGTTAAACCCTTCAAGGTTTTTTACGAAGCGGAAGAATTCCACAAAGATTACTACGAGAAAAATAGGGATAACACCTATAGCTCTATTGTCATTGCACCTAAAGTCGAAAAATTGAAGAAATATCCTTCATTACTGAAGAACCAAGGCTAAAAATTCAACAATTATTCTATATTTCATATAGCCCACAACTTTTGAAGCTCACTCACTTGGCATTTATGCACTTAGAAGCTTCTTATTCTAATAATTTGCTTTATGGAAGATGGCTAAAGCAGCTTGGTAGGCCGGAGAATCAGATGGTAACTCGAGGAGGGACTCACCTTTTAGGACTGCATCAGCGAGATTCTCATCCAAAGCTATCTTTCCTAGATACCTCTCTCCAGTCTGCCCCTCCACCTTATCCTCACATTCAGCTGGGTACCGGTAGTTACCAATAACGAAGAAGCGCCTACAGCCAATATTGAGTTCATTGAGAAGTCTCCTGGACCTCTTGACATGGTTGAACGCCTTGACCGAGGGGTCAATTATATCGATGATATCGTCGACATTCGGTGTGACCCGACGGTTCAGCTGCTCTAATCCAGCAGGTGAATCTATGATTACATGCCAATAGCTCTGTAGCATACCTTCTAAGGCTATCCTCATCGCTTTGTTTGGCGTACAGTAGCAGCCCTCCCCCCACTTAACACCGAGACTTAGGATGTCGAATCCTTTCCCCTCGTATAGTCCTTCAGTCCATATGCGTGCTTCAAGTTTCTCGAGGGGAAATGGCTGTGGCTTGTCTGTGCCATCACTCTCACGCT
>Ga0315282_10011278_pt1 | contig 13875 bp, 13 predicted proteins | sample YL17G07_20_MG_FD_203693 | JGI IMG/M metagenome (GOLD analysis project Ga0315282, IMG submission 203693) | Sediment microbial communities from Yellowstone Lake, YNP, Wyoming, USA - YL17G07_20 | ecosystem: Environmental > Aquatic > Freshwater > Lake > Sediment | place: USA: Wyoming | collected... | reverse complement strand
GGTGAGTTGCTTACTTATCAAGTGCCGTTACTTCCTTGGAAGCTACCTAGGGGTAGACCTTCTGAGCGTTTGAAAGAGCTTATTAACCGATGGAATCTTTGACCACATTTTAATGTGGGGCTACCGCACACGGATAAACACTGATTTATACGGATTTTCACAGATCAAATCCGTCTAATCCGCGCAAATCCGTGTGCTATTTTTTAGCGATTACATGAAAGGAAATAAAAGTGAATGATCGAGAACGGTTTCTTGCTACAATGCGTTTTGGGCAACCAGATCGAATACCGTATTGGGAATGTGCATTCTGGGGTGAGACTTTTACCCGATGGGAAGCAGAAGGTATGCCCACATCTGTACTGCATCCCAATGGACCGGGCAGTGGTCCGACAGAGGAATCACTTAGAAACTACTTCGGGTTTGATCGTAGTTCTGGTGTATACTTTCGTGGAACTATGCCGGTAAACATAGGTTATATACCGGGCTATGAATATAAAGTTATCTCTGACGAGAATGACGTTATTACTGAGCAAGGCGGAGATGGCGTAATTTCACGATGGTCAAGAACAGGACATTCAACAAGACAATTCATCCGTTTCCCGGTACAGAATCGTGAGGATTTCCTTGAAATTAAGAAACAACTTGATCCATCTACACCGGGACGAGTAGGCGCTGAGTTAAAGGAAAATGTTCTAAAGCTACAAGCTGAAGGTGCGCCTACGTGCTTGCAGGTCGGCGGATACTATGGTTTTGCTCGTGGTTTGATGGGAATGGAAGGGCTTTCAATCGCTTTCTATGACCAACCAGAGCTTGTTGAGGAGATATTTGAATACCGAACGGAATATGTATCACAGATAATCGAAAAAGCACTTGAGGAAGTGCAACCTGACTTTGCAGAATTCTGGGAAGATATGGCGTATAAAAGTGGTTCATTAGTATCGCCAGTTTTGTATCGCAAATTGGCGTTGAAGCACTATAAGCATATAACTGACCTGTTGAAACGTTACGGGGTTGATATTGTTCTGTTGGACTCTGATGGGAACGTTGACGATCTCATCCCGATATGGCTTGATGGTGGTATTACGTGCATCTGGCCTTTGGAAGTTGCCTCTGATATGGACCCGGTAGCGCTTCGCAAAAAATATGGCAAAAGTCTTGGGTTGATAGGTGCCATTGATAAGCGTGTATTGGCAAAAGATAAAAAAGCGATTGAGAAAGAAGTAATGTCTAAGGTTCCGTTTCTTGTAGAGACAGGCGGATTTATACCTACCTGTGATCATGCTGTGCCACAAGACGTTTCGCTTGAAAATTATCTGTATTACCTTGATTTGATTCACAAGATCGCAGAAGGAAGATGATTTTTATCACAAATGACACGAATATAAATAAGAAACATTTGTGAAATTCGTATTATTAGTTTAATTCGTGATTAAAATTCCATCTTTTTCACACTGACATAGCAAAAGCCTAATATTTATTGTTGATTATATAGTTAAAATTAGGTAATATAGAAGTGTTAGTTTATAGCTTAAACTTTTGATACAAATGCAGTCTTGATGAATGGAAAAATTACCACAACTTGGGCTTCGATCAAAAACTTTTAACTAAGGAGAAAAGAATGAATATTAAACCGGGATTTGCATCACTTTTTAACGGAAAAGACTTAACAGGATGGATCGGCGACACGAAATACTGGTCAGTTAAGGACGGGTGTATTGTTGCTAGTTCAGTTGCCGGGCTGAATCGGAACCTTTTCTTGTGGACGGAAAAAGAATATTCCAACTTTGTGATGTCCAGCGAAATACGCTTGCTTGGCTTCAATAGCGGAATCCAGTACCGAAGCGTTGTTGATGAAAACGGAGTCATGGCAGGCTATCAAGCTGACATTGGCGATGGGTGTTGGGGTTCTCTCTACGAAGAACGCCTACGAGGAGTCGTAGTTCCTTACAAACCTCAGCTTGTTGAGCCGATACTGAAGAATAGGGATTGGAACGAGTTCCAGATAGTTGCTGTGGATGATTATATGATTCTGATACTAAATGGCGTTGTAACAGTTGAACTATATGACCCAAGCGGCGCTAAGAAGGGCTTATTCGGGCTTCAGCTTCATGGTGGACCACCTCAAGAAATATTCTTCCGCAATCTGTGTATAAAAGAGTTTGGTCTCTAGTTAAGATGGTATAGTGGCCAACCGATAAGTTTTTTTAGGCTGTGGGGTAATCTGCCAGATTGCCATTTTTAGCAAACTAGCAGTTTGCTCCACAGAAAAGATAATATATCAGCTATTTGTATTAATTTTGGCTGGTATTACAAGAATCAGGAGAATCATTGCTAACAAAGATAAAATTGCCCCGAAACTAAACGCCATAGTCGGTCCAAAAGAATCCCACAGCTTCCCCATAATTACACTCGCAGGAAATGCGCCAATACCAATGGCAAAGTTGTATATTCCATAAGCCGTGCCACGGAGTTCAGACGGAACAAGGTCAGCGACAAAAGCCTTTTCTGTACCCTCAGTTAAACCAAAGTATATGCCATAAATCGCAAATAATGTCCAGATGTGCCATTCAGTTTTTGCATAAGCAAATCCGAAATATATCGCACTATATACCAGCCATCCCACAACTAAGACTTTTCTGCGTCCTACCTTGTCTGACCATGCACTGCCGGGCATAGATGACAGCATCTTGACAATGTGAAGAACAACCCAAAGAATCGGTATAAATACGGTAGCAACCCCAAAATCTTTAGCCCTAAGTAAGAGAAACGCATCACTGGAATTGCCTAGTGTAAACAGTATCAGGATTAATAGAAATAGCTTGAAATAGCGATTAAACGGCCTCAATGTCAAAACTGGCAGTTTGATCTGTCCTTCATTAGCTCTGCGTTTATCTTTAACGAAAATTGAAAGAACCAATACCGAAAGTATAGCGGGAATTGACGCAAACCAAAAAACTATTCTGTAAGTATGTTCTTCAACCTTGCTGTTGTTAATAATGGTCAATGTCTCATGGGGACGTTCGAGCAAATCAGTAAAGAAATTCTGTCCGATAGTGCCGAAAGCTATAACCGCCATGATAATAAAGGCAGTCAAAGGACCAACGACCGCTCCAGCATGATCCATAGACCGATGAAATCCAAAGGCTTTTCCTCGATGTTCAGGTGTGGTGGAGTCAGCGATCAAGGCATCTCTTGGGGAAGTTCTAAAGCCCTTGCCTATTCGATCAATGAATCTCGCTACTAGAATGTGCCAACCCATTGTCGAGATCGCTATGAGAGGGCGTGTTAGTCCCGACAATCCATAGCCACCAATGGCTAAAGCCTTTCGGCGATTTAATCTATCTGAAAGCCAGCCAGAAAACAGTTTCAACACGCTTGCGGTTGTCTCTGCAACACCTTCAATTAATCCAACAAATGACTTAGACGCACCAAGTACAGTAGTTAAAAATATAGGAAGCAATGGATAAAAAAGCTCAGTGCTGAAATCCGTTAAGAAACTCGTTATACCAAGTACCACAACATTGGTAGTGATTCCAGCAAAGATTAGTCTCTTTTTTTGGGATTTGCCTGTCGAATTTTCGGAATCTGCCATCTATTTATCCTCCATATTTTTCATTATTTAATGCGAGTTTTTAAGTTAGCATTGTAAAACATGCTTTAGCTTGTTTTGTGAACTTGATTAACAATATAGGATTCGTAATTAAATAACTTACCTAATAGGAAACACACCCCCGGACCCCTCTCAAGAGGGGAGTTTAGGCTAATTCCCCCTTTAGCTAAAGGGGGGAAGCGGGGATTTGATTAAATGAGTTATATAAGTAGTTTTCAGTTAAGAAAAGCCTTATCTGAATGTTAATAGTAAGATATATGCAAGTGATTATTTTGTCAACAGAAAATGTTTTAAGTATCGGGACTTTTGGCAAGATCCAAGCATAAACTTCCCGTCAGCGGAAATCTAAACACAAAGTCACAAAGGCACGAAGGACACAAAGAATACTATGAATTAAATGTAAAAGATAAAGGTTTAAGATCAGACTCGATATCTAATTTTGAGTTTTTTAGCCCTTAATTTTTAATCTCCTTTGTGTTTCTTTGTGTTTTTTCTTTGAAAAATGCCGCGGACAAGAAGTTTATGCTTGGGGCAAGAAATTGTTTTACATCTATATCCGTGATGTGCTACAATCTATAAAGACACTAATAAACAGTAATGAATGATAGATTTATGGTTGAATTTTGAGAAAAGGAGTGTTCATAGATGCAGGAAAATGACAGAACGATCTTGAGAGAATTAGCACAACGAGTTGCCGAGATCGCTGATTTACCAACTATGAAAGAACGTAAAGGGATATGGAAACGGCATCATGGACTTGAGCGTATCAGACCTATGCTGTTGGTTTTTCCAGAAAATTCGTGGCATGAATTGATACCTTCATCAGTTATGCAATGCGAGGATCAATTCGCTCGTGGGATCGAATGGAATTTGAGAACTAAGATTTATTATTATGACAAAATTCACGATGATACTGTAATTGAAAATACGTACATAGTAACCAAATCTATCTGGAATAATGGTTGGGGACTGGAATCAAGGTTTGTACCAAGCAGTCAGAATTCTGGTGCGGGAAAATATTATCCTGTGATAGAATCCGTGAACGATCTTAAAAAACTCAAGTTTCCGGAAGTCTATCATGATGAGAAAAATTCTATCCTGCGTCTTGAGCAGACTCAGGAAATCATCGGGGATATCCTTGATGTTCAACTGAAGGGTATTCGGACAGTATCATTTCATCTCATGAACCTATACACTAAACTGCGTGGATTGGATCAGGTCATGATTGACATGCACGAGGAACCGCAGATGCTTCACGATGCTATGTCATTTATAGAAGAAGGGCATCAACGTATAATTGATCAATATATCAAGCTTAACCTGCTAAGTCTTAATGATGACGATACGTGGATATACCCCGGCGGAAACGGTTACAACTATGAATTACCACAAAAAGGGTACGATCCAGGGTATATATTACCTAGAAATATGTGGGCGTCAGCGGAGGCGCAAGAGCTAACGCTTGTGTCACCCAAAATGCACTGGGAATTTGCATTACAATACGAGAAAAGATTATTGGAAAGGTTTGGACTCACTGTCTATGGTTGCTGTGAGGATTTGACGAGAAAACTCGATTATGTCTTCAGGATTGCAAATCTTCGTCAGGTTAATATATCGCCGTTTGCAGACGTTGACAAATGTGCAGAGAATTTTCCTAAGAACTACATTTTTTCATGGAAGCCGCATCCATCACAACTTGTCGGTGATTTCAACACAGAAAAGATACGTGAAAATATTGCTCATGCTCTGGAAGTCACACAAGGATTAGTATTTGAGATCGTTATGAAAGATACTCATACCTGTGAGAACCACCCTGAGCGTTTCACGATATGGACGGATATTGCCCGTCAACTTATAAATAAATATTAGTAGTAATAAGGAGGAAATCAATGAGTCCTGAAATTATTGGGTCATACTACGATTGGCGTAAGACTTGTGAACCTGAACAACCATACCGTCATAAATACCATCTGACTTTGACAGATAAAATCTTCCTGTGTATTAAGTCTGACCCAAAGGAAGGCACGCCTGCAGGAGTTAATTGCACATTTGCACAAGCACTAGAACGAATCCGCAAGGTTGACAATATGACCAAAGGAATACCCAAGATCATGTATCTCGTTGGATGGCAGTTTGAGGGTCACGATTCCAAGTATCCCGCATGGTCTGAGGCAAATGAATTGCTCAAGCGACCGGAAGATAAAACTGCGCTGGATAGCCTGCTTTGGCTTATGAATGAGGGATACCGTTATAATACAACAGTAAGCCTTCACATCAACATGAATGATGCCTATGAGAATAGCCCTCTATGGGATCTATACAAGAAAAAAGGATTAATCGTTGAAAAGGGTGGTGAATGGGGTGGCGAGCAAAGTTATCTCATAAGCCATCTCAAAGAGTGGGAGTCAGGTCTTGCACAGAAACGCATTGATGATCTACTTGCGATGCTACCTCTCGAAAAGGCAGGCACTATTCACATTGACGCCTTTTGGATGGTTGATGATAACAAAGAAGAAGAACTCGCAACTATGCGTAAAATAGTCCGATACTGGCGATCTAAAGGTGTTGATATTACGATTGAAGGACTTGCTCAACCTGATCACAATGATGCTCTCATCGGTCTTGTGCCGATGGCGTGGCATATCAATAATCGTGGTTGGGGCAGAGGTGATGAGCTAACCGAAAAGAACTATATGGAAATACCTGCATCTCTATTCTGTGGAGGTATGGATCACAGTCAGAGATCATTGCTTTTTGGTACGAATATGATCGGGGAAGATATATCAAACGATAGAATCCATGATTATCTATCACGCTTCTGCCTGAATACTCTTCCATGGCAATACCTTAACCATTATGAGCGAAAACAATTTATTGAATATGAAGATACAAAAGAGGTAAGATTTTCAGATGGGCTGATTTCTCGTGTCATTAATGGTAAACCTTTTGTAAAGCATGGTGATATCGTTCTGCGTGATGGAAACAACGTCTTTGTTCCTGCTTTGTGGAAGGATAAAGAGATCATCGCTTTCAGTGCTAATGGCTACGATAATCGCAGATGGGTGTTGCCGTCATCATGGCTTATGCTTAATAAAGTCAGCATTAACGAGATTTCCACTGATGGACCTAAATTGCTTGGAGATATTTACGTTGCTGATGGTATTGTGGAATTTTCTCTGAAACCAAATCAAGCTGTTAGTATATTACCAGTTTGATAATAAACAATTTCTTAAACCTGTGTCACATTTCTGTCATTTTCAGTATCTATTTAGTGAGAGGATAAATATGGTAAGGATATGGTAAGGATGTAGAGATATGAAAACGGCAGATGGATATATTGTAAATCAATGTCTCAATGGAGATTGGTCAGCATTTGGTATGCTGGTGGATAAGTACAAAGCCAGTATGTATGCCTTAGCATATCAAAAACTTCACGACTTTAACGATGCTGAAGACGTGACACAGGAAGCCTTCATTTTAGCCTACCGAAAACTTCACACATTGAAACGGTACGACAACTTTTTTGCATGGTTATACTCTATAACCTCCAACCTTTGTAAGAAAGTATTGCTTAAACGTGCAGAAGATTCTGAGATTGAATACGTGGAAGATCAGAGCTCAGAGACTTTGAATTCTCTTTCAATGAACGCTTATCGTGAAGAGGAAGCATACAAGTCTGTCCATGAGGCACTTGATTCTTTGCCGAATATTTATCAACAGGTGTTGATGCTTTATTACCTTGGTGGGATGTGCGGAGAAGAAATGGCACAATTTCTAAGCATATCCCATGACACTGTAAGGCAACGACTCAGTAGAGCCAGAGCGCAGTTGAAGGAGGAGGTACTTGCTATGATGGGCGCATACTTTGAACAAAAGAAATTACAGGCAAGTTTTACGTTTCGTATCATTGAGATGGTGAAGCGTATAAACATAAATCCCATAAATGTCTCAAAGTCACTTCCCTGGGGGATATCTCTTGCAACAGGCATTATTTTCACAATCCTGAGCTTTAGCCCAAATATAATCAATCTTGGTAAGATTGGTAATTTCATATATTCAGCACTTCTTACCGAAACAAAGGTGTTGAGAATTGGGGAGATACCCATGGATGTTATAAAAATCTCAAAAATCCCTTTTCTATCCAGCCAACAAGGAAATGAAAATTGTGGAAATCAGAAGATGCTGACAAATCAAAACGCTTTCTTTATGGCTCCTCAGATGCAGGGAGATACTTGGACAAAGAAGGCAGATATCCCGACACCAAGGAATGAATTAACTACCTGTGATTCTGGTAACAAAATATACGCTATTGGGGGATCATCTAATTTTGGTTATACTCCGGCCACGGAAGAATATGATCCTGAAACAGATGAGTGGATAAAAAAGGCAAATATGCCAACGGTAAGAGGGGGAATAGTCTCCTGCGCTGTGAATGGAAAGATATATGTCATGGGCGGTTATGGACAGGGGCAACCTATTGAGTTCTCAATAGTAGAGGAATATGATCCAAAGAGTGATAAATGGGAAAGAAAAGCTGATATGCCTACTGGTAGACAATTCTTCTCTACTAACGCTGTGAATGGAAGGATATATGCAATAGGTGGCTGGAGAGGCGGTGCCGCAATTTCGGTTGTAGAGGAATATGATCCAGAGAAGGATATCTGGACAGTGAAAACCAGCATGCCTGATACAAGATTCGGGTTCTCTGCAAGTGTGGTAAATGGAAAGATATATGTTATAGGTGGCTATCCTATTGGTGGATTTCCTATTGGTGGAGGTGGAGATTTTTTGTCTACTGTTGAAGAATATGATCCTGCAACAGATACATGGACAAAGAAAGCGGATATGTCTACTGCAAGAATGTGGCTATCTGCCAGTGCTATAAATGATAAGATTTATGTTATCGGTGGTTGGGCAGGCGGACCCGGCCTTGCTCTTTCGATAGTGGAGGAATATGATCCAGCAGCAGATAAATGGACAAGAAAAGCTGATGCATTAACTCCGAGACAGCGATTCTCTTCCAGTGCTGTAAATGGAAAGGTTTATGCCATCGGTGGTGATGGAAATGGGCAACTTATTTTACCAATAGAAGAATACGACACCGGTTTTGCAGGTGAAGGTAAAAATATAACTCCGAAAAAAAAACTCCCAATGACGTGGGGGAAAATTAAACAGAAAAATATATAATAATCCTAAAAATAGAGTTGGAGTCGAGTGAAAAGCTGATACAAACCATAAAGGCAGATAGACAAAACGATAATGCATCGGATTCCACCTGATAAAGGATTATCTGAGACTTTGAAATATCTAACTATACTATTATCATCATCTTTTATCATTGACGTGCTTGGAATACCGACTATATAGGGCATAGCAAAAAATGTAAAGAAAAAGGCAAGCGGGACGTATAAAGGTATTGGTCCAATAGATGGTAGTGATTTACTGCCATGTAAGTGATTTAATACATTCCAATTCCATTGGTTATTACTGCCGAGATAAAGCATTATAAGACTGAAAAGAAAAGCAGTTGTGCCTGTTATAAGCGACGGAAAATAAAATTTACTGAAAACTGATCGCAACCTATGGTAAAGATACATCATTGTAGTGACGAAGAATGCCCAAAATAGAACGACACTTATCGGCGTTGATATTAGCTTTACATCATGTCTAAGGTAAGTAGTGATCTCGACTTCTGAAAATAAAGTATCCAGAAAGGTATAACATACGCCAACGATCCCACCCATGATCAGGCATCGTATCAGAATCCTTGTGGAATCCTTGCGTATACCCCAGTATATAAGTGCGCCAAGAGTTAAAATATCGCTGATATATAATGGTATTACTGAGTGAAATAGCGTGTTTATCGCCATTATTATTATGCTCAATAGTGCTGCGCCAGAAACGATTATGTCGGTGTGGTTTATGTATTTAATGTCCATGTTTTAAGGTTAAATGTGTTATGTTGGGTCACGTTCTTTGATTCAACTCCTAATATTGATGGCTCTTTGGTGTATAGTGTGGAAATGCGGAGTAACACAGCTTTAGCTTGCGTTTTTATTGCGAAACCTTATATTTAACGCAGGCTAAAGCCATGCTACTCCGAACATTTTTTGCTATGCAAGAATCATTCCCACACTCAACACGGAAGAACCATATTGATTAACTAAAATTTTCTTATTTTAACTTCCAATTATATTTACCATTGTTATAAATATCAAGGTATTTTTTAGGAAGTTGTGAGATGAGTCAAGATCTATCTTAATGAAAACTGAAAACTAGATTTACATAGACACTCCTACGTGATGATCCAGAGTTTTTGAATAGCCCTTGTTTTTGATCCAGAATATCTGAGCATGAATCAAGTCAGAAAGTGAATCAATCGGCGGACCGTAAAGGCTTTCCAACTTTGATCCATCAATCAAAAGGTGTAAATCAGCAGGCTTTCCTGTATATCTGACAGCTTTTCCAAAGACTTTTCCTGCTGTTTCGGCAATTTGTCTTACGTACACAGTATGGCCTGACAAGTTCAGCGTTGTTACAGGATTTGACGCCGAATTCACTAAGAGTATAGCATAGATATTCGCATCCCTGTGTCCTATTATATTGAAGTATGTGAGTTTTGTAAGATCAACCTTTTTTTCATTCAAAACTGAGATTATAATTGGTTCCAATCCACCATAGGTAAAGTCAGTCATGTATGCGCCTCTAAGAATTACTGCTTTGGAAGAATTGTTAGTTTCATTATTTTCTAAAATTTCTTTTACAACCTTCTCCTTATCACGAATTGACATTCCATAAAGATTATTATCTTTTGGAACTAAAGGCGCATCGTCTTTCGCCTGATTATCTACCCTCGTCAATTCCACACCGTTTGCTGAACCTATCACCACTATATCTGCACCATATCTGTGATGATCAATCACTATTTTTGGTATGTCATTACCATAGAGTTTGCATAATCTGGCGTATTCATCTTCCGTTTCAGTAGTTCGGAACTTATAACCAACGCCATAGATCACCCATTGGGCGCCATCTGGAATATCCCTTAGATCAGAACTTCTGGCGTTCACCAAATCAACTTCGTTAAGTATAAACAGATCGGAATATTTGGCAAACCTTTCGTCAAATTCTGTCCGATTCCTGAACCTTGAGACAATATGCACCTTTCTGTTTGTAGTGCCTGTGTCTCTGATGGCTCTGAAAATCATTTCCGTCAGGTCGCTCATCCATTTTCCTGTTGCACCGTAGATTACGATAGTATCGTCTTTTCTTTTGAAAATCAGATCAAGCACTCTATCGGTTGGTCTGGAGTTGTATTCGTGCAGATCGTTTAAGTCAACAGAATTAATATCAGCTAACGTGCTTCCCCACATCATTTTCTACTCCATTTATAATAAATATCATTTATTGAATAATTGTTCTATATACATTCGTAATCGTTGAAAAATACAAAAATTGCAATAAAAACAACCCCCTAACCCCCTTTGATAAGTGGGAATAAGTCAAGTCGTTATCTAATCAGATTCATCAAAATGACAATGCACAGCATCTTGCACCATTATTTTAAGTTCATCAATAGTATCTGCCTCTGTAAAAATGGAGTATCCAATTGCCCTAGCTTCATATCCCCCTTCTAATGACTCCTCAACAAGAAAAATAACCTCATTTTCCATTATTTTCTCCAGCTTTTATTATAAGTCTTTTTGCACAACAAAAACCAATTCGTTATCGAATAAAATCTCATTATACTGCCAATCTTCGTCTTTAATTAGATTCTCGAACCAATTTGAGTAAAAGCCAATCATGCCCTTTTCAGCACCAGACAAGCTTTTAACAGGAAATGAAACGACTATATGCTTGCACATTTGCTTTCGCATCACTTCAATACTTGATCCCTTCTGCTGTTGCTCAAGCACGGGCAGGAATTTCATCATAAAAACAATGTCTGCATAGCCAAATTCATCAACCATAACATCACCCTGTCGGATTTCTATTCTATCACTAAGACCAAGAAAGTCAATAATAGATTTTAAGAAATCGGTAAGATTACTTTCGATATCATAAGCCTGATATTTTATATTTTCAGGCAAATCCATCCATAGAAAAGTCAATGGATTAAAACCGCAGGCATGATCAATTATTGAGGATGGACAACCCGCAACAGAGAATATTTTACCATAGAAGTCATTAAGTATTGGTATTCTTTCACGAGTTGAGGATTGGACTGATAATAATTTCAATATCTCTTGTTTGACATCTGACCCGTTACCGATATTTTTCTTGAATTCATCAAGAATGTGTTTAAAATCGGGTTTTTGTCCATAATAGGCTGACCATATCTGGTGAAGGATATTTCGGGATTTTTTCTCAACGTGCTTTTTTTCGTATTTTTCCAGACATTGCCTTACGGTACGTTCAACAGTTTTGTCGTAAATGCTTTTGTATTTCTTGGAACTGATAATTTTCTGAACGATCTCAGTAATATCTTGCTCATTATACATTTTTTCTTAGAATTTCAATGAGTTTTGAGTAGGTTCTCAGGTTGTGGATTGTAGCAAGCCGCCATGCTAGAGAGTCTTCTATCTCGAATAGGTGTCTCAAGTAACTTCGGGAGTAATTCTTGCAGGTGTGGCAATCACAGTAATTACTGATCGGGCTTGGGTCTCTGACATATCGTTCATCTGTTATATAGACAAAATCGGTGATAATTTCTTCATTGAATATGTCTATTTCCTGTGGGTCTTTAATATAAACGTAAAGCCTTTTATGGCGTGCATCACGGGTTGGAAGAACGCAGTCAAAAATAGTATATCCCATTTTGACACAATCAACGACTGCCTTTGGATTACCTACACCTAATGCAAACTTTGGTAATTCAGAAGGCATGAGAGAAGCAGTAAATGACAATATATCATGATTCAGTTTTTTGTTATTGTCAAGCGGCCACCCACCAAAGCAGAACCCATCAAATCCAATGTTTATCAATTCTCTGGCACATTCTTCCCTTAAAGACTTATCATTTCCGCCGTGTATTACGGCGAAGAGCATCGGTCTATTTTCATTTATACGACGATTACTGATCTGCTTTAGAAACTCATCTTTACTGCGCTTTGCCCACTCAATGGTACGTCTAACGCTTTCGTGATTCTCTTCAATGGTAGCTTTAGCTGATGGACAGTCATCGAGACAGATCATTATGTCCGCTCCGATGTTGAATTGAATCTGTATTGCTTTCTCTGGCGTTAATTGATGCCTGCTTTTCTTACCTTTCGAGTCACGGTAGAAGGTGATCCCATTATCATCAATTTTCCCAAAAGACTTGTTTTCATAGACAAGTGATAATAGCTGAAACCCACCAGAATCAGATACAACCCAACCATCCCAACCCATGAAATTTTTGATCCCTTTATGAGATTTCAATACCGTTGGACCGGGTTCAGACATCAAATGAAAGCTATTTACAACAACGCCCTCAACGCCAACTTCCTCAAGGTCTTGGCTATCCAGAGATCTTATTACTCCTCTTGTGGCATCAGGGAAGTATATTGGAAATTTTATCTCTATTTTTTCTAAAACAATGCTTTTGAGGTAATTCATTTTCTGATTGTGATTATCTGCAAAATAAAGACAAATTATCAACGTGATCATATTTTATCAGCACCCTAAGAACAAAGTCAATAATTTTAAACTTACTCGTGTAAATTATAGGCTATATTTTGCTATCTATTGCTATTTACAGCACCATATTTTTATGTTATACTGATATTGTAAGGTGGTGATATAAATGCAAAAATTCATAACAATTGATCAGGTAGCTGAGACTTTAACTATACATAGGGCAACAGTAAACAGGCTTATTAAATCAGGTAAACTTAAAGCAATAAAGGTAAACAGGTCTGTCAGAATTGCTGAAGATAGTCTTGAGAATTTTGTCAAAATCAATTCACTAAAAACGGATGATAAGCAGGAAGAAGCAAAGCAAACTGAATCTCTACAAGGGATTTTCAAGGGCGGTGGACCTATACCATCAGAATTAATTGACGAGGTTATATCGGAATGGGACAAAACAGAATAACCATTGATAGCCATGCGCTGATATGGTATATGCACGAAGATTCAAATGTGAATCTTTCAATAGACTATACTTTCGCAGTTTTAAATAACTGAAAAAATGGGAAAGAAAACATCCAACTCCTTGTTATTAGATTTGATAACAAAAATCTTACAAGGAGGAAAATATGGACACTTTCTTTCCATCAATACTT
>Ga0315282_10011277_pt1 | contig 13875 bp, 12 predicted proteins | sample YL17G07_20_MG_FD_203693 | JGI IMG/M metagenome (GOLD analysis project Ga0315282, IMG submission 203693) | Sediment microbial communities from Yellowstone Lake, YNP, Wyoming, USA - YL17G07_20 | ecosystem: Environmental > Aquatic > Freshwater > Lake > Sediment | place: USA: Wyoming | collected... | reverse complement strand
CTGTGGCACGTGGCACAGCGCGGCAAGCTGCAAAAGCCCTGAACATCCGACGTGGCGCGGGCTTTCAGCCAGCCAGGGGCCTGCTCGACGGTTGGCGCCCGAGCCGGAATCTTCGCGACTGGACACTCCTGCCGGTGTTCCGGTTCTCTCACACCTTCTATACGCAGCGTCACAAGTAATTGCGCATCCGCTCCCTCACGGTCGCGGCTCCGCTGTAGATTCGGAGCCGCGCGCGTCAGCGAGCGGTCTGGAACCTGGCGCAGGCATCAAAGGCGCTGTGTATAACTCGCCTGAGCTCTTGACAGGGCTGGGAAAGCGGCAGAGAATCGGCAGGCGGGAGGAAGCAGTTGCACGGTGCGGCTTTCGAGACCAACCGGAACAACGGCCGTCTTGCGGAATCCCCGCGCCGGGTACTTCACTCATTGAATCGTGGCGTTGATGGATTGGCTGGCGGGGTTGGTGGTGCGGTGTTGTAAACAGGCCGGAACCGTGCTAGGAAAGGTGTTTTGGTGTACACTTCGTGCTCAGGGAACCCAAAATGGGAATCCCGGCTGAGAAGGGCGGAGCACGGCAGCAGAATTAAAGAACTTACAATCTGTTTTGTTAAGAAGGAGAGATCCATGAACCAGAACGTCAGGCATCCGGAGGGCTGGATACCAGCTCTCGCGCTCATTGTACTGTTCGCGTCCACAGCCTGGCCGCAGGCAGGTACCGGGACCGTCAGTGGAACGGTCCGGGATCAATCCGGCGCCATGGTACCCGCGGCCAGTGTTTCGCTGAGAAACACGGCCACCAACATGATCCTGAGAACCACTGCAAATGAAGTCGGGTTCTACATGTTCGCAGCCGTCACGCCGGGGCAGTATGAACTGGTGGTGGAAGCTGCGGGGATGCAGAAATTCGAAGGCAGCCTCACGGTGCAAGTGCAACAAAGCGCGGTTGTCGACATCGTCTTGAAGGTCAGCCAGACGACTACCGAGGTGACCGTCCAAGACGTCACGCCGATGGTGACGACGGACAACCCCACCCTGGGACACGTGCTGGAGAGGTCGCGCATCGAGCAGTTACCCATCAACGGGCGGGATGTCGGCACACTGCTGCAGACCGTTCCCGGCGTCGAAACCGGGCAGGCGACCATCCGCGCGTATGGGCAGAAGTCCGGCAGCGGGGACATGGTGCTGGACGGGGCGGCCATCGGCGATCGGCTGTGGGGCTACACGGCCATTCGCCGCCCGCCGGGGCTGGACACCATCGAAGAATTCAAGGTCGAGACCAATAACTCGTCCGCCAAGTTTACCCGTCCCACCACCGTGGTGCTGACCACCCGGAGCGGGACCAACCAGCTCCACGGGACGGCGTTTGAGACCGCCCGCAATGCCGCCATCGGCACGGCGCGCCAGCGTACCGACACCTGGACGCAGCCGCCCTTCCTGGTCCGCAACGAGTTCGGAGCCTCCGGCGGCGGGCCGGTATACATTCCGAAGCTGTACAACGGCAAGGACCGGACCTTCTGGTATGCATCCTATGAGGGCTACCGGAACTACAGTCGCGCCAAGTGGAACGGCCAGGTCCCCACCCCGGAGATGCGCAGCGGCGATTTTCGCGGCCTGCTGACCAGCCGGGGGGACCTGTACAAGATCTACGATCCCTGGAGCACCGACACCACCACCTGGGTGCGCCAGCCGTTTGCCAACAACACCATCCCGGCTTCGCGCCTGAGCCCGCTGGGCAAGTACCTCATCAGCATCACGCCGCTGCCCACCATGCCGGAGGTGAGCCCCATGCTGGACAGCAACTGGTGGGGCGTGGGACCGAGCTGGCGGCGGCAGTGGACCGTGACCAACCGCATCGACCACCGGATCAGTGATAACGACCGCATTTTCGTGCGCTACACGCAGGGTAACGACGTGGCGCTCTCGCAGGACTGGAACATCCCGTACCTGGACCAGGTGGCGGGCAGCGTGAGAAGGTGGGGGCCCATGTGGAACGTCTCGACCTCCTACGTCCGCACGTTCTCGCCGACCTTGTTCAACGAGCTGCTGGTGAGTGTGAATCACGATCAGCGCTGGAAGGGTACCGGGGAGCCGGGCGTGAAATACGCCGATAAGCTGGGCCTTCCGAACCCCTTCAACGTGGAGGGCTGGCCAGGACTCTACGACTGCGAGTTCAGCGGGCTGTACTGGGAGACGGATAACACCCAGGGCGCGCCGTTCACCTACGGGATCCTGGACGACAACGTCACCAAGATCCATGGCAAGCACGAACTCCAGTTCGGCTTCCACTTCCGCTACGACCAGTTGAACATCCTTCCGGACCAGCAGCAGCCGCAGGGGAACCATAGCTTTGCCAGCCTGGCAACGGCGCTGTATGACCCGACCACATCGCGGACCAACCCCGGCACGACGCCGTATACCGGCTACAACGTCGCCAATATGTTCCTGGGGGTGATGAACTACTCGAACCAGTTCGTGCGGGGCTATTTTTATGCGCGCGGAAAAGAGTACGCCACCTATTTCCAGGACAACTACAGGGTGACTCCTCGTCTGACCCTGAACCTGGGGCTGCGCTGGGAATACTGGCCGGCCTACCGAGAGAAGAACGGTTTCTTGACCAGCTTCAGCTTCGACCAGCGCGCCATTGTGCTGGGGAACGACCTGGACACGCTGTACCGGCTGCAGGCCACCTTGCCAAGCATCATTCAGCGCTACCAGCAGCTCGGGGCCAAGTTCATCACTTACAAGGACGCCGGCTTGCCGCAGAACCTGATGTACGACAATCACAAGAATCTCGGGCCGCGGCTTGGCTTTGCTTACCGGCTGGGAAGCGGTAACCGCACCTTCGTGTTGCGGGGCGGATTCCGGCTTTCGTATTTCCCGCTGCCACTCCGCGGTTGGGCGTCCATCATGCGATCGAACGCGCCGGGTACGGCACGTTTCCGGAATAACCCGAACGACTCGTCCCTATCGCCGGACGGCATTGCCAATTACCTGATGCGCTCGGTTCCGACGATCATCGCCGGTCAGAACAGCCAGAATGCCGTAAGCCTGGAGACCGCCAGCGGGCTGAATCGGGGTTCGGCGGGCACCAGCTTCTTCGACCCCAGCCAGCCGACCTCCCGCACCTATGACTGGAACTTCACCATCGAGCGGGAGCTGATGCAGAACACGGTGGCCCGCATTGCCTATGTGGGGAATCACGGCGCCCGCCTGGAGCAGTGGCAGGCGTTCAATTCATCCGTTCCCGATTACATCTGGTACGTTACGACGGGGCTGCCCCTGCCGACGGGAGAATACTCGAGCGTGGCGCGGCGCAACTGGGACCAGACAGTTTACGGCGGTATCCAGAAGTACACCAAATCGGGCTACTCGAACTTCGAAGGCGTGCAGATGGAATTGGAACGCCGCTCCACGAAGGGTTACGGCTTCCAGTTGTATTACGTTATCGGCAACGCGATGACTCTGACGACCATGGCGGACCAGGCCAACAGCATCGCGGAGACCAACCAGTTTCTCCCCGGGAAAGTGCCGGCGGAGCTGGAGCAGCGCGACCGGTTTCTGAACTACCAGCGCGACACCAGCATCCCCAAGCACCGTGTGCGGTGGAACTGGATTTTGGATCTGCCATTGGGGAAAGGAAAACCGCTGTTTCGGAATGCCGGCGGAATCCTCGACCGGATCGTCGGCGGTTGGCAGTTGGCGGGCATGGGCTCGCTAGCCAGCAGCTACTTCTCGCTGCCGACCGGCATCTATCCGAATGGCAATCCCATCGAGATCTACGGCTACAAGTACCCCATTCAGGATTGCACCAGCGGCAAGTGCTATCCGGGCTACCTGTGGTGGAACGGCTATATCGCGGCCGACAAGATCAACAGTGTGGATCCGGTCACTGGCCAGCCTAACGGAATCATGGGAGTGCCTGCCAACTACAAGCCGGCTGGGGAGCCCTTCATCCCGTGGCCCAAGAACCCCAACAAGAGCGATCCGATGTACAGTTGGTACGGTACGAACACGGTCTGGATTACGCTCAAGAACGGCACGGTGCAGCGCATCGGCTACAACGACAACCTGCATCCGTGGCGCCAGCAGTACCTGCCGAGCGTGCGGCAGTGGGGCCTGGACGCTTCGTTGTTCAAGAGGGTTGCCATCACGGAGCGCTTCAGCTTTCGTTTGAACGGCGACTTCTTCAACGTGCTGAACCACCCGGGCAACCCGAGCGGCGCTGGCCAGAATGGAGTCCTCAGCACGCGTTCCTCCTGGCAGGGCGCGCGGCAGGTGCAGTTGACCGCCCGCCTGACCTGGTAGCCTGCTGACCTTTAGCTGATGCCGTAGGCAAAACAAGGACCCGGCCTGAAAATTACACCAAGGCGCCGTATCTGAACCGTAACGAGTTCGGCACCAGCGGCGGGGGGCCGGTGTACATACCCAAGTTGTACAACGGCAAGGACCAGACGTTTTGGTTCTTCGCTTACGGGGCCATGAGGAACATTGCGCCCTCCACGCAGAGCTGGCAGGCGCCGACGCAAGCGGTGCGCACCTTGGGCTACAACCCGATGCTGGACTCGAACTGGCAGGGTCCGGTACCCGGCTGGCGGCGGGACTGGACGACCAGCGCGCGCATCGACCCCCGGTTTACCGAGAAGGACCAGTTCTACGCCCGCTATACGCTCCGAGCGGGGTGGGAAGCAACGGCGTGCCCAGCACGCGCAGCTCCGGCCAGAGCGCGCGGGTGGCGCAGTTGACGCTGCGGGTGCTCTGGTAACTCCGAGTTCGGGGGAACAAGGGACCGTCTGAAAGGGCGGTCCTTTTTTTACACAGGCAGGAATGCCTGTGCCACGCTACCACTCGGAGTAGGGGGTGCCTTCGAGGCTGGTTTTGTCGGAGCCGCTGCGGATGTCGAAGATGCCGGGTTCGGTCTGGTTGACGCTGGTGAGGGCGTCTTCCATGACGATCTTCCAGGACTGGTTGGAGCCGGTGATGGGGTCGAGGGGGACCTGGCGGAGGTAGCCGTCCGAGACCAGGTCCTGGAGGGTTTGAGGGGCCTTCTGCTTGTCGTAGGTGTACTCGTCGATGACGGTGCGGATGGTGAAGAGGTTCTGGCGCAGGACGCTTTCTTTGGCGCGGAGGACGGATTTCTGGTAAAGGGGCGCGGCGATCGAGACCAGGATGGTGATGATGGTCATGACGATCATGAGCTCGATGAGGGTGAAGCCGCGCAAGGGCTTCGCCCTTGATATCCCTGACGGGATATGGGAGTCAGGAGTCAGAAGCCAGGAGTCAGAATGGCTTGGCCCGGCTGTTCCGGGGTCGGCGGCCGGGAAGGAGCAGAGGGAGGAGCCGGGGTTACCACTCTGAGTAGGGGGTGCCATCGGGGGCCTTTTCGGTGCTCTTGGTGTAGACATCGAAGACGTTCTGGCCGCCCCAGCTTGTGGAGGAGGGCTCGTCCTGGAGGGAGCGCAGGCCCCAGTCGCGGGAGTTGGTCATGGGGTCTTTGGGGAGGAAGTTGGGAAACGGGGTCGTGGTGTTGGTTGAGAGGGGGCGCGGTTTGCGCGGAGGGGTCCTGGACGAAGACGCGGGTGATGAGCTGGTTTGGGTTCGATTTGGGTTCTAGGGGCCTGGGATTGGGTTGGTATTTGGTCCCGAGCATGCAGCGAGACGAAGAAAAGGCGCATGATGGTAGAGTTGCTTATGGAGATGCCACCGTCCTTGCTGGATGTCCTTGCCAAGCGATTGGGCGCCGAGTGGGGCCACATCAATGCGGCCCGGGAGCGCGCACAGGCCAAGAAAGGTGAACTGAGGCCGGCCCTGACCGGATTCGACTCCGAGGACACCAGCATTGTCGTGTTTGGGTCTCTGGCCCGGGACGAGTTCACAGAGGGAAGCGACATAGACTGGACGTTCTTGATAGACGGATCGGCCGATCCGAGACACTTGGATTTGGCGGGGAAGGCTGACGCAATCGTCAAGAAAGCGGCTGCCAGGGACGCCGGCCGAGAGGGCACCTTCGGAACAATGGCGTTCAGCCACGAAATCATTCACCAGATTGGGGGGCAGGATGACACGAACCGCAACACAACCCGGCGAATTCTTCTCCTGCTGGAATCGGAGGCAATCGGACGACCCGATGCCTACAGGCGAGTGGTGACCAATGTTCTGAAGAGATACATCCTTGAGGACCGAGGATTCGTCCAAGGGTCCGGCCGGTATCATGTCCCCAGATTCCTCTTGAATGATTTTGCGCGCTACTGGTGGACAATGGCGGTGGATTTTGCGTACAAGCAGCGGACGCGGTTTGGGGAAGGGGCGGCGATTCGAAACATCAAGCTTCGGATGTCCCGGAAGATGACGTATGTGTCCGGGCTGCTGACCTGCTTCGGCTGTCACTTGAAGATCGGAGACCTGACCGGGGGGCCGGATTGCCCCGAGGAGGGGGCGGAAGCGGAGTGTATCGATTGCCTCCGCGGCCGCCTGAAGCGGACTCCGCTGGAAATCCTCGCGGAAACGCTGCTTGAATTCGATCACCTGGAAGGCACGGCTCGAAGGCTGCTCACAGCCTATGATGGATTTCTTGGGATCCTCTCAGATTCCGGCAAACGCAGGCATCTGGAAAGGCTCTCTGAAGAGGAGTACGAAAAGGATGGAGTATTTCAGGAAGCCCGTGGGCTGAGCCATGATTTCCGAGATGGGCTGGTTGAATTGTTCTTCGACGAGAGGTCGGGCTTGTCCGATTTGACGAAAAACTACGGAGTGTTTTGATGAGACTGATAGGATTCTCTACCGGTGCATTGGCGTATTCGGACTTTCGCCGAGGACTGGCAATCATCCGCGGCCGAGAAATCCATGCGGTGGAGCTCTCGGCGCTCCGTCAGCACGAGCTGAGGCCGCTCGTCGCGGCTGTAGATGGAATGGATCTCTCACAATTCAGCTACATCTCCTTTCACGCACCGAGCGAGATCAGCCGGGAAGATGAAGAAGCGGTGGTCGAGCTTCTTCTGTGGGTGACGGGACGTGGTTGGCCGATTATCGTTCATCCGGACGCGGTTCATGACTTTTCCCATTGGAGGCGGTTGGGAGACTTGCTTTGTATAGAGAACACGGACAAGCGGAAGCGGATTGGCCGTACGGTGGAGGAGCTTTCGAGGGTTTTTCGAGAGCTTCCTGACGCGTCCTTTTGCTTCGATATGGGCCATGCAAGACAAGTGGACAGCACGATGACGGAGGCGTATTTCATTTTGAAGGCGTTCGGCGCCCGACTGCGGCAAATCCACGTCAGCGAAGTGAATACGCGAAGCAAGCACGATCCTTTATCCTACGGGTCCATTCTGGCGTTCAGGGAGGTTGCTCATTTGATTCCGGAAGAGATCCCCGTGATTCTCGAGACTCCTGTTCCGGAAGAGGAGATCGACCTGGAGATGGAGCGTGCAATAGAGGCACTTCCGTTATGCCAGGAGGCAATGCTCGCGCGCTGAAGGGGATCGTGCGGAAAGATCAGGTCTATGCTGCCCTGCGGGTAGTCGTTTTTTGCCGGCAGGACGGTTTTCGATGAACTGCTAGCCTCGATTCAGCTTCGCGCCTTTGACGCTTCGCGAAGCGGCTGCTCCCTGGGCTTGCCAGTGCTGCCGGCCCTTTGCAGTTCCCTATTGCAGAAAAGCATTAAGGGCGGCCTGGTCGTCGTGGGGGGACTGAACCTGGGTGGGTCGATTGATCCGGTTTACAACGCCGTGAACGTTGCCGAACTGGCGGTCGAGAAAGGCGCCACGGAGTTGCTGATACCGGTTTCCTCCCGAAAGCAGCTCTTCGATCTGTCCGACGACATGGCTACGAAGATCAATATCCAGTTTTACACCGACGCACGGGATGCGCTGCTGAAGTCTCTGGCGATCTAAGCGACACAGACCTCGGAATGGGAGGACTCCTTTGCTGGTGTGGCACGACAGAGGCTACCACTCGGAGTAGGGGGTGCCTTCGAGGCTGGTTTTGTCGGAGCCGCTGCGGACGTCGAAGATGCCGGGTTCGGTCTGGTTGACGCTGGTGAGGGCGTCTTCCATGACGATCTTCCAGGATTGGTTGGAGCCGGTGGTGGGGTCGAGGGGGACCTGGCGGAGGTAGCCGTCCGAGACCAGGTCCTGGAGGGTTTGGGGGGCCTTCTGCTTGTCGTAGGTGTACTCGTCGATGACGGTGCGGATGGTGAAGAGGTTCTGGCGCAGGACGCTCTCTTTGGCGCGGAGGACGGATTTCTGGTAGAGGGGTGCGGCGATCGAGACCAGGATGGTGATGATGGTCATGACGATCATGAGCTCGATGAGGGTGAAGCCGCGGCGGGGAGACAAGCTAAAGCTTATCCTACGGCTTCGAATGAGGGAGAAGCCGCGGGGCCTTATTGCGGGCACGCCCACGGGGCAATTCGGGTACAGGCCACGAATTTCGCAGAAGCGGCGAAATTCGCGCCAGTCCGCGAATTGCAGGCGCCTCGATGAACCGGGGCAGAGAAAAGCTTGGTGTGGGGTGAACCCGCGGTTACCACTCTGAGTAGGGGGTGCCATCGGGGGCCTTTTCGGTGCTCTTGGTGTAGACATCGAAGACGTTCTGGCCGCCCCAGCTTGTGGAGGACGGCTCGTCCTGGAGGGAGCGCAGGCCCCAGTCGCGGGAGTTGGTCATGGGGTCTTTGGGGATGCGGCGGAGGAACTTCAGTTTTTTGTCGACCTGGCCGGCCATTTTGACGCCTTCGACCAGGACTTCGAGCTTTTCGGGGTAGCCTTCCGTGCCGAGCTTCTGAGGGGGGAGCAGGTTGAGGTCTGCGGCGTCCTTGTGCTTGTCGATGGCGGTGCGGATTTCGCGCAGGGCGTAGCGCAGCTCGCGCTCGCGCTCGCGGCGGATCTTGGCGCGGGCCAGGGGGACGGCCATGGCGCTGAGCAGGGTCATGATGGTGAAGGCCACGATGAGCTCGACGAGGGTCAGTCCGCGTTGATTGCTGCGCTTCATAGGCTACTTGATGGTGATGATGGATTGCGGGGCTGGGGCCGCAATGGGCTGGGACTGGGCGTCACGGAGTCCGAGCTGGGGGAAGGTCAGGATGGTGGCCCCAGGGCCGACGGCCTGGAAGGTGAAGGTGGCCAGGGCGCCCGAACCGCTGACTCCGCCGGCTCCGGGCTGGCGGTTCAGGTTGACGGTCACAGTCCCGGTGTCGTTGAGGATGTTGCGGGTAAAGATGAGGGGCTGGCCGTCGCTGGAGAGGAGGCTGCCGGGCTTGACCTCGGTGAGGCGCAGGACCTGGGGATTGAAGGCGAGCTGGAAGGGAGCGGCGAAGAGGTTTCTGGCGTTTGCGATGTCCAGTTGGACGGTGACGGTGGCGCCCACTTGAGCGGCGGTGTTGTTGGGTGTGAACAGGACGCGGGTGGGTTCAGGGGGCTTGACCGGTTCAGGGGGTGGCGCGGGCTTGGGTTCTGCCGGCGGTGGCGCGGGCTTGGGTTCGGGCTTGGCTTCCGCAGGGGGTGAGGGCGGCGGGGGCGCCTCATCGCGCGGGGCGTAGTTGACGTGGATGCTGGTCTCGGGGCCGGAGGCCACGGTCCGCAGATTCAAATCGGTGATACCGGGAGTGCGCACGATGTGGGGAATCAGGGCGATCAGGAGCTCGCCTTCGTTCCTCTCGATGCTCTCGCTGGAGAACAGCCTTTTGAGGATGGGGATTTGCATCAAGCCCGGAATGCCTGCCAGGGCCTTTGTTTCCTGGGTCTGCATCAAGCCGCCGAGGAGGCTGACTTCGCCTTCGCGAATGCGGATTTCGTGGGTCACTTTGCGCTGACCGATGACCGGCTGGGAGATGCCGCCCAGGTCGATGCGGTCGCGCACGTTGGAGATCTCGAGTTCCACCTTGAGGGTGACTTCGTTGGTCCCGTGCACGGTGGGGGTGATGTCCACGTTGACGCCCACGTCGATGAACTGGAACTGCGAGTACAGGGAACTGTATCCGCCGACAGTCCCGCCGAAGGGCTGCATGCCACCGGAAGCGATGGGAACTTTGTCGCCGATGCGCAGGGAGGCCTTCTGGCCGTTAGCGGCGCGGACCTGCGGGGATTGCAGGACTTTGGTGTGGCGGTCAGACATGACGGCTTCGAGCAGCGCGCCCGGGAGGGTGACCGAAAAGTCGTTGGTGGAGATCTTGGCGATGCGGGCCAGGGAAATCAACTGGGAGGTGGCGCCGGTGGTGCTGGCCGTGGTGCTGGTGGTGGTTGAAGTGCTGGTGCTGTCCGTGGAGCCGCCCAGCAGGACCGGGTTGCGGGGCGTGAACCCGATGGGGGAGTTGAGGCCCGCGGCGCCGCCGGAGGCGATGGTGGCGGCCAAGTCACGGGTCTTGGTGCGGTTGGCCTCCATGACGAGCACGTCCACGACTACTTCAGCCTTGGGTTTGTCCAGGTCGTTGATGATCTTCTCAGCGAGGGCGACCTGATCGATGGTGCCTCGGACCACCAAAGCGTTGTGAGCGGTGTAGGGGAAGACGCGGCGGATCTCGGGAATGGAGCGGATGGTGGTGCTGAGTTCCTGGAGTTCCTGCGGGGTGGTGATGTTGGTGAGGTAGAAGACCTTGACCACGAAGTCCTCGTAGTCGCGGCGCTTGGCTTGGTTGTCGTTGGTGACGAAAATGGTGTTGGAGGAGAGGGGTTTCCAGAAGGACTTGGTCATGGCGGCCAGGTAGTCGAGGGCCTGCTGGAGGGTAGAGTTGGTGAACTCGACGGTCAGTCCCCTGGGCATGTTCGGGTCAGTGCGATAATCCGGATCGAAGACGGCGTTGATGCCGGCGAGCTTGGCGACGGTTTCAAAAAGGATTCTGGGGGGCTGGCTGGCCATCTTGAGATTGATGGGCTGCTTGGAAAGGGAGCGGAGCTCCGGAGGGGGCAGGAGAGCGGCGATGCGGTCGACGCCCTCCTTGCGCTCGAGAGCCGCCGGGGTGAGGCCGCGGTCCTCGGGTTTGGAGGGCTTCTTTTTCTCGCGCTCGATCATATCGAGGGTGGTGCGGAGTTCCTGCTCGGCGATCATCGAGGAGGGGTCGGTGGCGTAGGCCTTCTGGAATTCAGCGAGAGCTTCGTCGAGTTTGCCCTGGCGGCGCAAGCGCAAACCCTGCTCGACGTGGGTCTGGCCGGCCTGGAAGCGGACCCGGCGTGTGGAGATCTGGTACGCGGTGTTAGCGGGATCCTCGGCCAAGGCCTGCTCATAGAAATCGAGGGCCTTGTCCCAGTCCTTGCGGGCCTCCGCCAGGCGGCCTTGGGCGAGGAGTTTGTCTCCCTTACGGATTTTGGCGGGAAGGGCCGCGGAGAGGGAAAGGAGCAGGCCGCAGGCGGCCAGGATGCTGGCTAAGCGGTTCGAAATACGCATCTTAGTTGCTTCCTGAGGGTTGTGCTAAGATAGAGTTCGGCGGCGCAACCCTCACATAAACCCTTGACGCAACGAGGCTTGCCTGCGTGTAGAAGAAAGTTGCCACCCCCCGGCGCCCAGCTCAAAATCAAGGTCCTGGCGGCCAACCGGCAGGCCGGGCACAACTATTTTCTGCTGGAGCGCTTCGAGGCCGGGCTGGTGCTGACGGGCACGGAAGTCAAAGCCGCGCGGGACGGGAAGGTCCAGCTCAAGGACAGCCATGGGCAGGTGGACAACAACGAAGCCTGGCTGGTGAACGCGCATATCAGCCCGTATTCGCACGGGAACCGGGCTAACCACGACCCGCTGCGCAATCGCAAGCTGCTGCTGCACCGCCGCGAGATCGACAAGCTGCTGGGCAAGACGCGCGAGAAGGGCCTGACCCTGATCCCGACCAAGGTCTACTTGAAGAACGGGCGGATCAAGTGCGAACTGGCGCTGGCCCGGGTGAAGAAGCTGCACGACAAGCGGGCGGCGGAGCGGGCGCGCACGACGGAAGCGGAGGCGCGGGAGGAGATGAGGAGGAGGGGGTAGGTTGGGGATTGTGGATTGTAGGTTGTGGATTGTGGAGAGGTGATGAATATTCGAGTGGAGACGGGCGCGATTGAGCAGATTGAGTGTGACGCGCTGGCGGTGGTGGCATTCGATAAGGAGAGTCCGGGAGGCAGCCTGGCCTGGGAGGTGACGAAAACGGTGAACGGCCTGGCCGGGAAATGGATCGAGGAGCTGTGCCAGGGCGGAGAGTTCTCCGGGAAGCTTTTCGAGACCACGATTCTGTACCGTCCCGCGGGTTTGAAAGCCAAACGGGTGGTGCTGGTTGGTGGAGGGAAGAGCGACAAGTTCACGGCATTCGAGCTGCGCAAGGTGGGGGGCGCGGCGGTGCGGACGCTGCGGTCCAAGTCCATCCCGGTGGTGGGGTTGGCGTTGGAGGCGGGCGCCGGGGCGGCAGAGCAGGTGATGGCCGCGGTGGAAGGCGCGATTCTGGCGGACTACGAGCCGGACCAGTACAAGACGGAGAACAAGAAGGGCAAGCCGATCGAGACTTTTGTGGCGGTGGTTCCGGGTGGGGAGGCGGCGCTGGAGGAAGTTGCGCGGCGGGCGCAGATCATCGCCGAGTCGCAGAATTTCACGCGGTCGCTGGTGAGCGAGCCGGGCAACCGCATGACGCCGAGCGCACTGGCGGAGCGGTCCCGGCAGATGGCCGTTGAGCAGGGGCTGGAGTGCGAGATTCTGGACCAGGACCGCATGAAGCAGTTGGGGATGGGCGCGCTGCTGGGGGTGGCGGCAGGCAGCGCCGAGCCCCCGGTGATGATGGTGCTTCGCTACCGCCCGGAAGGGGAAGCGGCGTCCGGGACGCACCTGGGCCTGGTGGGGAAAGGGGTCACGTTCGACACCGGCGGGATATCCATCAAGCCCTCGGAGAACATGGAGAAGATGAAGTACGACATGGCGGGGGGCGCGGCGGTGCTGGGGGCGATGCGGGCCATCGCGCAGTTGCGGCCCGCGATTGCGGTCACGGCGCTGGTGCCGGCGGTGGAGAACATGCCGGGCGGACGGGCGCAGCGGCCAGGCGACATCGTGACGACGCTGTCGGGCAAGACGGTCGAGGTGCTGAACACGGACGCGGAAGGGCGGCTGATTCTGGCCGACGCACTCACCTACGCCAAGCGGCTGGGTTGTACGCACCTGGTCAATGCGGCCACGCTGACCGGGGCCATCGTGATCGCGCTGGGGCACGTGAACGTAGGGGTGTTCAGCAATGATGACACGCTGAGGGAGAAGGTGCTGGCGGCGGCCAAGGCGGCAGGCGAGAAGATGTGGCCCATGCCCCTGGACGACGAGTACAAGGAGCAGCTCAAGAGCGCGTTCGCGGACATTCCGAACGTGGGGAGCCGGTGGGGCGGGGCCATCACCGCGGCCATGTTTCTGAAGGAATTCGCCAACTCGACGCCCTGGGTACACCTGGATATCGCGGGCACGGCCTGGCTGGACGACTCGAAGGCGTTCCTGGCCAAGGGGCCGTCGGGAGTGGCGGTGCGGACGCTGGTGAACCTGGCGGTGAACTGGAAGGATTGATTCACCGCAGAGACGCGGCGCGGGTAGGCCGCAAATACAAATCGAAAGGCAAAAGACAAAAGGCAAACCCTCATGGCCGGGGGGCCGCCCAAGGGCAGGAAAATGCCGGCCGGGGGGCCGGCAGCGGCGCAGGGGCGCCGCCCCACTGGTTTTCGCCAGAGGGCGCTGGGCGAGGAATTTTCGAGACAAAAGGCAAAAGTGGTCTTGGCGGCCAAGGAGAGGGCCAGGACTTTGGCGTCGGCGAGGAGGCGCTCGGGGTTCATGGAGACATAGTCGCCGGGGCGGCGCCAGGGGGCCACTGTTTCGAGCAGCGCCCGCTTGATGGCGAGGTCCTCAATGACGGCTTCGATGATCCAGTCGCAATGCTGGATCTCGCCGAGGTCATCTTCGAAAT
>Ga0315282_10011276_pt1 | contig 13875 bp, 6 predicted proteins | sample YL17G07_20_MG_FD_203693 | JGI IMG/M metagenome (GOLD analysis project Ga0315282, IMG submission 203693) | Sediment microbial communities from Yellowstone Lake, YNP, Wyoming, USA - YL17G07_20 | ecosystem: Environmental > Aquatic > Freshwater > Lake > Sediment | place: USA: Wyoming | collected... | reverse complement strand
TTCGCTCACCGCCAGAGACTTAATCTCAGCTAAATCAGCCCAGTTAATATGAAGGGCAACACAGCCGATAACCTGTTTACTCCTATCCCTGATGACAAAAAAGTCGCGCAGGTTCTCATATATCTCACTCAATGCTCGAGGCAGCATCTCACCCTTATCGGCGAAGCTGTTCACCAGTTCATGTATACGCTGGACATCATTTATTTTCGCTTTCTCTACCTTCATGATATCTTCCCTTTAAGTCTGCTTATACTCCTGCTGTCATTCTGAGCCCTTCGCCCTTTGTCATTCTGAGCGAAGCGAAGAATCTAGACCATCCGCTAGCGCTCAGGATGACAATTAAACACTTCCCTTTCCTTTAAGTCTTGACTCCAGATAGCTATAAAAATAAGCCTTAGGGCGAATTCTTAAGAACCGAGCCACATGACGGCTACGCTTTACCTTTACTTCATCCCCGCTACTCAGTGGCATCTCCACCTGTCCGTCAATGCTGAGCATAGCTTCATGGGTGGTAGTCACCTTTATCTGGAGTTCAGCTTCAGCCGGTAGAACCACAGCCCTGTCCAGAGCCAGATGAGGACAAACAGGCTTGAATATGATTTCCTTAGCCTGTGGATGAAGAATCGGCCCACCAGCCGCCAGTGAGTAACCAGTGCTGCCAGTAGCCGTAGCCACTATAACGCCGTCAGCCCGATAGGTCGCCAGAACCTCACCATCAACTTTGGTTTCAACCTGAACCAGCCGAGCTGAACTCCTTCGTCCCACAAAAACATCGTTCATCGCATTAAAAACCTTGCCCTGAGACAGCAGCTCAGCTTCCAGCATCGCCCTCTCTTCAATCCAACCATCACCATCCAGCAGCCGAGGTAGCTTCTCAAAAGCCTCATCAGCTTTGAACTCAGTCATAAATCCTAAGTTGCCCAGATTTATGCCTACGATAGGCACTGCATGTGGAATAACAGCTCGGACTGCCCGCAGGATAGTGCCATCGCCGCCGATGCTCAGCATTAATTCCGATTCAGCCATCTGAGCCTTCGCCTTATCCTCTTCCCAGGCTGAGCATGTCCAGAAGGAAACACCTCGAGCTTTCAGAAACTTCTCCAGCTCCTGACTGAAAGCCTTAGCCTTCTCAATTTTCGGATGATATAAAATGCCGACCTGTTTCACTTGCATTCGGAGTCTATCACCGCCAGCTAGAGGGTGTCAAGGAATGCTGGTAGCGAATGCCATCGCGAGCCGAAGGCGTGGCAATCCCCAAAAAATCAAAGACCAAAAGTTAAAAATCAAAATGACAGATAAAAATGCAAAAATGTTTCTGTTCTTTTAGAAGCGAACAGACCTGAAAGCGTGTCCTTACTTTTAACTTTTGACTTGTCATTTTGACTTTTGATGTTTTATTTTTGCATTTGTCCGAGATTGCCACGTCGTCCTTCCGTGGAAGGACTCCTTGCAATGACAGAAAAGGCAGGGTGTCACTAATGTACTGGACGAGTACATAGCCTTGTTAAGCTAGACAGGTCGATGCTATACTGGGTTGATTAGGAAGCGAGGCAAGAGTTTTGATGAAACGGGTAGACGGTCGTACTAATGATGAGCTTCGCCCGGTAAATATCAGCTTAGGCTATCAGGCTTTTGCTGAAGGCTCAGCATTGATAGAATTGGGGCGTACCAGAGTGCTCTGCGCTGTGAGCGTGGAGGAGAAGGTTCCCAACTTCCTCAAAGGTGAAGGCAGCGGTTGGGTTACTGCTGAATATGCCATGTTGCCGCGTTCTACGCTCACTCGCACTCCCCGCAGCACTTCTCCTGAGAGGACAGCCGGTAGAAATCAAGAAATCCAGCGTCTTATAGGCCGTAGCTTGAGGGCTGCTACCGACCTTGCCGCCCTGGGTGAAAGAACCTTTACTGTGGACTGTGATGTATTGCAGGCTGACGGCGGTACTCGAACTGCAGCCATAACCGGCGGATATGTAGCTCTGGTTCAGACATTATATAATCTGAAGAAACGAGGTATATTCTCATCAATTCCATTGAAGGGTGTGGTAGCCGCAACCAGCGTTGGTATTGTGGGTAGAGAGGAGCTTCTTGACCTCTGCTATGAGGAAGACTACCGGGCGGCTGTGGACTTTAATGTGGTTATGACCGACAAGGGCGAATTCGTGGAGCTTCAAGGCACAGCCGAAGGCAAGCCTTTCTCCAAAGAAACCATTGATGCTTTGCTCTCACTTGCCGAGAAGGGAATCAAGCAATTATTCAAAATCCAGAAAGCGGCTTTGGAAGGTTTAGACTGAGGTTTTAACCCTACCAATATTTAGCCCCTCAATCTAATAGAACGTGTAGCGGCGAGGCTTTAGCCTCGCCCCAGCGACCCTAAAGGGTCACTGCTACATTGGCTGGCAAAAAGGAATTTAGGCATTCGGCTTCGAACAGCAAGAAATAATATTCACATTTTTATTTGCCATTTTGATTTTTGAGTTCTGAATTTTAAGTTAGCGGCAGCGAAGCGTCTCGAGATTCTTCGCTTCGCTCAGAATGACATAAAGTGAAGCTCCCTCAGAGTGACAAGCAATATTGTTTGAGATTGTTTATTTTCACCCTCACCATATTCCTCTCCCCTCGAGGGAGAGGCTAGGTGAGGGGGTTCCCCACATAAGTATAAGGACAGACAACAATTACTCAGCGACTTCTAATATGATTGTGTTGCTAAGCGCCCTCTATGGGCGGACGTGCCCATCGCCGATAATAATCCACTTGTAGCTGGTCAGCTCCCTCAGCGCCATGGGTCCGCGGGCATGGAACTTTTGCGTGCTTATGCCTATTTCAGCGCCCAGGCCTAACTGGCCGCCATCGGTAAAGCGGGTGCTGGCATTGGCATAGACACAGGCAGCATCCACCTCGTTGAGAAAGCGCGCCGCCGCTGATTTATCCTCGGCAACTATAGCCTCGGAGTGTCCTGAGCCGTAGCGCTCGATGTGTTCCAACGCCTCGTCAAGCGAATCAACTATCTTAATCGCCGCAATCAGCGCCAGAAATTCTTTGCCCCAGTCATCAGCCTTTGCTGGAACGAGCTTAAGGGAAGGAATCCGCTTGAGAATAGCTAAAGCGCGCTTATCGCAGTGCATTTCCACCCCAGCCTTTGCCCATTCCTGGGCAATTAGGGGCAGGTACCGTGAGGCGATTTCAGCGTGAACCAGAAGCGTATCCAGAGCGTTGCAAACAGTCGGCCGCTGAACCTTGGCGTTATAGGCGATGGCTACTGCCTTGTTTATATCGGCGCTCTTATCCACATAGGTATGACAGACGCCAATACCGCCGGTAACTACAGGCATAGCAGCATTTTCAGCAACAGACTTAATCAAGCCGGCACCACCGCGAGGAATTATAAGGTCTATCGTGCCCTTCATCTTAAGCATATAGTCAACAAGAGCCCTGTCTGTTGATTCTATTATTTGTATAGCTCCTTGTGGCACACCAGCTTTGTAGGCGGCTTCTTGAACAACCTTGGCTAGAGCCAGGTTGGAGCGTAGTGCCTCCTTGCCGCCGCGAAGGATGACGGCATTGCCTGATTTAAGGCATAACACAGAGATGTCCACAGTTACATTGGGGCGGCTCTCGTAGATGGCGCCGATAACGCCAAGCGGTACCCGCTTCTTGCTGAGCTGGAGGCCGTTGGGCAAGGTGCGTTCTTCAATCACCTCGCTCACCGGGTCAGGCAGGGCAGCTACAGTTCTTACATCCTGAGCTATAGCTTCCAGCCGGCTTGCGTTCAGCATGAGCCTATCGAGCATAGCTGCGCTCATGCCAGAAGCTTCGGACTCCTTATAGTCCTGGCTGTTAGCGGCTAGAATCTCGTCCTGTCTGGCCCTGAGGGCATCGGCGATACCGAGCAGAGCTCTGTTCTTGATTTCGGTAGGCAGGAAGGCGAGTTTCCTTGAAGCTGCCTTAGCCGCTTTTCCTTTTTCTTCCAGTTCAGTTACCGCTGATTTCATATCGCCTCCTCAACTTGTAAGATACCATAATTTCTCTGCCGCTTTCCATATAAGTGGATTATTTGCTTTGTCGCCCTCACCTTATTCCTCTCCCCTTGATGGGAGAGGTTAGGTGAGGGGGGTTCTTCGCTTCGGGCAGGACGTAAGGCATGTAGCCCCGAGGCTTTAGCCTCGGGAACCCGATCCTAAAGGGTCGGGACTACATTTTCGGACAGCCTGCCTTTTTTCTTCAACATGCCATTTATACCAGCACCATATTATTCCGGTGGATTACCTCAGCACCGTATTCGTAGCCGAGAAGGCCTGAAATTGCCGCGGAGTGGGCTCCTTTGATAACGGTGATATCCTTTGAGCTGTAGTTAGGTATGCCGCAGCCGATTTGGCTGCCTTTCGAATCGAAAATATCCACGACGTCGCCGCGCTCGAATTCACCTTCAACACCGACAATGCCGGCGGCAAGCAGGCTCCGGTTCTGTTTCTCTAGAGCCAGGACGGCGCCATCGTCGATTATCAATTTACCTTTGCAGGCAAGCCGGCTCAGCATCCAGCGTTTCTTGCTCTCCAGTTTGCTGGTTCGTGATGGGAATATGGTGCCGATGTTTTGCCCGATTGCGATTTGTCTCAGGACATCAGGCTTCCGTCCGTTGGCGATGACCATGGTTACGCCTGAAGCCGTCGCCAGTTTGGCAGCCTCGAGTTTGGTTATCATGCCACCGACGCTGTAAGAGCTGGCAGTGTCGCCAGCCAGGCGCTCAATCTCGGCATCTATCTTTTCTACCTTGGGTATAAGCCTGGCATGAGGATTAAGCTGTGGGTCAGCGGTGTACAGGCCGTCTATGTCAGTAAGCAGTGCCAGAAGGTCAGCATCAACCAGATTAGCCACCATAGCTGAAAGATTGTCATTATCTCCAAAGGTAAGTTCACCGAGTTCATCGGTGGCGACGATGTCGTTTTCGTTTACGATGCAAATCACGCCCAATTCAATCAGAGCCAGTAGCGTATTACGGGCGTTCAAGTAGCCGGCGCGGTCAATCAGGTCAGACTTGGTCAGTAGCGCCTGAGCCACGACTATATTGTGCTGACTGAAGAGCTGCTCGTAGACATTCATGAGCTGACTTTGTCCCACCGAGGCAAGGACTTGCTTGAAGGGGACGTCTTTGCGTTCCTTGGTCAGGCCTAATTTCTGTCTACCGGCAGCAACTGCTCCTGACGACACAATGATTATTTCGTGCCCCTGTTGGTGAAGCTGAGCCACCTGCCCTGCAAGACTTGACATAATATTAGGCTCAAGGCGGCCAGTGCCTCCCGTAAGCAAGTTGGTGCCGAACTTAGCTACTATGCGTTGGTAAAGCATCGCGCCTAATTATAGCGTGGCGGAAGATAGCCAACAAGTAATGAGGTTGTTTACTAATGTAGGGCGAGGCTTTAGCCTCGTGGGCACGACCCTAAAAGGTCGCGGCTACATGTGGTACCAAATCCTAAATTCCAAACAATATCAAAATCCAAATCACCCAGTTCGCCCCCTATTGTCATTCTGAGGGAGCCCTTCGTCATTCTGAGACCTTTGTTCTCTCATTCTGAGGGAGCCCTTCGTCATTGTCATTCTGAAGGAGCGAAGCGACTGAAGAATCTCCACTCAGGATAAACTCCGCGACCGAAGAATCTAGCTCTTAGCTTGGGAGATTCTTCGCTTTGCTCAGAATGACATTCAGTTTGATGCGTTTTGGTCATTGGTATTTAGGGAGGAAAAACATGTAGCTGCGAGGCTTTAGCCTCGCCCAAAGCAGCAATTAGTTACAGACCTGCAGGGGTTAGTAGTCTCTAAGCTGTCTCCTCCCGACCATTAACCCTATGATTATCAACAGGATTATGCCCGTTATGCCGCCAATAAGCCACCAGTTGAGTCAGGTCGACGACTGCCCCAGTATCTCAAACTCGCCACAAGTCCGGTCGGCTACTTTCACCTCGTGTTTACCTACAGAGCATCCGTGGTCATGACGAAATCTACCGCTCTGGCTTAATTAGCCATGTTAGCAGTGGGCATTACGCTAAACTTGCCGGTTAAGCCATCTATGCTCACTTGATAGTCGCCGGGTGCGCCTGCGGTAATGACGAAGGTGACCTCCTGGCTTTCTCCCGGGGCTAGAGTTAGTTGATGGAAAGCCTGAGTTTTGCCATTTATCTTAAGCTCTAGCTTATGTTGGATGGTGTCCTGGCTGTTATTAGTTATGGTGGTGATTATGCCTACGTCGCTACCTTGCACAACACGGTCGGGCATGATTTGGAAGTTTGTGATGCTGATGGCAGGTGGGGCTATCTCCTCAGCTTCAGTCGTCTTGGCGGCACCGCGCAGCTTTAGCTTTGGCCACTTGATTCTTGGTAGCTTTGCCCTGGCCGGTTTCATCTCAGGGGTGGGTATTACACTCGACTTGTCTGTTAACCCCTCTATGGCAGCTTGATATTCGCTGGGCGCTTCTGGGGCAGTGGGGGGTATGCGCTCTTGACGCTCCCCAGCAGTGGGCATTACGCTAAACTTGCCGGTTAAGCCATCTATGCTCACTTGATAGTCACCGGGTGCAGTTGCGGAAGTGATGAAAGTGACCTCTTGGCTTTCTCCCGGGGCTAGAGTTAGTTGATGGAAAGCCTGAGTTTTGCCATTTATCTTAAGCTCTAGCTTATGTTGGATGGTGTCCTGGCTGTTATTAGTTACGGTGGTGATTATGCCTACGTCGCTACCTTGTATAATTCGGTCGGGCATGATTTGGAAGTTTGTGATGCTGATGGCAGGTGGGGCTATCTCCTCAGCTTCAGTCGTCTTGGCGGCACCGCGCAGCTTTAGCTTTGGCCACTTGATTCTTGGTAGCTTTGCCTTGCCCGGCTTCTCCTCAGGCAATTGTTTTCCTCGGCGTGCCAGGCCGTAACCTAGCCCTGTGCCGCCTATGAGGGCGGCAATGGTCAGGGCAGCCGTGATTATCCAGTAAATAACCGGCAGCGACACGCTGAAACTATCGCTTAAGCCACTCAGCGCCACGTGATATGTACCCGGCATATCCCTGCTTACCTTAAAGCTAACCACCTGGCTGTCACCGGGGGTGAGGCGGATTTCCCGGGTAGCTTCAGTGGCGCCGTCTATAGTCAAGCTCGGCCTGTAGGCACCTTCGGCGCCGCCACTATTAGTTACTTGGACAGACACAATAACTGGCTTGCCAACTGAAGCCCGGCTCGGCGAGATGGTCAAGTTACTTATTTTGAAGGTTGCTGGTGTTGGTGTTGGAGGTGGAGGTGGTGGTGAAGGTGCCATCTGGGCTAAGAGAGCGAACGATATGGACTGATTTATCTCAGCCGTTATAGTGCCGACTTCGGCTACACCATCGTAGCCGGGTTGTAATTCCACCCAGCCCTGCTCGGTGTCGTAACGAGCAATAGCTAGTGCCGAAACCCCCTTTGGTAACTTATTGAGATCATACTTCATCACCAATCTGGCTCCGGGCTGGAAAGTAATGGGATAAGAGGCTGAAACACTGGGTTTGCAAGTTTTACATTCCTGATTCTCGATTTGGCCGGTGGTGATGTTGTAAACCAGGCCGGCTAGTGTGGCGCTCTCAGGCGGTGGCGATTCTGAAGTTGTGCTCACCTCTATTGTTTTTGGCACGAAGTATTGCACGCCCCTAATGTAGCTAATTACCTTGGTACCCTTGTCGATCTCCAGTTTGATTGTATCAGTAGGGTCATGTGCCATGCAAGATTCACAAAGCACTCCGTCAAGCGTCATTGTAGCCGTAGTCGTCTCCCCCAACATATTTACTGTCAGCGTTAACGGGCATCTAGCAACTCCACCTCCACCACCTCCGCCGCCTCCACCACCTCCACCACCTCCGCCAATGGCTTGTCCAATGCCGCAGAAGGAGCTACCCTGTAGATAACTCAAGGGCGGCGTAGTGGTAGCTGTTAGGTTGGCCCAGATATACCCACTATAAGCTGGTGGCCCAGGAATGTCGGTAGTATTTACTCCCGTGTCTGAGCATTGAGCCCATCCTGTGCCGCTCTGGTAGTACATCCGCAACGTTGATTCTATCAGTCCCGAAATCTCCGCCTCGGTATAGTAATGTCTGATTTGTATCCTGTCTACACCGGTGATATTATCGCTATACACGTCAATGTAACCGCCAGCAGCGTTGAAACCACTCGGGGCACTCCCATCCGGATTTGTTACATATCGGGCAATGGTAATCGTTGGCGTACCGGTTCCTGTTTTGGTAACCGAGGTGCTGGCACCTGTGTTAGTTACAGTATCCTCACCAGGGGTTGTTGTCTGGGTTACGAAGGTATCAGCTAAAGCCCTGATTCTGAAAGCAACATTGCCACTGTTAGCCACAGCCCAGCCGCTTGAGTTACTATTGTTATCAGTGGACATCACCCGCCAGTAGTAACCGCCGTTAGCCAGTGTCTGTCCTTCACTGCCTATCGTATAACTACCGCTACCAGCGGCTTGCCCCACAGTAAAACTGGCATCTCCCTGGCTAAGAAAATCGGAGGTATAATCTACGACAGGGGGGGAGAAATCACCGTTATTGTCTATCTGTATCCGATACCTAACGGTAGCACCGCTATTGGGGTCGGACTGGGTAAACGTGAGGGTTGGTGTGGTGTCGTTTCTCCAGGAACCATCGACATATGCAGTTGGTCCAAGATTGGTTACCGTCGGGCCTGTCCCGGTCACCGTAAAGCCGTCGGTAAGTGTACCAGTGCTTTCGGCGCCGGTCACCGTGACTACCACGCTCCAGGCGCCAGTAGCTGCTCCGGTGATGTCAAAGGTGCAGGCGATCTGAGTGCCACCGGTTACAGATACGCCGGTGGCATCGATATCAGATTGGCTGAGCTTGGTCAGTTTGACCGAGGTTTGGCCACTAACGAAATTGGTGCCGGCCAGATTGGTGATGCTGACCGTACCGGTATTAACGCCGCTGCTGGGAGTGATGGACGTTACCGTGGGATTGGGCCGGTAGATGGTAAATATATCAGCGCCGGTACCCGTCTGGGTATCGGGGTTGGTGACCTTGACATCCCAGGTTCCTCCCAGGTTGGTGGTGACGCCGGATAGATTAAAGGTCGCCGTAATTGTGGTAGCGTTGACCCAAGTGACGCTGGTGCCAGCTATGGCGTTGGCGCCATTATTGTTAAGCTCGGCTGCTAAACCGACTCCAGACACGAAGCCGGTGCCGGTAATGGTGGCTGCAAGAGCACTATTATCGGTGGTCCCCTTGATGGGACTGATGGACGTCACCGTCGGGGCGGCAGTTTGTTCTCCCACCGCAAAATCGCTAAGGGACGTCATTCCCGTTACCTCTGTGCTCGTTGACGTTTTTGTGCCAACAGTCGGATATGTCCAGTCAGCGCTGTAATGTCCGACAATGAAATTGTTGGTGTCAGCGCCACCAATGATATCTCCAGAAACAAAATTAAATGTCGCGCTGTAGTCAGTAAATGTAATTCCGGAGTTGGTTAAGCTCCAGTACACGTTAACATCCTTGCTTGAATTGATAACGGACGTTCCGATGTTAGGATGTTGACCTGTTGTGGCTTTAACAGTCAGGTTACCTGCGCCGGTGACACTAGCAAACGTTATGGTCACCGGGTTATAGGCACTCGTTGTGCCCACCTCGAACGTCTGTGAGACGTTGGGCCCAGCCCCAACGTACTTCTGCAGGTTGCCAACGATATGACCGATGGTGCGCGAGACGCTGCCGCCTGTACCGATTATGACCGTATTACTTCCGGTAGTAATATTACCGCTGGTCAGAGTGAGCGTGCCGCTAATGGTTGGGCTGCTGTTAAGTGTGACGCCGTTGGCATTGTTGATGGTCAGATTGTTCAACGCAGTCACGCTGCTCGGAATGTTGACTCCGCCCGAACTGCCGCCAAAGACGAGACTCGAAGACGAGGTGGTGGACAAATTAGCCGGCGTGCCGGCAATCGTTGGGCCATTCAACGTTAAGGTATTCCCTCCTACCGAAAATGTGCCGCTGGTCAGCGTGAGCGTGCCGTTGACAGTCTCATCGTTGTTGATGGCGAGGCCGTTACTGTTGTTTAGAGTAAGGTTGTAAAAGGTCGAGGCGCCGGTCATTGTTTGTGCGACTGAGCCATTCAGGGTGACCGTGCCGCTCTGTGGCGTGAAGGTTCCGCTATTGCTCCAGTTGCCTGTCAGGCTCAGTGTGCTCGAGCCGCCCTCCAGTGTGCCTGCAGTCAGCGTGACATTGCCGTTGATGGTATGCGACCCCGTTCCAAGATTCAGGGTCCCGCCAGCACCATTCATCGTCAGCGATGCGGCGGTCACAGCACCCGTCAACGTGGCCGTGCTTGACGTCCGAGAGAAGGTAAGTCCTCCCATGGTTGAGAAGCCGGCGATGCTTGGTGTGGCGCTTGTCCCACCAATCGTTATTGCCGAAGCATTGGCCGTGAATGTGCCGCTGTTGCTAAAGCTGCCGTTCAGTGTCACCCCGTAGTTGTTGGCTGCGCTGGTGTTAAGCGTTGCCCCTGACCCGATAGTGAGGTCGCCGCCAACGGTTATTGCACCCGCCAGCGTAACTCCACTGGCATTGCTGATAGTGAGGTTGTTGAAGTTGAAGGCCGGTACCGTCTGCGCCCCCGTGCCGTTAAAGTCTATGGTGCTGCCTGTAATCACGTACGCTCCGCCCGAGAACGTCGCAGTGGGGCTGAAGGTGCCTGCCACACCGATGGTTCCTGAGCTGGCGAGGGTAACATTATTGGCACCTCGCGCGGCGCTGATGGTGAGGTTATAGAAGTTAATGGCCGGGATCGTCTGTGACCCTGAGCCATTGTAATTGACCGTGTTGCCGCTGGCAGTTGCCGTCAGCGCGGCGATGGTGGAAGTCCCACCGATGTTCAGTGTAGTGCTCGTGCCTTGAGTCAGCCCGCCCGCTCCTGTCAGTGCGGTACCCACAGTCAAAATGCCGTTGTTAGTGTACGTCCCGGAGACCGTCACGTTAGGGATGGAAATTGCGTTTGCCCCGCTAAACGTCTTGGTGGCACCGGTAAAGGTATGCACGCCCGTGCTGGCGGTGAAAGTTGTCGCGTTGTTCGTAAAGTTCCCAGCGATACTATAAGCGGATACGGCCGTCTCGTTCCAAACGCCTCCGCTGTTGAGTGTCACATCACCGGTTAAAGTCTTGGCACCTGTGCTGTTGTCTGTGTAAGTTCCGGTAACAGATGTGGTGCCGGTGACACCGAGAGTAAAATTAGCACCAACCGTGAACGTTGTGCCGCTGCCCACATTGAGGTTGCCGCTGACGGTCAGATTAGCCACTGTGGTCGCTGCTGCTGTCCCACTCAGGGTCAAGTTGCCGCCAATCGTTGTGGTGCCCGCTTGCAAGGTCTTGGTTCCGCTGCCGGAGAGGGTCAGGTTGCCGGCGTAGGTCTCGCTGGACACCGTCTGAGCGGCGCCGTAATATTCGATGGTGCTGGTGGCGCTGAAGGTGTGGGTACTATAGTTGGCTGGCATGGTGTTGGTGCCACCGATTTTTAGAGTGGCGCCATTGGACACCGTCAGCGTACCGCCCGATGTTGTCGCCCTGTTGGCCGTATAAGTTGACAGGTCAAGCGTGCCAGCGGTGACCGTAAGGTCGGCGGCCATGGTAATGTTGACGCCCAGCGTTGCTGTCCCGCTGCTCTTGTTGATGGTTAAAGTGCCGAAGGTCGTCGGCGTCGTCGTCCCGCTTATGGTTTGTGCGCCTGAGCCATTCAGAGTAACGTTGCTGGTGCCCGGTGTGATGGTACCATTATTGGTGATATTTCCACCGACGTTAACTGTATTATTATTGGTATTTAGGGCTAGTGTTCCGGCTGACACAGTCAAGTTTCCACCGACTGTGAGAGTGCCGGCGGCGGGTGTTTTTGTACTGGCACCGGATAACGTCAGGTTCGGATAACTCGGAGTTACGGAAACCGCTTGAGCCGCGGCACTTACATATCCAACCGTCGTTCCGGCCGTGATATTGCGCGTCCCCCAGGCTGGCCACGTAGTTGCGGTACCAGCCGAGCCAAGATTATATGTTCCATTGGTAAGATTTAATACGCTGCTGGCACCAGGAGTTATCACAAAACCGCCATCATTGAACACGCTGTTTGAGGTGACATCTCCGATAGTGAGCGTCGTGATAGTCGTAGCCGCTACCAAGGTTACGCCGGCGGTGTTGTTGGACTTCAAGACATTGTACGTGTAACCAGCAACCGTCTGAGCCGAAGAGCCATTGCAGTTGACAGTACCGGTAGATGCGGTAAATGTTGCTGCACCGGCCCCCAGATTTCCCCCCAGGTTGAGAGTGCCAGCGCCGGAAAACGTTATCGTAGTGGTGGTGGTAGCACCAGGCGTTATGGCGCCTGTAACGTTAATTGTTCCGGTGCTGACTGACAGGACACCAAGTCGGTTGTCCTTGGTGCCGTCGTCGAAAGTAATACTAGCTGCATTCAGTGTGCCCGCGCCTACTGCAAGTGTGGCAGTACCACCAAGATTTGGGGCGATGGAAATAGCGCCAGAAACTGTGAGTGTATTCGAACCGGATATGGCAACGCCATTGCCGGCGAGGTTGGTGCCAGTAAGACTCAGTCTGGCGCAAGACGCAGCGGCAGTGACCGTTACAGTAAAGTTTCCCACAGTTACATCGTCAGCTGCGCCTGGGACAACTCCGCCAACCCATGTGGTGGTCTGGTTCCAGTTACCAGTCTGGGCGCAGGTTATGGCCGCCGCGTGGGCTGGGGTAACCGTCACCAGACTGAAGCTCAGCGCCAGCATCAGTGCAAACAAAACGGTGAGAATTTTTAGTTTCATGTTCCTGTTATCAATTGACCTGCCCCAAATTATTGTGGGGTTATATCGGAAATATATCAAGTGATAATAGTCTTTTCATTTGGTTAAATAACAAAAAACCGACCTATTTTTGGGTCGGTTTCACTACTGGCTCAGCACCAGTCAAGTGACCAAATTACGACTGGTGCTTCATCGCTCCCCAATTGATGTGCAGCTCTCAGCTGCAAGACTTAACTAATTAGAACTCAGTTACCTCCTCAGCTACTTGGACATAGAGTTTGCTGTTTTCTTCCTGGGACGCCAGGAACCGTAAACTTGATGAGAGTGTTTATTAACCTGTCACTCTGAGCAAAGCCAAGAGTCTGCAGATTCTTCGGTCGCTTCGCTCCCTCAGAATGACAGAGAGCGTAGGGCTCAGAATGACAAAAAGCGTTGCTAAACGATCTCATACTATGTCTCATTGACACCTGCTCTTACCTCTGCTATTCTTGTATTGTGAGAGTGCTGAAAAACTCAGATTCAACCCCCTTTATCCCCCAGTCTTGGGGGAATTTTGAATCTGGGGGACACCCCCAGACCCCCGCCAGGAAGTTTCCTGGACCTCTTTTTTAGCAGTCTCATTGTTATTGAAGGTGGTTATGAAATTCACTGTTATTCTGGAGCCGGAGGAGACAGGATATTCCATCCATTGTCCTGCTCTGCCCGGTTGTGTCAGCCAAGGCGATAGCCGGGACGAAGCCCTGGCTAACATCAAGGAAGCTATTGAGGGGATTTTAGCCCTGAGAGACAAACACCATATACCTCTACCTGAAGAGACGCCTGAACTCGTGGCTAAGGAGATAGGCTGCTGTCTTGAGGACCGCAGGGCAGAAGGGCTTCCCCTCACGATTGAAACTGAAGAGGTGGAAGTATCCCCTAAGGTAGCGGTTTGATGGCAGAGTTGCCTGTGGTAGGCGGGGATGATGCCATCAAAGCCTTCGGGAGAGCTGGCTTCTACCTCGACCACTGGAGAGGGAGGCACGCTATCCTTTACCACGCTGATGGGCGTCATCTCAGTATTCCCGG
>Ga0315282_10011275_pt1 | contig 13875 bp, 12 predicted proteins | sample YL17G07_20_MG_FD_203693 | JGI IMG/M metagenome (GOLD analysis project Ga0315282, IMG submission 203693) | Sediment microbial communities from Yellowstone Lake, YNP, Wyoming, USA - YL17G07_20 | ecosystem: Environmental > Aquatic > Freshwater > Lake > Sediment | place: USA: Wyoming | collected... | reverse complement strand
TCCTCGCGACGATGCTTGCCGCGCTCGGCGTGCCGCTACGCGTCGTGCGCGACCGCAGTGAGGCAGCCGCGTGCGTGCTCGCCTACGCGCTCGCACCGGTCCCCGGCGTGCCGACGCTGCCGTGCTCGGGCGACGCCATCGATCTCATCGCCCACAGCCGCAGGCTGCCGAACAACTCGTTCCGCCTCTACCATCACGCCGAATCGGGCAGCGGGGCCGCGGAGCCGCGCACGGGCGTGAGCGGCGTAAGTGATGCCGGCGGCGTCACGGGCGTGAGTGACGCCGGCGGCGTGAGCGGCATCGACAGCGTGAACGCTCCTGGGCACACCGCCCTTCTCGGCGCGTTTCCTGTGGGAGCCGAGGGGTTCGCAACGCCGTTCGACGTGATCGCCTCGGCGTTCGTGCTGCTGGCCGCCTGGGACGAGCGCACCAGCGCCGTGCGCGACCGCTACGGGCGCCTGCCCTACGACGAGAGCCTCTTCGCACGCAACACCGCGCTCGGTCTTCGGGCCTTGGTCAACCCTCCCGTCGACGATTACATGGCGCTCGTGCGCGATCTGCTGACGCCGCGCCTGGCGGCGCTCAGGCTGCCGCCCCTGCCCCACCTGACCTGGGACGACCTCGGCCCCGCCGAGGCGAGCGACCGAAGAGAGGGCATGCGCGGCGACGGGGAGCGGGGCGACGGCGAAGCGGCCGCCTGCGGCGGCCGCTTCGCCGTCGCCCTGACGCACGACGTCGACAACGTGAAGCGCTGGACGGCGCGCGGCCTGGGCGGCGCGCTGAAGCGCGCCGCCCAGGCCGCGCGCGCCAACGACTTCGCGAGGGCGCGCTGGGAGGCCTTCGGCCTCGCCCGCGCCCTCGCGTGGGACATGCCGCGCGGCGCCGACCCGTACTGGACCTTCCCCGACCTGCTCGAGCGCGAGGACCGTGCCGGCGTCACGTCGACGTTCTTCGTCATCGCCAGCCACGGCGCGGCCATCGACGGCGCGCGGCCCGAGGTTTACCACGAGCGTATGCCGCGCCTGGCGCGCCTCCTGCGCCGGCACGCGCGCGAGGTCGGCCTGCACGGCAACCAGCGCGACCGCGACGACGCTGCGGCACTGCGCGAAGACCGGGCCGTGCTGGCCGAGCGGGTCGGCACGACCGTCGACGGCATGCGCTACCACTATCTGCGCTGCCTCTACCACGAGACGCTGCCGCTGCTCGACGCCGAGGGTTTCGTGTACGACACCAGCCTCGCCTTCGGTGAGCACGAGGGTTACCGCTGCGGCTTCTCGCACCCCTTCCATCCCTACGATCTCGCGCACGACCGCCCGCTCGCGTTGGTCGAGCTGCCGCTCGCCGTCATGGACTCGACCCTGCAGGAGCGCCACTATCGTGCCCTGGCCGCGCCCGATGCCCGAGAAGCCGCCCTGGCCGCCTTGCGCCCGCTCACGCGTTCGCGCGGCGCCACAGCGTTGCTCTGGCACCACAACCGCTTCGACCCGTACGTGGGCCGCGGCTACGGCCCGGTCTACTGGGACCTGCTCGACTGGATCAGGCGGCACGGCGGTGTCGCCGCCTCGGCGATCGACATCGTGAAGCGCTGGCAACGCCGCGCCGGAGAAACGACGCTGTGAGCGACGGCGGCCCCGTCCGCGTCGCGCACCTCTCGGTCGTGCACCGGGCCGACGACCCGCGCATCTTCGAGCGCGAATGCCGTGCGCTGGCCGACCACGGCTACGATGTCTCGTTCCTGGTCCCCAGGCCCCCCGAGGGCGAGACCGCGCGCGACGGTGTGCGCCTCGTCAGCCTCACGCCGCGTCGCCGCGCGGCGCGCTGGCTCGACACCGGCGAGATCCTGCGCGCCGTGCGCCGCCTGCGGCCGCACGTGGTGCACTTCCACGACCCCGAGCTGCTCCTCCTCGTGCCGCTGCTGCGCGCCCTCGTGCCGCGTCTCGTCTACGACATGCACGAGTACGATGCCCTCGAGGTCGGCATGAAGTACTACGTACCGGCGCGGCTGCGACCGCTCGCTCCGCGAGCGGTCGCAGCCGCGCAGCGCTCCCTCGCCGCTCTCACCGACGGCGTCGTGGCCGTCGTCGACGACCAGTTCGAGGTGCTCCGGCGCCGGCCAGCGCTGCGCCTCGCGCTGCCCAACTACCCGCGCTTCAGCCGCTTCGCCCAGCCGACGGCCGACCCTGAGCTGGCCGCCGACCGACGGCTGAAGCTGATCTACATCGGCAGCCTCACGCGCCATCGCGGGATCCCTACGGCCCTCGCGGTGATGGGGCAGGTCAAAGACGAAGCGGTCCTCTACCTGGGCGGCACCTTCTCCAACCCCGAGTTCGAAGCCGAGGTGCGCGCCCTGGTCGAGCCCCACGACGCGCCCCTGCACGGCGCCGTGCGCCTGCTGGGTCGCGTCCCGCCCGAGAAGGTACCCGCGCAGCTCGCCGCCGCCGACGTCGTCTGGGTGCCCGCAACCGCGGCCGGCCAGCACCAGCGCCGCCTGGTGACGACGAAGCTGTTCGAGGGTCTGGCCGTGGGACTGGCGGCGCTGGTCTCCGACCTTCCCGGCCGCGGCGACGTGGTGACGGCCGAGGGTTGCGGCCTGGCCGTGCCGCCCACGCGCCAAGGCCACCTCAAGGGCGTGCGCCGTCTGCTGGCCGACCGCGAAGCGGTCCAGGCGATGGGCGCTCGCGGACGGCAAGCCGTCCGCGAGCGCTACTCCTGGGAACGCCTCGAGCCCGATTTGGTAGACTTCTACGCGCGGCTCTGCGGGGGGCCACACCCCACCGAGCCGGCGAGCCGGCCGCCCACGATCCCGGAGTCGTGACCCGATGAGCATCGAACAGTTCCGCAGCGCGCTCGTTCTGGCGCCGCACACCGACGACGGCGAGTTCGGCTGCGGCGGCACGATGGCGCGCCTGGTCGAGAGCGGCATCCCAATCACTTACGTCGCCTTCTCCACGGCCGTCAGATCGGTGCCGCCCGACTTCCCCGCCGACATCCTCTCGCGCGAGGTCCGCGAGGCGACCGCCGTGCTGGGCATCGACGAGGCGCACCTGCGCGTCTTCGACTTCGAGGTGCGCACCTTCCCCACGTTCCGGCAAGACATCCTCGAGGCGATGATCGCCCTGAACGACGAGCTGCACCCCGACTGCGTGCTCATGCCCTCGCTGGCCGACCTGCACCAAGACCATCGCACGGTGGCCGAAGAGGGCCTGCGCGCCTTCAAGCGCACGACCGTACTCGGCTACGAGATCCCCTGGAACGCCGTGACCTTCAGCAACACGGCCTATGTCGAGCTCGAGCCGCGTCACGTCGACAAGAAGGTCGCCGCCCTGGCCAAGTACCGCTCGCAGCAGCACCGCAACTACGCCAGCGAGGAATACATCCGCAACGTCGCCCTCACGCGGGGCATCAACGTGGGCCGCCGTTTCGCCGAGGTCTTCGAGGTCTACCGCTGGATCCTGTAGCGATGGCGCTCCGCCCGTTCAAGGTCGTCCTCACCGCCACCGGCTGCCCCGGCGCGGCGACGCTCGTCCGCATGCTCAAGGCCAACGGCGAGCGCGAGATCGTCATCCACGGCGTCGACATGCGCGCCGACGCCATCGGCCGCTTCCTCTGCGACGGCTTCGAGACCGTGCCGCCCGGCGTGCACCCCGACTACATCCCACGCCTGCTCGAGATCGTCGAGCGCGAGCGGCCCGACGTGCTCTTCGTGCAGTCGTCCCACGAGGTCGGGCCCATCGCCCGTCACCGGCAGGCCTTCGCCGCCCTGGGCGCCGCCCCGCTCGTGGCGAGCCCCGAAGCCATCGACCTGTGCAACGACAAGGCGCGCATGCACGCCGCCTTGCAGGACGCCGCTCCGCACGACGCCGCCGTGCACGTACCCCAGCCGCGCCTGCTGCTGCCCCGGTCGCTCGATGAGTTCATCGACGGGGCCCGCGAGCTCGGCTACCCCGACAGGCCCGTGTGCTTCAAGCCGCCGGTGAGCAAGGGCTCGCGCGGCTTCCGCGTGCTGGCCGCCGGCGTCGACAAGCTCGAGCAGCTCCTCAACGAGCGGCCGGGCGAGCTGACGATGAGCCTCGAGGAGTTCGCGCAGCTCCTGGCCGGTCGCGAACCCTTCCCCGAGCTCATGCTGATGGAGTACGTCGCCGGCGAGGAGTACACGGTCGACGCGCTGGTCGACGGCGGCGAGATCGTCCTCGCCCAGACCAAGACGCGCGAGGCGATCGACAAGGGCCTCGCCATGGCGTTCAAGACGGTCGACCGCCCCGACCTGCTGGCCGTCGCCCGCGCGGTGTGCCGGCGCTTGCGCCTCGACTGGTTCGTCAACATCCAGTTCAAGGGCGGCGTCCTGCTCGAGGTCAACCCGCGCGTCTCCACCTTCGTCTACCAGGACGACTTCATCCTGCCGTATCTGGGCATCAAGTACGCGCTCGGCGAGCTCGACGCCGCGACGGCCGCGGCCGCGCAGGCGCGGCTGCGGCCGTCGCGGCGCACCGTGCGCTACTACGACCAGGTGTTCTGGGACGCCTGAGCGAGTCTGAGCGAGGCTGCCGGCCGATGCGCATCCTGTACTTCCACCAGTTCTTCGCCACGCGGCGACGTGCGCACCCGACCCGCTCGTACGAGTTCGCGCGCCGTTTCGTCGCCGCGGGGCACGAGGTGACCGTGGTCACGCGCGACGTGCGCCACCTCGAGGCCGGCCGCGAGCGCGGCGGCACCGACGCGTTCGGCGGACTGATGGCCCGCGAGACGGTCGACGGCATCGACGTGGTCTACCTGCGCATGCCGTACTCGAACTCCATGGGCAAGAGCGCGCGGCTGCTCTCGTTCGCCGGCTTCACACTCGAGGCCGCCGTCGTCGGCCCGCTGCTGGGCAGGCCCGACGTCGTGCTCGCCGAGGCCCAGCCTCTGACCATCGGCATCCCCGGCCTCCTGGCGGCGCGCCTGCACGGCACACCTTTCGTGTTCGAGATCTGCGATCTGTGGCCGTACGTGCCGGTGGCCATCGGCGCGCTCAGAAACCCGGCCCTGATCCGCGCCGCGACGACGCTCGAGGAGCTGCTCTACGATGCCGCCGAGCGCGTCGTCGTGGCCTCACAGGCCTCGTGGGACAACCTCGTGGCACGCGGCGTGCCGGCCGACAAGCTGGCTCTCGTGCCCAACGCCAGCGACTGCGACCTCTTCCGCCCCGACAACGTCGATGGCGACTTTCGTGCCCGTCACCACCTCGAGGGCAAGTTCGTCGCCTTGTACACCGGCGCCATGGGCCCCGCCAACGGCCTTGCGCAGCTCGTCGACGCCGCCGCCGAGCTGCGCGCCGCCGGCGAGGACGGGGTCGCCATCGTCGCCATCGGCGACGGCGTGCAACGGCCGGCGCTCGCGACCCGCGCGCGGGAGCTGGGTCTCGACAACCTGCTCTTCCTTCCGCCGATGCCCAAAGACGAACTCGCCGGCGTCGTCGGCGCGGCCGACGTCACGCTCACGCTGTTCGCGCCCAACCCGGCTTTCGAGACGACCTCGCCCGACAAGTTCTTCGACTCGCTCGCCGCGGGGCGGCCGGTGGTCGAGAACGTCGGCGGGTGGCTACGCGGCGTCGTCGAACGCAGCGGCTCGGGGCTCTACGTGCCGGCGGGCGACGGGCTCGCGCTCGGCGCCGCTCTGGCGGCGCTCCAGCGCGAGCCCGAGCTCGTCGCCGAGATGGGCGGTCGCGCCCGTGAACTGGCCGAACGCGAGTACGACCGCGACCTGCTGGCCACGCGCCTGCTCGAGACGCTCGCAGACGCGGTCGCCCGACGCGGCCGCAACGAGCGCCCGGTCGCACGGTGATGAACGCCCCTGAGACGCCGCCGCGCCACGTCGTCGTCTTCGGCATGCTGCACGCCGGGCTGGCCTTCGCGCGCAGCTTCGGCCGCGCCGGCATCCCCGTGAGTGGTTTGTCGCTGCACGCACACGAGTTCGGCCTGCGCTCGCGCTTCTTGCGCCACCGGTACGCCGTGACCGAACGCGAGGGACCCGGACGCGATACGCGGGTGCTCGACGCGCTGCGCTTCCTCGCTTCAGAGAGCCCCGGCGGCCGCGTCGTGCTCTTCCCCGAACGCGATGAGAACGTGGCCTTCATCCTCGATCACTGGGACGAGGTACGCGAGCTCGCCGACTTCCCGCTGCCGCAAGACCCCGACGCGGTCTTGCGCCTGCGCCGCAAGGAGCGGCTGGCCGAAGAGGCCGCACGGGCGGGCGTCCCGGCGCCCGCGACCGTCCTGGCCGACTGCGCAGAGACGGTCGCGGGGGCCGGCCTGCGCCCGCCCTTCCTCGTGAAGCCCGTCGAGGGCCAGGAGTTCGCGCTGCACTTCGGCAAGAAGGCCGCGGTCGCGCAGACGGTCGATGAGGCCTGCGCCGTGTGGCGCGCGGCGCGCGACGCGGGCTTTGAGACCCTCGTGCAGGAGCTCATCCCCGACTCGCACGAGCGCGTCTTCTCGCTGCTCGCCTACATCGCCCAGAACGGCGAGCCGCTCGCCTGCGTGGTGGGCCGCAAGGTCCGTCAGGGCCCTCTGCGCTTCGGCACGAGCGCCTTCTTCGAGGTCAACTACGACAGGCGTGTGCTCGAGCAGGGGCTGCGCCTGCTGACCTCGGCCGCCTATCGCGGCATCGCCCACGTCGAGTTCGCCCACGACCGGCGCGACGACACCTTCAAGCTGCTCGAGGTCAACACGCGCCCGCCGGTGTGGGTCGGCATCGCCGTCACGGAGCGCTTCGACATCGCCCGCCTGGCCTACGACGACCTCACCGGCAACCCACCCCTCGCCTGCCGCCTGTTCCGCGACGAGCTGTCGTGGATGTACCTGGCCAAAGACGTGTGGGTGAGCTACCAGATGGCCCGCCGCGGCGAGCTGCGCCTGGGCGAACTGGCGAGCCACTACCTGCGCCGCGGCAAGGTGCACGCCGTCTTCGCCGCCGACGACCCGCTGCCGGCGCTCGCGAGCCTGAACTACCTGCGCTCGCGCCTGTAGACGCCGTTTCCGCCGCCTGCACCCAGCTGCGGCGCACGCTATGATGAACAAGCGCATGACACGCACGATCGACATCACCCCCGCCGAGCTCGAAGCGCGGCTCAACGGTTTGTACACCCGCCACGGCAAACGGCTCTTCGACCTTGCCGTGGCGGGCGTCGGCACGCTGCTCGTCTCGCCGGTGCTGGCCGGCCTAGCCGGCGTCGTCTACGCCACCAGCGGCCGGCCGATCTTCTTCCGCCAAGACCGCGTCGGCCAGGACGGGCGCGTCTTTCGCATCTTCAAGTTCCGCACGATGATCCCCGGGGCCGTGAACCACGGCCGCGGCTACTACCTCGAAGACGGCGACCCACGCATCACCGCTTGCGGCCGCTGGATGCGTGCCACCAGCCTCGACGAGCTGCCGCAGCTCTTCAACGTGCTGCTCGGTGACATGAGCCTGGTCGGGCCACGGCCCAACCTGGTCTTCATCGTCGAGCGCTACAAGCCGCACTATGCGCGCATCCTTCGCGTGAAACCGGGGATAACGAGTCTGGTCGGCATCCGCGGGCGCAACCGGCTCAAGCGCTCCCAGATGCTGGCCTACGACGACGAGTACGTGGCCACGCTGAGCTTCAGGAACGACCTGCGCATCATCCTGCGGACCGTCCCGGCGGTGCTGTTGCGACGCGGCGCCAGCGACGACGTGAGCGAGGAGTTCCTCGAAGACGTCGAGCCCGTGGCGAGCGCGGAGTAGGCCGCCAGGGGAAGGAGACCTCGGTGGGATTCGACATAGTCAGGCTCGCCGACGAGCGCCAGCGCTGGGACGAGGCCCTCGGCCTGCTGCCCAAGCGCATGCGCGACGTCTACTTCACGAGCGCCTACAACCTGCTCTGGGAGCGCAACGGCGACGGCACGGCTACGGGCGCGGTCTTCACCCACGGCGACACCGTCATCCTCTATCCGTTCCTGCTTCGTGAGCTGAGCTCGCTGCCCTACCTGGGCGACGCGTTCGCAGGCTACCACGACGTGACCACGGCCTACGGCTACGGCGGCCCGCTCATCCACCGCAAACAGGGCGACGAGCACGCGGTCGAGCTCTTCCGGCGCGCCTTCACCCACTGGTGCACGCACGAGAACGTGGTGAGCGAGTTCGTCCGCTTCCACCCGCTGCTGAACACGCAGATGGGCATGGACCACTACATGGAGTGCGTCTCGGCCAACACGACCGTGTGGTGCCGGCTCGACTGCTCGCCAGCCGAGCGCCTCGCCAACCTGAAGGCGCCCACGCGACGCAACGTGCGCAAGGCGCTCGAGAACGGCCTGACGTTCAAGGTGGAAGGCTCAGACGAGGCCTACGCGCGCTTCGCCGAGCTGTACCGCCAGACGATGGAGCGCCGCGGCGCGCGCGAGTACTACTTCTTCGACGACCGCTACTTCGCGAGCTTCCGTGAGTTGCTCGGGCCGGCGCAGGCGCTGCTGACGATCAACCGCGACGAGACGACGATCGCCGCAGCCCTCTTCATGCGCTCCCCCGAGTTCATCCACTACCATCTCGGTGGCTCCGACCCCGATTACCTCGCTCTGCGCCCCAACAACCTGCTCTTCTTCGAAGCCATGCAGTGGGGCTGCAGTCTGGGCGCCACGGCGCTGCATCTGGGCGGCGGCTACGAGCCCGACGACGACCTCTTCCGCTTCAAGGCCGGCTTCTCGCCGTTGCGCGGCCGCTTCTGCATCGGCAAGGCCGTGCACGACGAGCCGACCTACGCGCGCGCCGTGCAGGCGCGCGAGAGGCAGGGCGAAGCCGCCTCGGGCGGCTTCTTCCCGGCCTATCGCGCGCCCCTCCCGGCGCGCGCCGACTGAGACGACCCCGCGGGGGACGGTCGGCTAGACCGTCACGCCGCGGCGCTCGAAGAGTACGAGCGTCGCGGCCAGCATCACGGCCATCGTCCCCAAGAACACCACCGCGGCGCTCCACGTCACCCCGCTGCTGAGCGGCGTCGCGCCGCCGTAGTAGTGGAAGAACGACAGCACGCGGAAAGGGCGCACCTCGTCGCTGAGCAGAGCGATCGTGTTCAGCAGGTACGAGGCCACACCGACGGCGGCGGCGACGGCGATCCCCATGGCGCGCCGTCCCGTCGCTGTCGCCACGGTCAGTGAGATGCTGCCGACCGCGAGGCCCAGCAACCCGCCGAGCGCCACGCCTTCGAGCAGCGTCCCCGCGCTCACCTCCATGCCGACGGCCGAAACGGCGATCAGCAAGCTGACGTAGAAGGCCGTGGCGACCACGAGCAGGGCGACGGCCAGGGCGGCCGACTTCTGCAGCACGAGGCGACGCCGTGACAGCGGGTACGAAAGCAGCAGACTGAGCGTACCCGTCTCTTCGTCGCCGGCCAGCGCCCGTGCGCCGGCGCCGACGCCGAAGACGATGAACACCAACGGCACGAGCCACGAGAAGAGCTCGGTGTTGAGGTAGCCCAGGGGCGAGGCGTAGTCGCCTCCCGAGCCCATGAAGGCCGTGCGCAACACCTCCGGGAGGTTCTCGAGGTACGTACCCAGGTCGACGGCGCTCTTCTTGATCGTCGGGTAGAAGGGCACGAGGAACGCCACATAGGCGGCAACGCCGAGCGACCACCACACCAGAGAGCGTCGCTGGTCGCGCAGGCTCTTGAAGAACACGTCACGCAACATGGCCGATCCTTTCGCCGTAGAGGGCCAGGAACACGTCTTCGAGGTCGGGCGCGCGGCTGGTCATGGTGACCACCTCGTACTGGGCCAGCCTCTTGACGAGAGCGTCGAGGGAGCCGGCCACGGTGAGGCGCAGACCGTGGCCGTTGGCGTTCACGCCGCTCACGCCGCTCACGCCGGGGACGCCGGCCGCCTCGACCGGCGTCGCGAAGACCACCTCGACCTCGCGCACCGCGCGACCGGTGAGCTCCGCGACGTCTTCGACGGCGACGAACTCGCCTTCGCGGATGAAGGCCACGCGGTCGCACACACGCTGCACCAGTGGGTCGAGCCCGACCGTGGGCTCGTCGAGGATGAGCAGCTCGGGCTTGTGCATGAAGGCCTGGATCAGGCCGAGCTTGCGCTTGTTGCCGGTGGACAGGTCGGCGACCCTCTTGGTGAGGTCGAAAGCGAGACGTTCGACCAACCCCCGGACGTAGCTCCACTCGACACCGCCGCGCAGGTTGGCGAAGAAGCGCAGCGTCTCTTCACCGGTGAGCCGCCGGTACACGGCGAGTTCGCCGGGGAGGTACCCGCTGCGGCGCCTGATCGCGAGGCTCTCGGCGCGCCTGTCGAGGCCAAGCACCTGGGCCCGGCCGGTCGAGGGTCGGATGAGGTCGAGCAGCACGCGGATCGTCGCCTTGCCGGCGCCGTTGGGCCCCAGAAAGCCGCAGACCTCGCCGGCACGCACGTCGAGATCGAGACCGACGACACCGCGGTGTCGCGCACGTGTCCGTACCACTTGGTCAGCTTCTCGCTCCGGATCGCCCAGGGCATCGCCGCCTCCCTCCTTCATCTCGTGCGCGCCGTTCACCGACCACCACGAACGACTAAGTATCTCGCCTTCCACGCACGTGAGCCATCCACCGGCGACTTCCGCGGGCCACCGGACCTGCGATAGGATTGTCTTATGACCGCCGAGACCCCCGCGATCCTGGGCGGAGCGCCCGCCTTCCCCGACGGGCTGCCGCTGCTCAGGCCCACGTTACCGCCATTGGCGGCATTGCAGCCCGGCCTCGAGAGGGCCTTCGCCACGGGCATGGTCACCAAAGGACCGGCACTCGCCGAGTTCGAGAGCCGCCTGGCCGCGCACCTCGGCGTGAAGCACGCGCTGGGCGTCTCGTCGTGCACTGCGGGGTTGATGCTCGTCCTCGACCGCTTCCGCGGCGGCCAAGCGATCTTGCCCAGCTTCACGTTCATGGCGACCGCGATGGCGGCCGCCTGGGCCGGCCTGACGCCCGTCTTCTGCGACGTCGATCCCGACACGTGGTGCCTCGACCCGAAACGAGCCGAGCAGGCCATCACCGCCGAGACCGCCGTCATCGTGCCGGTGCACGTGTTCGGCAACCCGCCCGACAGCGATGCTTTCGCCGAGATCGGGCGCCGCCGCGGGGTGGCCGTCGTCTACGACGCCGCTCACGGCTTCGGTGCGCAGCGCGAGGGCCACCCGGTCGGCGGCGCCGGGCTCGCCCACGTGTTCTCGACCTCGCCGACCAAGCTGCTCATCACGGGCGAGGGCGGGGTCGTCGCGACCGACGACGATGCGCTCGCCGAGCGCATCGTCGTCGGTCGCGAATACGGCAACCCCGGCACCTACGATCCCGTCTTCGTCGGCCTCAACGCGCGCTTGCCCGAGGCAAGCGCACTCATCGGGCTGGCCGGCCTCGACCTCCTCGAGGGCGAGGCGCGGCGCCGCAACAAGCTGGCCGCCATCTACCGCCGGCTCCTCGGCTCGCTGCCGGGTCTGCGCTTCCAGCGCATCCGGCCGCAGGACCGCTCGTCGTACAAGGACTTCTCCATGCGCGTCTCGGCGGCCGAGTTCGGCCTCAGCCGCGACCAGCTTGCGGCGGCGCTGAAGGCCGACGGCATCGACACACGCGCCTACTACGTGCCGCCCGTGCATCGCACGCGCGCCTTCGCCGCCATCGGCACGGCCTTCGCAGAGCTGCTGCCCGAGACGACCGCACTCTGCGAAGAGGTTGTCACGTTGCCGCTCTACGGCCGCATGGGCGAGAGCGACGTCGAGCGCGTCGCGGCGTGTATCATTGGCCTTCAGCGGCAAGCGCCGCAGGTGCGCGCGGCGCTCGCGGCACACGCGTAGAGGCGGGAGCGACCGTGGCGGCACGCGACGAGTTCGACATCGACCTGGGGTCGTACCTGCGGGTGCTGGCCCGCTACTGGTGGATCATCCTGGCGCTGGCCGCCGTCGGCGCCATCGCCGCCGCCGGCCTCACCTTCACGCAGAACAAGGTGTATGCCGCCCAGAGCTCCGTCTACCTCGGCCAGCCGACCGACGCCAACGGTAGTCCCATCGCCGGCATCACGTCGAACGCCAAGGCGGCCACGCAGATCATCACCAGCGAGGCGACCCTGCGCGAGGTCGTCGACCGGGTCGGGCAGGGCGAGACGGTGCGCAAGCTGCGCCGCGGGCTCACGGTCGACACGCCCACCCAGACGGTCAAGGGCATCTCGTCGCCGATCAACTTCGTCACGATCACGGTGACCGACACCAGGCCCGGCCGCGCCTCGATGGCCGCCAACGCCCTGGCCGACATCCTCATCGGCCGCATCTCTGTGTTCACGCAGCAGAAGATCAAGCTGCTCCAAGACCAGATCGCTCAAGACGACCAGGAGCTCGCCGGGCTGCAGACGCGCAGCGAGACCGCCCAGGCGGCCCTCGACGCGATCGCGAGGAGCAACGCCGCGAAGCTCGACAAGGCCCTGGCCGCCGCGCCCTACATCGGCATCGCGCAGGCGGCCGCAAGCCAGCGCCAGCCGCTGCAGGACGACAAGCGCCTGAACAGCCTCATGCTTGTGGTCACCAGGGGTGTCGAGCTGCCGAAGTTGCTCAACCAGGCCGTGCCGCCGTCGTCGCCCACCGGGCCGTCGCTCAACCTGAATGCGGCTGCGGGGCTGCTCGTCGGCTTCGTCGTCGGCATCGTCGTCGCCTTCGTACTCGACCGGCGCCGGCGCGCGCCGGTTGCGTAGCCAGCGGCGCGCGCGTCGGCACCCTCGCTTCCCCCACACCCTCGAGCCGGCATGGCAACGACTCGCCGAAGAGGCCGGCGCATCGTTTCAGCCGGCGACCGGCCGCCCGGCGGCGATCAGCGTGAGGATCTCGTAGGCCGCCGTCACCCCCAGCAGGGCGGTGAGCTGCGACTGATCGAACGACGGCAGCACTTCGACCACGTCGGCGCCCACGATCTCAAGGCCGCGCGCGCCCTGCAGCAGCGCCAGCGCCTGCGCCGACGAAGGCCCCCCGACCGCGGGCGTGCCGGTTCCCGGCGCGAAGGCCGGGTCGACGAAGTCGACATCGAAGGTGAGGAACGCCTTGCCGCCCGCGCGCTCGACCGCCGCTTCTACCATACCGGTGCCGAGCTGCGCGAGGTCGTGCCACGGCACGACGAGGAACCCGAGCTCGCGCACGGCGTCGACGTCGGCCGCCGAAGACACCGCACCGCGCATACCGAGCAGGCTCGAGCGCTTCGGGTCGATGAGACCTTCGGCGACCGCGCGGCGCAACACGGCGCCGTGCGTGGAGCGCTCGTCGGACTCCTCGGTCCACGTGTCGTAGTGGGCGTCGAACGACACCAGGCCGAGCTGCCCGTGCCGCTGCGCGGCGGCCCGCAGCTCGGCCAGCAGCACGCTGTGATCGCCGCCGAACCCCAGCGGCACGGCGCCGGCTTCGTGCACCTGTGTCAGCATCTCCTCCATGAGCGCCAACGAGCGCTCGACCTTGCCGGGGACCACGGGCGCGTCGCCGGCGTCGACCGCCGACAGGCGGTCGAAGACGGCGACGCGCTGGACGGGGCTGTACTCGGAACGCAGCGCCCGCGAGGCCTCGCGCAGCGCCGCGGGACCGAAGCGCGCGCCCACCCTGAAGCCCACCGCGGCGTCGAACGGCAACCCCACGCAGGCCACGTCGACGCCCTCGAGACCGGTGACCTGAGGCAGGCCCAGAAACGTCGCCACGCCTGCGCGGCGCGGCGAGCCCAACGAGTCGAGTGGTCCATATCCCTTCACGCCGTCTCTCCTTGCCGTCGGGCCGGCGTCTCGCCGGCCGGTGCGTCGCGACCCTCGCGCGCGGTCTGCCCGCGCCGTGCGTCTTACGGTGGTCGTCGGATTATCGCGTAAATGTTTTGCGTCCCCAAGCCGATACTTCTCAGCG
>Ga0315282_10011273_pt1 | contig 13880 bp, 8 predicted proteins | sample YL17G07_20_MG_FD_203693 | JGI IMG/M metagenome (GOLD analysis project Ga0315282, IMG submission 203693) | Sediment microbial communities from Yellowstone Lake, YNP, Wyoming, USA - YL17G07_20 | ecosystem: Environmental > Aquatic > Freshwater > Lake > Sediment | place: USA: Wyoming | collected... | reverse complement strand
CGTTGTGCTGCGGTATAGGTTGCAGCTCGAGGCCCGTTGTTTGGCGTCCTCCACGATCAACCTGCGGCTTGCCGCGGTCAGAAGGCTTGCCTACGAGGCCGCCGACACCGGCTTGCTGAGCCCCGAGTTGGCGGCCGGCATCCGACGAGTCAAAGGAGCCAAGAAGCTGGGCATCCGGCTCGGGAACTGGCTCAGCCCTGACCAAGCTAAGCGGCTGCTTCGGTCGCCGAATGGCGAAACGGTCCGCGGCAAGCGGGATCGAGCGATGCTGGCCCTCGCACTCGGGTGCGGGTTGCGCCGCTTGGAATTGGTACAGCTCACGGTCGAGCACCTGCAGCGCAGGGAAGACCACTGGGTCATCGTCGATCTGGTGGGAAAAGGGGGACACATCCGAACGGTCCCTGTTCCGGACTGGGTCAAAGCGACCGTCGATCTGTGGACCATGGAGGCAGGAGTCACCAGGGGAAGAATCTTTCGCTGTGTGAACAAGACCGGATCTGTCTGGGGCCACGGGATCACGGAGAAAGTCGTGTGGTGCGTTGTCCGAGAGCACGCCGCGAAGGCAGGGATTGACAAGCTAGCGCCGCACGACCTGCGGCGCACGTGTGCGCGGCTCTGCCACGTGGCGGGCGGAGAGCTTGAGCAAATCCAATTCTTGCTGGGTCATGTGAGCGTTCAGACCACCGAACGCTACCTGGGGTGCAAACAGCGGCTGAACGAAGCCGTGAACGACTCCATTGGGATCGAACCTGAGACTGGGGTGCGTGGCGGCCAGTAGTCCGATGGACCCCGTCGTGGGCGGGATTTTAGCTCGCGAAAAAGGAACGGTGTTCGACGACAACCCTACGCAACCCGTTCTGCGGCCTTTACGAATTGGTGAAAAGGGCTGTCAAGGAAGGTGAATACCTATCCCCATTCCACCAATCATTTTCACGTGATCGATTGCGTCGCGATCGGATTCGGAGATCGGCTTCCCGTCCGGAATCGGCTGACTTGCCCCACTCGGCGAGGATCGATTAGATTGATCCAGTACGGTCCTCCCCAAGTGGAAGTCAGGCTCAATTTGCATCAGACGAGGTTTTGGCGACACACAACACTACGAACACGTTCCGCCCAGCCGAGATCCTACCTGATCTCACAGCCGTTCTATCAGTGCCCTCGACCCGACGGTGGATTCCCGGATCTTCAGTTCCGTGGGGAGACGGATGGCGATCGGGGAGTTGTCGCTTTTCTTGGCCTCGATTCTTTGTATGAGCAGTTCGGCCCCCGAGTAGCCAATGGAATATGCAGGTTGGGCCACCGCGGTTAAGTGCGGCCGGAAAACTTCGGTGAGTGGCAGGTCGTCAAAGGTTGCAAGTGCCACGTCCTGCGGGCAGCCAAGACCCAATTCGGCGAGAGCTTTTAGCACGCCTATCGCCATCAGGTTGTTCGAAATGAATAAAGCCGTTGGCCGATCCCTTCCCATCAGCAACTCGCGCCCGAACCGATAGCCACTCTCCGTGTGAAAGTCTCCTTCTCGGACCCATTCCCGGTTGGGGGTGAGGCCGGCCTCCCGCAGCGCCTCCTCGAATCCCCGGAACCGGTGCTGGGCAGTCTGCAAGTCCATCTTTCCGGTGATGATTCCGATTTTGCGATGACCAAGTGTGAGCAGGTGCCGCACGCAGTCGCGGGCCGCCGCAGCGTTGTCCACCGTTACCGAATCGACGGTAATCCCGGGCGGAAGACGGTCCAGGCAAACCACAGGTGTCCCTACTTTGAGCGTCTCCACAATGTGGCGCGGGCGTTCAGCCCCGGGTGCCACCACCAGGAGTATCCCGTCCACACGCCTCGCGCGCAAGACCGAGAGCACTTGTTTTTCGCGCTCAACGTGGTCATCGGTATTGAACGTCAGCAGCAGGTAATTGCGTTTGAGAGCAGCATCTTCCGCCCCTCGAACCATCAGGGAGAAAAACGGGTTAGTGATGTCGGAGATCACCATCCCGAGCATTTTGGTGCGGCGGAGTTTCAGGCTACGCGCCACGTCGTTAGGGTGGTAGCCGAGCTTCTTGATCGTGGTCAGCACGCGCACGCGCAGGCGAGGGCTCACCGGAACAGCGCCGGTCACCACATTGGATACCGTGCCGACTGAAACCCCCGCTCTTTTGGCGACCTCCTTTAGTGTGACCACAGATGTTCCCCTGATTCCCTACCTGGGCTTTTCAATAATCTTCCGGAGGCCATGAGAACCCTGAAACGTTTCATTCGCGCCCGGATTATACACTACTCCGGCGATTGTGCCAGCGAATCTGGGCGGGCTGGCGGGGACTATCGGTTCACCGGCTCATTGAGGGCCAGCCTCCGGCAGCTCGCTATTCTCTTGCGGCACAGCTTCGGTGGCGTGAGAGCTAGTCTCCCCCTTGATCGCAGCTTCGAACTCTTGGAGTCGCCTTAGCACCTCTTGTTCTCGCGCCGCATCCTCCTTTCGTTTAGCCTTGTTGTACGCGTGGAGCAGCATGGTGTGGACCATCACGCTGTCGGGTGCTTGCTGGGCAGCGGTTTCCAGCTCACGCACTGCCCGGTCTGTCTCGCCGAGCTTCAGCAGTATTCTTCCCAGGACAAAGTGGCTGGCAAAGAGTTGAGGTGCCAATTTAACAGCTTCCTCAGCCACGGGCAGAGCCTCAGCGGGACCGTTGAGCTGCTGGGACTGGATGGTGGCGATCTGCAAGCGGGCCATCGCGTCCTGAGGTGAGTTATTCACTTCCTGCTTGAACGCTTCACAGGCTTCCACATACAAAGCGTGGGAGGCCAGGTACTTTCCATAGGCGTAACGTAGACCGGGTTGGCTGGGGTATTTGGCGATCAGCCTCTCAAATCCCGCCGTGGCTTCCTTTACGCGCAGGTGGGGAGCGTTTGCCACCAAGCGGCCTACTTCGAGCACCACCGTCCGCAATTCCGGTGGCTCCCGGCCCGGCAGCGAGGCAACACGTAGCGCCGCGAGCCCGTAAGCTTCCATCAGTTCGTCACTTGCGACACCTTCCCGGGCAAGGAGCAGGAGACGGATCTGGGCAGTATCGAAGTCCCCGCGCAATATCATGACGGCAGCGCTGTAGTAATAGAGCAGCCGCAGCAGCGCTTTGTTCGCGATTTGGAAGGTTCTGGCTTTCTCTAAATGGCCGACGGCCAGGTCATATTGGCCCATGCGGAACTCGCACAGACCCAATAACGTCCACGCATCGCCGCTCTTCGGCTGGAGCTTTACCAGGTTCTCAAAGGCCTCTCGGGCCCGAACGTACTCCTTGCGATCTGCCAACAGAATCCCGAGACTTTCCCAGCCCTCCGACCATGCCGGGTTGTGCGCCAGTGCCAAGCGATAGAGTTCCAGCGCCTTCTCGAATTTCCCCGCTGCTTTCGCCTCAGCCGCTGCCCTGGAAAGACTCCTAACATCCGATTCTTGTGCTTGCTCGTGCATTCCGGACATGCTACTGGGGAAAAGGAGCCCCGCTGCAAGCACCAACAAGTCGAGTAGGAGTCGGACGCGTTTCATGCGCTGCCCAGAGCTTCAAGGCTGCTCTCGGTTCCAGGCGGGCTGGCCCAGTACCGCTGCTTAGACATGGTTGGCATGCTAGTACTCTTGTCGGCGATTTTCCAGTATCGATTCTCGTGTCGCGCTACCGGCCTGCCCACTTCGCGTGGTTAGGAGGCCGCCAGGCGCGCCCGAAATTTCTGCTTGACAAGCCCCGTTAGCGGGGGTATTTTTGCGACGATTTGGAACGTTTCAAGGATGCTGAGGCACGTTTCTGCTGAGCTTGTCTATCGCGACGCTGGCCATGCTTCCAAGCCGGGGGAAGGTAAAGGAGACTTTTCCTCCCTTCTGGCGAATGTCCCGTGTGTCCTATGGCCGACATACCGCACGACCCTTGTCCTGTGCCCTTTGTGGTATTCAGGGATGTTGGCTGGCCGGACGGGCAGGTTCGTTTAATTAGGTGGAGAGCCAAGGTAATCACGAGCGTGCCTGTATGGCGTTGTGATACTCCGTCGGATTCCAAGTGTCGCCGGTTTGGGTGGAACGAAATCGAGACAGGAGGTTCGAATGGAAAGGCCTAAGAAAACATTTCTGCTATATGCGCTGATTTTAGCATCCAGTGCCCTCGGGCTGCTGGCCCAGACTACCATTTCCAGCACCATCGTGGGAACCGTGATGGACGCCCAGAACGCCGTGGTCCCGGCAGCCCAAGTGGTCCTGAGAAACGTTGATACCGGCATCACCTGGAAAGCTACCACCAGCTCCGTGGGCGAGTATGTCTTTCCCAACCTGATAGCCGGCCACTACCAGGTCGAGATCACCAAGGAAGGATTCAAGAAATCGGTCTCGGATGTCACCCCGCTCGAAAACGGCAAAATTCTGCGCATGAACATGACGCTGGAAGTGGGCGCCGTCACGCAGGAGGTCACCGTCAGTGCGGCGGCACCGCTCATCACGACTGACGACGCCAGCCTCAACCAAATCCTTGGAAATCGGTTGGTTCGAGACATGCCCGTCGAGGGTCGCTCCTTCCTGAACTATGCGGTGCTCTCCCCGTTATTCAACAGCGGGAGCGGCGACACGATCCGGCAGGACTGGGGACTGGCCAGCCCCACCATGCCCGGCGGCAAGGTTTTGAACCTGGGCGGATCTGAGTACAGCGTGGGGTACTACGTCGACGGGTTCATGAACAACGACAACTGGGTCTTGGGGCCTTTGACCAATGTCAATGCGGATGCCATCCAGGAAGTCAAAACTGAGATCGTGAACTTCTCGGCGGAATACGGCCGCGACGTGGGCCAACTCAGCGTGACCACGAAGTCCGGGACCAACAAGCTGCACGGAACCGTGTACGACTATCGTCAGGTCAATGGGCTGAACGCACGCGACCCCTACGCCATTTTTGAAGACCCGACGCGTGGCCGTGACGCTTGGCACCAGGACCAGTGGGGCTATACGGTGGGCGGGCCCGTCTATATCCCTAAAGTTTTTGATGGCAGGAACAAGGCATTCTTCTTCAACAGCTTTGAGCGCCTGCGCCGGCGGGGCCGCGAAACCTACTACGGCTACGTTCCCACCGCCAGGGAGCGGAATGGCGACTTCGGCGAATGGCTGGAGAAGTTCCCCCTCGATCCCCGCTACGTGATCTACAATCCTTTCTCCTTTGATCCTGCAACTCAGCTCCGGCAGCCTTACGCCAACAATATCGTCACCAACGTCAGTTCCAAGGCGGCCGAGTACATTTCCCACTTCCCGCCGCCCAACTGGCAGTCGCCCTACTTCCCCGAGGATATCCGCAACTATACAGGTAAAGCGACCACCGGCATTAACAATGACAACATTGCCTTGCGGTTCGACTATAACATCTCGGAAAAGGACCGCATCTTCTTCAAGTACTCTCGTGACTGGGGGCAGCGGCTCTATGCCGACGGGGTGATTCCGGAGCTGACGCTCGGCAGCGGCCCGGTCCACAAGACCCACACTTTCAATGCGCACTGGCTCCGCTCCTTCAGCCCGACGTTCACCAACGAATTTATCTTCTCCTATTTCAACGGGAAGAACATGAGCGAAGACCCCAAGGCCATCAATAACTTCATGAAGGTTTCCTGGTACCGTGACCTCTTGCAGAACGTTTCTCTCCCGGGCGGTGGCCTGACGGACTTCGATAAGAGCCAGTTGGAAGTCAGCGACGATGGCATCTTCAGTGTGGCTCTGGGCTGGCCCTTTGACAGTCTCAGTCTCGGGCCCTGGGAATACTGGTATCAGGCCATCCCCATCTGGCAGTTCTCAGACAACGCCGTAAAGGTATACAGATCCCACACCTTCAAGATGGGTTTCTACTACTACCGCAAAGATGAGCGGGACAACGACATTATCCGCAACGTGGGCTTCTGGGGCGGTTTCACCGGACAAGGGCCTAGCGTCGCCGACGGCTCAGGGTGGAACAACTTGGCCGAGTTCCTGACCGGCGCCGTCACTTGGCAGAGGCAGCGCGCCCACAACATTGGTGGCGATAACAGCCTCTGGTTCCGCATCCCGGAGTGGGCGGGCTATTTCAACGACACCTGGCAGGCGAGCCGCAAGTTGACGCTCACTCTCGGGATACGGTACGAACTGCCCATTCCTGCCTACTCGGCGAATAGCTACTGGGGCGTGATGGACTTCACTTACCCGGGCTGGCGTATGATCATGCCCGGAACTACTCCGGGAACCAAGCAACATCCCTACCCGGCGGACAAGAACAACTTCGCGCCGCGTCTCGGGTTCGCTTATCGGGCCACCGAGAACTGGGTGGTACGCGGCGGTTATGGCGTCTTCTACGACACCGGCGGCTACAAGTACCTCGACCAGATGTTCTGGAACTGCCCGGCTTACGGCGGCGAGGAATACAACAATAGCACCTATGCGGCGGATTACCTTGGCGATCCCAACCTCGTATACTTCACCTTGGACAACAGCTTTCCGCCCGCCAAGGATGTGCCGAAAGGTGACTGGCCCTATCCCCTCGGTGACAAGGCGGGGTATCTCTACCCCTGGCAGGGGTTGCAGACCATCGACAAGGACACTCCCATCACTCCCTATTACCAGCGCTGGAGCCTGGACGTGCAGCGGAAGTTAGGGAAGGACATGATGGTCTCGCTGGGTTATGTGGGCTCGCGGGCTACCAAGCTGACTATCGCGGATGACATCAACAATCCCGCCGAGGGTATCTACCTGACCGGCGACGATTTCCATATGGCCCGCCCCAACTCCGTGTTGGATGGTGGCGCTTATGCCGATCGCTTCGATGGCGTCCTCGCCGTCCATCACGGCGGCATGAACGACTATCACGCCCTGATGACCAAGTTCGAAAAGCAGTGGTCGAACGGCTTTAGCGCTCTGGTCCACCATACCTGGTCGAAACAGACCGACGAGTTCTTCCACAACGCCGGCTATGGCAATACGTCGGCCCTGGGCGGCCAGTGGCATCGCAACTGGTCGCACGGCCTGTCCGATGCGGACCACACGCACCGGCTGGTGGCGGTCGTCACGTACGAACTCCCCTTCGGCAAGCACCTCCGGGGCGTGGCTCGTGAACTCGCCTACGGCTGGCAACCGAACTTTGTGGCCACTTTTGAATCCGGCTTCCCCGCCACCATTTGGAACGGCGACAACACCTCCCATGACTATATGGGGGATGTGCCCACCCGCACGTGTGACGGCAATCTCTCTGGGGGGAAGGAAACCTTCTACCGCTACTTTGATACCAGTTGCTTCGCGAATCCGCCCACGGAGACCCGAATCATCGACGGTGTTCCCTGGGATTTTGCTGCCTACCGGGGCACCGCAGGCCGCAACATCATCCGCATGCCCGGTATCAACAACTGGGACATCTCCCTGAAGAAGAGTTTCCGCATCAAGGAAGGCTATACGCTCGACTTCCGCTGGGAAATGTTCAACGCCTTCAACCACCCGCAATGGTCCGGCGTGAGCACCTGGGATGACCGGGGAACCAACCCCGAGGGGACGACCTTCGGCCGCATCACGAGCGGTCGCAACGGTCGTCATGTCCAGTTCGCGCTGAAATTTACTTTCTAGACCATTCACGCCGGGGCGGTCGGCGTCTGGCCCGGCCGGCCGGAGATCGCGGATGTGGAAGCCCGGATTTGGCAACAAGTCCGGGCTTCCCTTTCTCGCGCCGAGTTGTTCTTGCGGTTGGCAGCTCTTGCCGGTAGTTTCCAAGACGAGGTGAATCAGTCATGGCGAAATCATTTTGGCTTCTGGTACTTTTCATGTTTCTTGTTTTCGGTTCCGTTGCATCGGCGCGCACCGTCACCATTTCCCGTGCAGCGCTGCTGGATAAGATTCGCGGCGGCTGGGCCGGGAAAGGCTACGGCTTAGCCGTGGGCGGCCCCACGGAGTTTCGATACCAGGGGAAGATTTACGAGGGCCCGCTCGAGGTCAACACCGAGGGTTTGAAGTCCATTGCGGATAACGATGACTTCTACGTCCCCGTGGCTTTGCTGAGAGCCCTGGCGGTTCACGGCCTCGACGCGCCCACTTCGGCCTTTGCCAAGCAGTTCGCCTACGGTAATTTTCTGCTCTGGCACGCCAACGGCCAGGGGCGCCAAAACATCCTGGCGGGCATCCCGCCGGAGAGATCGGGCCACCCGCTCTACAACCCTCACGCCGACGACATCGATTTTCAGATTGAGTGTGACTTCATCGGGCTCGTTTCTCCCGGGCTGTCGAAGTCGGCCCGGAGGATCTCCGACCGCGTTGGGCACATGATGAACTACGGCGATGGATTCTACGGCGGCGTCTTCGTGAGTTCGATGTACGCGGCGGCGTTTGTCGAAGCCGATGTCAGCCGCGTGGTGGAACTCGGCCTGGCTGCTTTGCCGCCGGATAGCGGCTATGCGCAGGTCATCGCCGACGTGGTCCGCTGGCACAAGCAGTACCCCAAGGACTGGAAAGCGACGTGGAATGAACTCGAGAAGAAGTGGAACCACGATATGTGCCCCTGGGGCGCCAAGGAGAAGTTCAACATCTCTGCGAAGCTCAACGGCGCCTATATTGCCCTTGGACTGCTTTACGGGGATGGCGACCTCCAGAAGACCGTGGACATCTCCACGCGCGCCGGACAGGACTCGGACTGCAATCCCGGGAACGCAGGAGGCGTCATCGGGACCCTTCTGGGATTCCAGGCGCTCCCAGAGAGCGTGAAGTCCGCGCTCAAGCCCTATATGGATGCGAAGTCAGCCGCTGCCGGATATTCCATCGAATCGGCTTCGCAGGAATGTTTGCGCCTCGCGGTTGAAAACATCAAGGCCAATGGGGGAAAGGAATCGGGCGATGCCCTAGTGATCGAGGTGCAGCCGTTTGAGTTCGAGGGCAAGACGGAAGTTTCCTTCCCGACCCTCGAACCCGTGGATAAGTGGAACGTCACGGACCGCCGCTTGATTTGGAAAGGCGCCTGGACTGAGCCCAAGAGAGGCTATGAGAGCTTGCGCTACTCCGGCAACGCGGGCGACACCCTGGAACTGGAGTTCACCGGCAACGCCGTCTACGTGCAGGGCGACATTCACTACGATATGGGCATCCTGGAAGCCGTCCTCGACGGGAAGGCCGTTGCGACCCGTGACATGTATTTGCCCAGACAGTGGGCGCGCGCTGACCAGTCTACTGCTATCTGGTTGACCGGTCTGCCGGATGGACTTCACAAGTTGGTGGTGCGGGTCACTGGAAAGAAAAACCCCGAGAGTGTAGGGACCAGGATCGGTTTGGGCCGCGTGGTGTCATATCGCGGTCGGATTGCTCAGTAGTCCCGCCCGCTGGACTATGAATCGCCAAAGAGGGGGGCAGTCTAGGAAACAACGGCTACTTCTCAGCAGATCGGACCAAGATGGGACCTCTGGCCGTGTTTCCAATCATCGCCACTAACTCCGTCGAATTCAACGTGAACGGAGTCCTTGGTATGGACGACCCTGAGTCCCGGCGAGTCCGCTTTTCAAAAGCAGGCTGATTACTGCCGACAGCAGCCCAATCCACCACCCAAGCCGGATTGCTCCTGTGAAACAAGCTTCCCTGACACTGAGCATCTCGTGCCTTAAACAAAGCCGGGGGCCCGCCCAAGGGCAGACTGCGTGCGGGACCCCAAGGAAGGACTTGGCATTGACCGCTCACCAGTGTGTTGGCCGGGTGTCCCACTTCAAGGGCCCATACGAGAGCGTGCAGAGACTCTCAGCTAAGCACATTAAGTGTGGTGTCATCCTTCGTTCATCTCCTGTACTTTTTCTTGGAGCGGCGGGCGCCCTCTCCCTAAGCCTTCAGTAATCCGACCGCTGTGGGGGTGGGGGGACCCCTTGCCGGGAAGTGCGGCGCAAGAATAGGGACTCGCTGATGCCCCTTCTGTCTCCCGAGGCTGCCTGCCCGTTCAGTCCTGAACAGCGACTCCCAGCCTTCCGCATTCAGCAAGCAGCGCAGTAGGTGCGTCCGGTGAGCGCGTAGAATGCCCCGCCATCGCGCGGAATTGGCCCAGGGCGCGTCGGGCGGGGCCAGGACATACGAGAACAGGGGGGGGCTTACACTTTTCTGAGGTGTCAACGGAATTCGGTGCACACCTCGTTCAAGATTGGTCACAATTCTCAGGCGCGCGACACCTCAAGCAGACCCGCATAAATGGCCGTCCGTGGCAATCTGCCGCCACTCGTAGCGAAATGCCTGGTGACAACTGCTCACCGTATCACCCTCAGACCAACGGGAAGCTGGTGTGCTTCCACGAGACGCTCAAGGCTCGGCTGAATCTGCTGGTGTTCACCAGCCCAGAGGCTCTGCGAGCGGCCATGGCGGAGTTCATCGAGTCTGACAACTACTGCCGGGGCTACAAAAGGAGGGGCAACGTGACGCCAGCGGATCTTTACTTCGGCCGACGAGAAGAGATCCTGAAACGGAGGAAGGAGCAAAAACGGACTACGATCTGCCGCTGATTCCATTACAATGTGGACCGGCACAATGACCAACCATGGGGTGAAGCGCGCGGCCGACCATAGCTTGCTCAAGACTGCCAAGTAGTCTCAGAGGTGCTGAAGACGAATAGTTGACACATATCGCAAGCTAATACCAAGTAGGCTGCGGAAACACCCGAACGCGACGGAAAGTCAGGGACATGTCCGATGATGTATCCGCTTGCGAATCAGACTGAGAAGGAGGGTACCGTATGGACCGGCGAAGCTTCTTCAAGGCAGGGGGATTGGCGGCGGCGACGGTTGGTCTGAGCGCAGGGAGAACCGGCGCTTATGTTCCCGTACACAATTGGGACAAATATGATTTTGGATTTGGCCCAACAATAAGTGACCGTCTGAACCAGGGGCCCTTTCCCCAATACCCCCCTGAGGCTGTTATCCCTGGTGGCGACGTGGTGATGGCAACGACTCCATCCAATGAGGTTGTGCCCAATTTCGGGAAAGGACTCGTTACCTACATAACTGCCGACATGGGCACGGCCGAGATCAAGACCGACAACATCCCTCGGGCCATCGAAGACTTAGTGCGACTTCCTCTCGGAGAGAAACTCTATCTCCGCCCAACCTGGCGGGAAGTGCAACAGCGCCGCGGCCGGTTAGATTTCCCGGACTATTGGAAGCTCACCTTCGACCTGGCCAAGAAATATAACAAGCGCGTGGGTTTCCGAATCCAGATGAGAGCTCCGGACTATTCGGAGGAAGCCCTGCCGGACTTTGTTCTCGAAAAAGTCCCCATGGTGAAGTTGGTCGGCGAATGGAAAACGGGAGTCACAGGGCCGCGCAGAAAAGATGCTTATTATGAGCCCCGGTATGATCACCCGTATTTCCAGGAAGCTTACCGGGAACTCAATGAATTGCTTGCGGCAGAATTGGATGGGAATCCATGGGTGGAGTACATGGACACCTTCATGTACGGCTTCTGGGGTGAGGGACACACCTGGCCGTTCCAAGACAACCCGTTCCCTGATTACCAGACCGCGGAGCGCACTTGGATTCAGATGTTCGAGGTGCAACTACAGCACTGGACCAAAACCCCATTGGTGACCAACACACAACCGGATTTCAGCCGGGTGGGCAACTCCGAACTTGTCGACCGTACCATTCGATCCTGGAATTGGCTCCGGACTGATACCATTTTCGTCGAGAACGAGCAGATCGAGACTCTCAGCAATCGTCCTCCCTGGGTGGGAGCCATCGTCGAGGTGGGCATGTCCGACGGAACGCCGGAATCGCTCCACATCAGTGAGGGAGTGACCTACACAGATAACGTGATCGCGCACGTCACAGACGTTGGTGCCAATTACTGGTCGCTGTGGAATTTCCACAAGATCAGCGCTGACAACATCGTGAACTATTATCGTCAATATCCGCAGGCCATCGACCAGATTCGCCGTCGCCTAGGATACCGCGTGCGTCCCTCCTTTATCTGGCAATACCAGGAGGGCGAAACTCAGGGGCTGATCATTGGCTTTGCCAATGACGGAATCGCCGGCGTACCAGGGGCCCTGCGCGTCCAGGTGACAAGTGATGACGGGAAGGTGAATGTGGGAGGAAGCCTCGATCCCGGATATCCGCTGCCCGGGAGAATCCGGCAGGCCCAGTTTGTGCTGCCAAAAGGGAGTGATTGGAAGGGGCTGCACCTGCGTGCCGAGATAGAAGTGAAAGGTATTCGCCATCCTGTGAGGTGGGCTTGTCACCAGAAGTTGAACAGCGACGGCTCACTTACTCTTCGTCCCAATTTACGGGAATCGTCGTAAGATCGCATACACGCCGCAGCGAAGGCGTCAGTATGGGGACAACTTGCTGGGGCCGTTCTGGGAGAGCTATCCCCGCTCACTTCCCGCAAAAGGCCGGCTTTAGACTCCATCATAATTCGCGGATCCCTCGCGTTGACTTAGCTCTAAACGCGGCCTAAGATGGCTGTCCTTCCCAATAATTCGATCGGGGCACGAAAACAGTCGACAATGCGCCTTACATGCTCCTTGTTCGGCTACTTTAACAACCGTCCCCCGGACATTGGCGGACGATTTCATGTTTGAGTTGACTGCCAGTGGCATCCATGGGCAATTGTCCTTATGGTCCTCTTGAATGGCCAATCGCAGAAGGGATTTAGGGAATGCCATACCGGCGGAAGGCTTCAAGCCGCTCGTCGCTCGTAACGATGGTGAAGTCCGCCAACTTCCGGAATCTCCACCACGGCACCCAGTTCTGGCGATTGAATCGCCCGTGGTTCCGGAGCATCCTTAGCAGGGGCGAGGAATGCTTGGGCCGTCGGAGCTTCCGGGCAAGCGCCTGGTGTCTTGAAACCACGTCACCGTCCGGCGCAGCCCCTCGGCAAAGCGCACGCGCGGCTGATAGCCCAATAACTGTTGCGCCCGCTCGATGTTGGCCAGAGAATGAAGCACGTCGCCAGCGCGCCGATTGGTGTAATCGGGATTCAGATCATTTCCCACAATCTCTGAAAGATTGCGCAGCAGTTCGTTCAAGCTGTGGCGCTCCCCGGTCCCCACGTTGAAGACCAAGCCCTCAACCCGCTCCGCCGTGCAAGCGAGGACGTTGGCATTCACGACGTTGTCAACGTACGTGAAGTCGCGAGATTGCTCCCCGTCCCCGTACACCGTGGGCCGACGGCCCTCCAGCGCCGCAGTCACAAAACGGGAGATGACCGCGGAATAAGGTGAATCGGGATTCTGCCGGGGGCCAAAGACATTGAAGTAGCGCAGGCAAACCGTAGGCAGACCGTAGATCCGATGAAAGATCACGCTGTACTTCTCACCGGCCAGTTTGGAAAGGGCATACGGTGAGATGGGGTTTTCGGGCATGGTCTCGACCTTCGGCAGGACCTCCGAGTCCCCGTACACCGAAGACGAGCTTGCATAGACCAGCCGTTTGACCCGAGCCTCGCGTGCGGCAACCAGGACGTTGAGTGTCGCGGTGACATTGGCGCGGTTGCTGCTGACAGGATCCTCAACCGACCTCTGAACCGAGGGGATGGCCGCTTGATGCAGAACATAGTCCACACCTTCCACCGCGCCTCGGGCTACGGCAGGATCAGCCAAGTCCCCCTCGAGTAGCTCAATGCGCTCAAGGACTTCAGTAAGGTTTTGCCGAAAACCGGTGCTGAAGTCGTCAGCCACCCTGACGCGTGCACCCTCCTCCAGCAAGCGGCGCACGAGCGCCGAGCCGATGAAACCTGCGCCACCGGTGACTAGATAGAATCCCATGACAAGCCTCCTTATCGGTTCATTATACCTGACGGGACCCTTCCTGCCAGGCACACCTTCCAAGGAAATGCGCGTAACAGCCCGGACGGTCGGTGCGCGTGACCTGCCCCCGTTTTGTGTACCAATCATAATGCGAGTTCCAGGGTAGTT